>FWPV01015145.1_pt1 | contig 11148 bp, 10 predicted proteins | sample 2228371 | NCBI WGS metagenome assembly FWPV01 (sample SAMEA103939776, study PRJEB20133) | metagenome | reverse complement strand
AACCTGGTTGCCAAAAAGACCACCGTCGGTTTTTCCCTTAATGAGTACTTTAGTCGTTTGAGCTTTGACCTGATCTCAAGAGTAATTGGTTTCTTTATGCGTTTTTCTGTTTTGGTTTTTTATTTTCTTTTCCAAATACTCTATCTTTTTTTACTTCCTTTGGCAACGATTATTTTTTTTATTTTTCTTCCTTTCGGTTTTTTAAAGTATCTCTTTCAAAAAACCGAAGAAGAAAAAATGACCCAGCTTAAAAAATCGTTTGTATCTCAACACATTTTAAAGCACTATCCCCAGGTAGAAAAATGGTTTGAGTGGTATTATCAAGAGTACCACTATAAACGGCAATGGTGGAAAGCAAAAAATCTTTTTTCTATGCCTCCTCTGGCGCGCGACTGGGCGGTCGGCTACACCCCAACCTTAGATCAATATGCCGAGGAACTTACTTCTCCTCCTTATCAAATTAAAATAAAAAATATTGTCAACCGACAAAAGGAAATCTCCGAGATCGAAGCAGTCTTGAGCAAAAACTCCGAGGCTAATGTTCTTGTTGTTGGCGAAGAAGGGGTAGGAAAACACACGATTGTCGACGCGTTAGCAAAAAGAATTTACGAGGGACAGACCAGTTCTCTTCTTGCATATAAAAGAGTCTTGAAACTCAACCTGGAAAAGATTTTAACTAATTACACTGATCAAAAACAAAGAGAAAATTTTTTTGAACAACTTTTAAAAGAGGCAGCCGAGGCAAAAAATATTATTCTCATGATAGAAAATCTGGATAAATATGTCGCTTACGGTCAAGGCCGTATCGATTTATCAATTTCGATTGAAAAGTATGGGAAAACTAGTTCCTTACAGTTTGTTGGAACCACTTCTCCTTTTTTTTATCAAAAATTTATCTTCTCGAATGAAAAAATAAACAGAATCTTTACCAAAATCGATGTTAAGGAAATAGGGAAAACAGAAGCAGAAACAATTCTTTTGCAGGTAGCTCCTCTTTTTGAGAAAAGAAATCGGGTAATTATCCCTTACGAAACAATCAAAAACACTATCGATAAAAGTGATTTTTATATTACCTATATTCCCTTTCCCGAAAAAGCGATCGATCTCCTTGATAATGCCTCTGTTTATAAAAAGGTTGCTAAAGAAAAACCACTAATTCTTCCGGAGACTGTTGATACTGTTCTTTCGGAAAAGACTCATGTTCCGACACGCTTAACTCAAGAGTTAAAAAATAAATTAATAGATCTGGAAAAACTGCTTTCACAACGAGTTGTCTTTCAAACAGAGGCAGTTGAAAAACTGGCGGCGGCTGTTCGTCGTTCGTTCATTCTTTTGGGTAAAAGGAAAAAGCCATTGGCGAGTTTCCTTTTTTTAGGACCGACAGGGGTGGGTAAAACCGAGACGGCCAAGGCCCTGGCCGAGCTTTTTTTTGGGAGTGATAAACATCTGGTGCGTTTTGATATGTCGTTGTATCAATTAAAAAAAGACATTCCTACTCTAATAGGTTCGATTGAGACCGGTCACCCTGGTTTGTTAACAAAGGCAATAAGAGAAACTCCGTATTCGGTATTACTTCTTGATGAGATAGAAAAGGCTGATCGCGATTTAATCAATATCTTTCTTACCTTGCTTGATGAAGGATATTTTACCGATGGTTTTGGAAAAAAAGTCGATGGCAAAAACTTAATTGTCATTGCCACCTCAAATGCTGGAGCCGATTTTATATTCAGAAATATTAGCAATAGGGTCTCTGCAGTTGAGGAAACTGATGGTGCGACGTCGGCCAAGAAAACCGCGGCGGTTAAAATATTGGCAGATCAAGATATAATTGATTATCTAATCAAAAATAAATACTTTTCTCCCGAATTCCTCAACCGTTTTGACGGCGTTGTTGTTTATAAGCCATTAACCGACGCCGCCATCTTAGATATTGCAAGAAAAATGGTCGGAAAAATTACTGAAAATCTTTATAAACTCTATAAAGTAAAAATAGTAATCTCGGACACCACTTTAAATGATTTGGCAAAAAAAGGCTTTAAGATAGAGTTTGGAGCTAGAAATCTTGAAAGAGTGATCGCTCAAGAATTAGAAGATAAGATTGCTAAATTAATCTTAGAGAATAAGGTTGAGGAGGAAGAAACTATCAACTTGTAATATGGTAAAAGCCGGTAATATTTTTGATACTAATAAAACTAAAGGAAGGTTGATCGTTATCGACGGAGGCGACGGTTCTGGAAAAACCATTCAGACTAAGCTTTTAGTCGCTTTCCTTAAACGAAAAGGTATTCCGACTAAACTCTACGATTTTCCTCAATACCACACTTTCCACGGAAAAACAGTCGCTCGTTTTTTACGCGGTGAGTTTGGCGAGCTTGATGAGGTTTCTCCTTATCTAGCTTCCCTGGCTTTCGCTTTAGATCGAGCCTCGGTTAAAGAAGAAATGGAGGATTTTTTAAAAAAAGGCGGTTTTATTATTACTAACCGGTATGCCACCTCTAATATGGCTCATCAAAGCGCCAAGTTTAAGAACAAAAACGACCAAGAAACCTATTTAAAATGGATATATGAACTTGAGTATAATATTCATAAAATTCCCAAAGAAGATTTAGTCATCTTTCTTTATGTTCCCTGGCCGATAAGTCAAAAACTAACCGAAAAAAAAGGAGGAAGAGATTATCTTAAAGGAAAAGGTTTAGATATTGCCGAGAAAAATCTTGATCATCGAGTTTCCACTGAAAAAATGTATCTTGCTTTGGCGAAAAGATATAAACACTGGGTAAAGATCGACTGCGTAAAGAATGATCATATTCTTCCAAAAGAAGTAATTCATCGACAGATTGTTAAGGTAGTCAAAAAATTCCTAAAAATCTAGTAATTTTAGATTGTTGCCACGCTTCGCATTCCACCGCGTCGGTGGAATTGTGGAATTGGCGGTGTAAGTTGATGGTCTTCTGTAGTTTCTTTGTTTTTTCTCTGGCTTTTTCAGCGAAGTCTTTATCACAAGAAGCAAAAATGATCGCCCGGGAAGAGTTTATGATCAGTCCTCTTTTTTTTGAGTTCAAACCGGCTTTAACTGTTTTTTCTACATCACCTCCTTGGCTACCAATTCCGGGCACAAGAATAGTCATCTCACCAACAATTTTCCGGACTTTAACCAACTCCTCAGGGTAAGTTGCTCCAACAACCAACATACAGTTGCCTTTTTTGTTCCATTCTTTAACCACCTTTTGAGCTACAACTTGATACAGGGTCTTTTTACCAACTGGCAGATCCTGAAACTCTCCGGCTCCGCGATTGGAGGTTCGACAAAGAACAAATATTCCTTTATCAATCCTTTCAAGAAAAGGCTTAAGGGCTTGTTGACCTAAATATGGGTGAACCGTTATTGCATCAACTCCTAAGTAATCAAAAGCGTATTTAATATATCCTTTATTGGTACTGTCAATATCGCCGCGTTTGGCGTCTAAGATTATCGGCATCTCTGAATGCTTTTTTTTAGATAATCGCATGTCAATTTCAACTGCTCAATCCCCCAATCTCCTTCTGCCTCATAAAAAGCCGAGTTGGGCTTGTAGGCACAAACCAAATCATAAGTAGCGTCAATAATGGCGCGATTGAACTCAAATTTGGAAAGTTTTCTTCGCCTTGCCGAATCTCGAGATAAAACCGGTAGAGAGCGGGTTAAATCACTATCTAATCCAACACATACTAGTGAATTATTTTATCTAGTTTCTCCTGAAAAATCATATTTTTTTTCCACCGATTTTTTTCCACCGACGCGGTGGAATTTTTGGAGGTTATAATTTTTTCCATGACCTATCTCTTCATTGATGGGAATATTATTTTTACATAAAGGACATTTGTGCGCTTCATAAGCTTCAGCTCTAAATACTCCTAAAGAGCTGAAGGGAACACCGATTGTCTTTGAATTAACATTTATAGGGTCCCTATTTACCATTACACAAACGCCAACAACCTTGCCGCCGCTTTTTCTTATGCACTCGACTGTTTTTTTAACAGACATCCCAGTCGTCGTCAGGTCTTCTACCACGAGAACGTTCTTTCCTTTAACTAATCTGTCATATCCCCGCCTCAACAATTGCTGACTCTCTACAGCTGAAGCAGTTGTGCCTCTATCCTTCTCGGTATAAACACTTAGTATCTCTCACTTATCTATCTTTGATAAATGATAAGCTACCCATTGGGATAAGACGGCGGCGCCTACAGCCGGTCCGGCAACCACCTCAATTTTTTTTCCTTTATACCTTTCGGCAAACATTTTTCCCACCTGTGATGTCTCTTTTGTATGAGGATATAGAATATCTTTATTAAGATAAACACTCCCATGTTTACCCGAGGTATAAACGAAATGATTATTAACAATAATCGCCCCAATTTTTTTTAGGATGTTAACGATGTTTTTACTCATAAATATTCTTTATAAATTTCTAATACATCTTTCAGTTAACTGAGTAATTTTTTTATCGCCTCATCGGTATAAAATCCGATATGAGGAGTAATAATCACATTGTCGTATTTTAGTAATGGGTTGTCTTTGGAAAAGTTTTGCTCCTCTTTAATAACATCGAGACAAACAGCTCTAAATTTTTTAATATATTTAATTAGAGCCTCAGTATCAATTATCTCACCTCGAGCGGTGTTTATTAAAATCGCTCCCTCTTTCATGAGTTTAATCTCTCTTTCTCCTATCATCCGGCGTGTCTCCTTTAAAAGTGGCAAGTGAAGAGAGATGAAGTCAGATGTTTTTAATAGTTTATTTAAAGAAATATACTTATAACCCAGGTTATTCTCTGCTTTTTTATTAGGAAAGATATCATAGGCAATAATCTTAAGTTCAAATGAGATCATTCGCTTAATCACCTCCAAACCAATCTTCCCTGTTCCAATTATTCCTAAAGTTTTCCCTTTTAAACTAAGTCCTAAAAAATTAGAATAAGAAAAACCCCCCGGTGAACTTGGTGATTGCTTTGAATAATCCGTCTTGCTCCCACCAAAAGAAGAGCGATGGCGTGCTCGGCGACATTGTGAGCCCCGTAATCAGGAAGATTATAAACGACTACTCCTCTTTTTTTTGCAAGCTGCTAGATTAATATGGTCAATACCGACGGTCCTCGTCACTATTAATCGCAACCTCGGTAATGCTTGCAATACTTTTTCTGTAATCCGCGACTGGCTTTTAATGGTAATTATCTCAAGATTTTTTCTATCAGGAATTTTTTCTAAATTTTTTTCCGTCACCGACAACGGAGAAGTAATTCATTTCAACAATGGCTTTATATTTTTATCAACATCAAAATGAATTAGTTGCATAAAATATTTTTTTTTCCAGAACTGTCGCGTTTATATTTGCTAAATTCGTGAATTTTCTTCAACCGACGGTGGTTAATTACTGGTCCTTCAACACACATCCATCAACCGGTCGGATCAACACAACACTGGCCACAAACACCAAAACCGCATTTGATATAACGCTCTAGTGAAATCTGAAACGGAATTTTATATTGATAACACAGATCGGTAATTTTTTTTCTCCATTATCTCTGGCCCTAATACATAAACATAAAACGGTTTAGTTTTTTTCAAATAATCTTTAAATAACTCGGTAACGAATCCTTTATAATCCAAAGAACCGTCATCAGTCGCCAAATACCATTTTATCCTTTTATTTTTTAGCCAAGAATACTTAAGAATCTCATTCTTTGTTTTAGCGCCAATTAAAATATCAAGAAAATGGCCTTTTTTAACAGCTTCAACTGCTAAAAAAAGGAACCAGACCATATCCTCCGGCGATTAAAGTAATCCTTCTTTTTTTCGAGGCAGAGAAAAATAATTACCATAAGGACCGCGGAAACCAAGACGATCACCTTTTTTAAGCCGATGGGGGTGTTCTGTTGTTTTCCCAACTGCCGCGACCGAAATTAAGAAGGTTTTTTTATCCTTTACTATCACTCCAAGAGGTTTTTCATCATATCCCGGAACCCAAACAAGCATAAACTGACCGGGTTTGGCGATTAATGGATATCGAAAGTAAAACGACTTTACACGACTATTTTCTTTTATTATCTTTTCAATCGGCAGAATTAAAGGTTTATTAAGCATGGGCAACCCCTTTTATTTCTTTTAAACTGTTAATTCTCTCTTTTTTCATAAACTCTCTAATCTCTCGGTTTATTTTTTTAAAAAGCCTCAAGGCCGCGGTAATAGATGGCGGTACCTATTCCCATGGCCGTCGCTCCAGCCATAATAAACTCAATCACATCCTCACCGGTTATTATTCCTCCTAAACCAATTATAGGTATTTTAACCACCTTATAGATGTTATAGACCGCCCTAACAGCAATTGGTTTGATCGCCGGCCCGGAAAGACCGCCGTATTTATTGGTCAAAATTGGTTTTCTTATCCGGATATCGATAATCAAACCGGAAACGGTATTAATAGCAGTGATTCCGTCGGCGCCGGCCGCTTCCGCCGCTTTAGCAACCTCACTAATATCGGGATTGTCCGCGGTTAGTTTAACAAATATTTTTGTTTTTCTGGTAACCTTTTTTACTTTGGAAAGAACTTCGGCGGTTTTTTTTTGATCAAGAGCAAACATTCTACCAAGATCATCTTCGGTATTGGGACAGGAGAGGTTAAGTTCGATTATCAAGGGTCTTAACCAAGCTAATTTTTCCGCCACTCTGACAAAATTTTTAACATTATCGGCAAAAATGCTGACAATCAACGGAATCTTCAGACTCCTCATGGCGGTTTTTATCTCCGGCATGGCCTGATCAACCCCGAGATTGGATAATCCGACAGCGTTAATAATGCCGCAATTCCAAGCATAAACAGTGGGATTGGGATGACCTTTTCGCTCAAAAGGACCGATTGACTTTTGACTTTAAAGTAACGGCACCGGCGCCGTTTTTCTCTACTAACTTCAGCGACGAAGCCGAAACTCCCATAAACCCTGAGGCTAAAATGGTAGGGTTTTTCAGCTCTATTCCGGCTAAATTAACCCTCAGGTCAGCCATCTTAAAAATTCATTTAGTCAAATTCTCTATAACAAAAGCCGCCACCTCATGATCGGTAACCAAAGATATTCCTTTATCAACCGCCATTCTTCTTATCAATCTGCCGTCGCTCAACTCTTTACCTTCTCTTATTTTTTTCCGAGTGGGAATATTAATAATTAAATCAAAAACCCTCTTTTCTAAAAGAGTGACAATATTGGGAGTTTTTCCTACCTGAGAAATTTTATAGACTAAAGAAGTGGTCACCCCATGTTTTTTAAGGAAAAAATGCGTCTTCTCGGTGGCGTATAAAACAAAGTTCTGCTTACCGGCCAGTTTTTTAATATGAGAGAGTAAAAATTTTTTATTCTTCATCCTCCCTATCGACAAAAGGATCTGTTTCTTATCAGGAGAAATAATCGTCGCCTGACAATAGCGTTTTTTATCCCAATCGCCAGTTTGTTTATTAAGCAAGGAAAACAGAGAAACGTTTCTAATATCCGACTCGGCAAAGATATATTGTAAAACCCGCTCGTTGCCAATCCCATAACCAGCATGAGGAAAAGTACTTTTATTTTTAATAATATCAAGATACCATTTAAAGTCTTCATACTTACCACCTCGTTTAAGATGAAGTTTATACATCGTCGAGGTAATAAGTCTTTCGTTTAGTTTATCAAACTCATGTTCGCGAACAGCTGAGCCTGTTCCCTCACCCGCATAGGGAAAGATGAGGTCGGCCGACAATACCACCTTGGGGTCTTTTGTATAAACCTTCATATTAAAAAACTTGATCTCTTTAGGATAACGAGTGATAAAAACAGGAATCTCCTCATCTTTTTTGTTTAAAAGAGAGACTATTTTTGCCTCATGGGCTGTTTTTAAATCATCGCCGAAGCTTAAACTCGGATAACCATTTTTATTAAGAAGATTGACTGCCTCTTTATAATCTATTCTTAAAAAATCTCTTTTGCTCGCCTCTTCAAGTTTTTTAACATTACGCCGGTAGATTTTTTTTAAGATCTCACCATTATCGGCTAAAACTTTTTTTATCATCGACTGAATCGTTTTTTGAATATGGCTTAATAAAGCCTTAAACATCTTATCTTCATTATAATCATTCCGACCCATTCCCACCTGGGTGCAGTCAAACTCTTCCTCGGTCAATCTAAACTGTCGCAGATGTCGGCTATCCTCCTCTTCCTCATCCCGACCGGAATGAATGACAGTATAAACACCATGAAGCGACTGAAGCGACTGTTCCAGTGCCAACTGTCCTGTCTGGGTAAAAAAAAGGGGGATGTTTAACCGGTTTTGCACCTTAAAAAGAGTGTCGATGTTTTCGCAGGCGCCGGTTATTCCCACTACCTCAGGTACATCGACATAGGTTGATCCCGTTTTTATGTAGTTTTCGGTTGCTCCCCGATTTAAACTTTCATTTATCTTAATGAGATAAAAAAGGTGGCAGTTGAAGTCCAGAAAAAGATTTTTGTGCTCAACCGTAAGCGATATTTTTTTCATAAAAAAAATGGGGGCGACTCGCCCCCAGCAAAAATTATTAATTTATGATTAACTTCAAGAAACATTATTAAAAAAAATAACAAAAAAACTTTTTTTGTCAAGAGGAAAAATTTGTCTTTGTTATAATTTATTAAATAAGGGAAGTTAGTCAGAGTGTTGGAACTGGCAGACAAACTAGTCTCAAAAACTAGTGCCTTGAAAAAGGCGTGTGGGTTCGAATCCCACCTCTGACACCAAGATTTGACTTTCAGGAATTTTGCCAACCAAAAGAATTCCCTCAAATTTCAAATAATTTTAGATTTATACCTTTTCATTAAAAGAGTGTTGGAAACAACGCTAACCGATGAAAAGGCCATCGCGGCGGCGGCAATTGCCGGATTTAAAAGCCAGCCAGTAAAAGGATATAGAATCCCAGCCGCAACTGGAATACCAACACTGTTATAAAAAAAGGCCCAAAAGAGATTTTGTTTTATTTTTTTAAGAGTGTATTTGCTTAAATCAATCGCTTTAATCACATCGCGCAAATCGTCTTTAATCAAAACTATTTCTCCGGTTTCCATCGCCACATCAGTGCCTGAACTCAAGGCAATTCCTAAATCTGCCTGAGCCAGAGCAGGGGCATCATTAATGCCATCGCCTACCATTGCTACGATATTTCCTTTTTGTTGTAATTTTTTAATCTCAGCTGATTTTTCTTGAGGTAAAACCTCGGCCAAAACATAGTCAATCCCTAATTGTTTGGCAATTGCCTGAGCTGCTCTTTTATTATCGCCGGTAATCATCCCCACCTTTTTACCCATTTTATGAAGCATCTTCACCGCCTCTCTTGAATAATCCTTAAGGGTATCGGCAACAGCAATAATGCCAACTATTTCTTTGTCTTGAGCCAAAATCATTGCTGTTTTCCCCTGGTTTTCTAATTCAATTAATTTTTCCTCAAGTGAGCCTGAATCAATTTGGTAAGCGTTCATTAATTTTCTTGTTCCCAAAAGAATCTTTTTACCATCCATTCTTCCTAAAACTCCCTGTCCAGCGAGAGCTTGAAAATTCCCAACTTCAAACAATTTCAAATTTTCCTCTTTGGCTTTTTTCACAATTGCTTCAGCCAACGGATGCTCAGAATTTTTCTCAACCGATGCGGCCAACCGTAAAATATCATTAGTTGTAAATTTAGAGTTTGGGGCTGGAACTATGTCGGTTACCGCTGGTTCTCCTTTCGTCAAAGTTCCCGTCTTATCAAAAATTACTATATTCACATCTCTGGTGATTTCCAAGGCTTTGCCACTTTTGATTAAAATGCCATTTTTTGCCGCCAGCCCGGTTCCCATCATTACCGCGGTTGGTGTTGCCAACCCTAAAGCACAGGGGCAAGCAATAATTAAAACCGCCACAAAAACTGTTAAGGCAAAAGCAAGAGATTTTCCCAATAAAAGCCAAACAATAAAGGCGAAAATGGCAATTAAAATTACCGACGGAACAAAATAAAAAGAAACTTTGTCCGCCAAAAGTTGGATTGGGGCTTTAGAGCCCATTGCCTCTTCAACAATTTTTACAATTTGAGCTAGCATTGTGTCTTTACCAACTTTTGTTGCTCTAAATTTTAAAACACCGGTTTTATTAATCGTTCCGCCAATCACCTCATTTCCTCCTCTCTTTTCAACAGGAATACTTTCTCCGGTAACCATTTTCTCATCAACCGCCGAATAACCATCAATCACAACGCCATCAACCGGAATTTTCTCACCCGGCCTAACTAAAACAATATCACCAACCTTTACTTTTTCTATTGGCATTTTCACTTCTTCATATCCTTCAATTTTGAATTTTGAATTTTGAATTAATATCGTTGCTTCTTTTGGCTGAAGCCTAATCAGCTTTTTAATTGCTTCGCTGGTTTTCCCTTTGGTTACTGCCTCAAGATATTTTCCTAAAGAGACGAAAACTAAAATCAAAGCCGCGCTTTCGTAGTAAAGATGGACCTCGATTTTTACGCCCAAAAATGCCAAAATGGAAATAATTAAGCTATAAAAATAAGCTGCAGCTGTACCAATAAAGATCAAAGAATCCATATTCGGAGTTAGACGCAATAAATTCTTGAAACCGGAAATCCAGATATTAAGACAAGTTAAAATCACGGCCGTTGCTAAAATAAATTGAATCGGCATTCCATAATTCTCGAAAAACATCGGTATTGGCAAACCAAGCATTTCACCCATCACCATATAAATAATGGGCAAACTAAAAATCAAAGTGAAAATAAACTGCTTTTTCAATTTCTGAATTTCTTGCGCCTTTGCTTCTTTATGGTGATCATGCATTTCTTCCTCAATGGTTTCTTCTGTTGCTTTGTATCCCAATTTCTCAATAATTTTTTTAATTCTAGCAATACTTATTTCAATTTCATCAAACTCCAAATAAAGCTTTTCTGCTGCGAAATTAACATTGGCCGATTTAATTCCTTCTTCTTTTTTAAGGGCGTTTTCAATATTTACCGCGCAGGAAGCGCAATGCATACCCGAAATTTTTAAAATTGTTTTTTCCATAGTTTTTCTTTAATAATTAATTTTTCTAAATGCTAAATAAAAAATTTTTTCACTTCCTAATTCATTC
>FWPV01015144.1_pt1 | contig 11148 bp, 6 predicted proteins | sample 2228371 | NCBI WGS metagenome assembly FWPV01 (sample SAMEA103939776, study PRJEB20133) | metagenome | reverse complement strand
CATATTCAACAATGTGCGAAAACTTTGATTATTACCGGGTCGTTGGTCTTGACAGGGAAGGTTGGTGGCCCTTCTCTCCAAAATTGTGGGAGAAATGGCGTGCGTTAGTTCCACAGATGAGGACAGACCTCCGAATAATCCGTGCAATGGGCTTTGATTGGGTGCGCTTGCACCACTTGGAGCTTCTTGAAAAGATGGATAGGAAGAATGCGCTCGCATTTCTCGATTTCTATATGGACGAATGCCGAGAGCTTGGGCTCAAAGTGCTTGTGGACACAGCTGGCTCGCCAGAATGGATGCAAACCATCGCAAGCAGATATGCCGATGTTGTGAAGAGATTTGAGCTGGAAAATGAAATCTTAATTCCGGGAATCAAGCCGGGCGACCCCGAGCGCTGGACTTCGCAATATAAGGCAATCAAGGAGGTTTCGCCTAACGCACAAGTCTTTCTAACCGGCAACTGCAACGTTGGGATGTTTGATAGGCTCCTTAAACTAGGCGTACCCTTTGACCGTGCCGGGTTTCACTTTTATCAGCACGGACCCGAATGGGACATCGCGACTTCCTCGATTGCGCTAGGCATGGCAGGCTATGCTCGAACAATTGATCGTGAGCCGACGCTGGGCGAGTTTAATTGGAAGCTTCTTACCCGCTGGACTCCGGAAACTCGGGCTCGGGAGTTTGCAAAGATATACGGCGGAATGCTCAAACCAAGGGCAATTCCTGAGTTTATGCAGTTTCATTGGCAAGAAACGCTTAGCGTTAACCCTCGCATTACTAGGCAAGGTATTCGCCACTATGAGACCATTCACCTCGACCGACGTCCCAAGCCCGAGGCGATTGAATTAATGGGTCTAATCCGCAGATACGCTCGTCCCGACTCGCCCGCTCGCATGTTTTCGATCAGGCTTGAAGAAGTGATACTTAAGGATGGAAAAGCTGATTTTGTCATTGAGAATAAGACAGGAAGAACATTCCCACTCGTGCTTTCTGCGGTTGCTTTTGGTGATGTAAAATCTCGGCTTCTCACAAATCCTAGGGTTAAATTAAAGCCTTATGGAAAGGTTAGTGGAAGCATCGAAATTTCTCTGGAGCATGGTGCATCCGTTGGCACATACCATTACTTCCTTAAAGCTGAATATCCTGGTGGGGCTGCGTATGGTTGGGGCATTGCTTCGAATTCTGGCAGACCTGTGTTCGGTGATTCACTTATGCCCGACATGGTAGAATATCCACAGGGCGTTGATGTTGTGGAGCGATTTGACTATATGCGTCCGATTGCTGTGGCTTTTGGTAAGGATGCGCCGGTTCATGAATTAGAAATGGCTTACCAGATTTTCAGCACGCTCCAATCTGCGACAGGGCGTTCTCTTTACCTCTGCGCGGTTGAAGATCTTTCGAAGCAGCGGATGGAAAGTGGCAACTTAATTCTGGTCGGCACACCCCAAACAAACCAGCTAATCGGCAAGCTTTCTCAAAGCATATCTTCCGATAAAGGAATGATTTTGCTTCATTATGCGGACAACGGTCGTCAATGGCTAATCTTGACAGGTGCTTCTAAGGAGTCGGTAGCTGCTGCGGCGACTGACTTCACTCTTCGGTACTGGATGAATGCAAAGGATTCTGTCATTCGCATTGCTGGCATGGAGAAGGGCAGTGCCCTAGGAAACCGTGCTAGACCGGGGGAAGTAAATATGCCCTAAAAATGAGCACAGCTGTTTGAAATTTGGGTGGCATTGCCACAATTCCCCAAAATTAGGAGAAGCATATGAGAAAGGAACAATTCGAGCAACTCAAGGCAATCGTACGAGGAGAAAGGATAAAGCCTCCGGTGGCATTGCTAGTTGATAGCCCTTGGATCCCACCATTCGTAGGTATTGATACAATGGAATATTTCACCGAGCCTGATAAATGGCTTGCGGCAAACTTACAGGTTGTCGAGCGCTTCCCTGACGTTATCTTCATTCCGGGTTTTTGGGTTGAATATGGAATGGCAATTGAGCCATCTGCGCATGGGTGCAAAGTCTCATGGTGGAAAGACTCCCCTCCTTCAGTTTCGCCTGTTCTCACCGACATCTCCGAGGTCAGCCGTTTGACTGTACCCTCGCCTCAAAATGATGGACTGATGCCGTTTGTGCTACATCTCCAGAGGCGCGCGCAAGAAAAGATTTCATCGAAAGGATATTCAATCCGCATCGTCTCTGCCAGGGGTCCACTTGCACTCGCTACGTTTATTCGAGGGATAACTGAATTCCTAGTTGACATAAAACTCGAGCCTGAGAGCTCGCACAGGCTGCTTGATATTTGCACCGAAACAGTGATTCGCTGGTTAGACGCGCAGGTGAAAAACCTGCCTGACGTTGAGGCAGTATTTGTGCTAGATGACATAGTAGGTCTCTTGTCGCCTGCGGACTATGAGACATTTGCACATCCTTATCTCAAGCGAATATTTGACGCCTTCCCAAGCATGCTTAAGCTATATCATAATGATGCAAATATTGAACCGTTTGCTGAGCGCCTAGCAGAAACAGGGTTCGATATTCTGAATTTCAGCCATCTAATTGACCCGGGTGATCTTTACCGCCGAATTGGTGACAAAGTAGTCTTAATGGGAAATGTTCCGCCACTACAGGTGATGTCAGAGGGATCGCCGGAACAAGTTAGGGAGAGCGCCCTTCGGTCGCTTGAGGGCACGCAAGGACGCATAATCCTCTCTGCTGGTGGCGGTACGAATCCCGGTACGCCGGCAGAGAACATAGATGCGCTGGTCCAAACAGCCAAGGAGTGGGCGACTGGCTAGGGTGGGGTCTGCCAATAGTTTTATCGCCTAAAATATCTATTTCCTAAGAATTTCATGCCAGTGAGAATAATTACAAAAGCTTGAATTAGCGTCACAATCTCCTTTGGAGTTTCAGTGCTTAGCTGCATACTCACAGCGCCATTTCTAAGCGCACCAAAAAGTAGTGCGGAAAGAGCAGTTCCGCCTGCCCTGTTATTTCCAAGGAGGGCAACAGCAATGCTGTCAAACCCGTACCCAGGAGAGAATTGATCATAAAATCGGTGGTGGACCCCAAGGACCTCAACAGCGCCCGCAATACCAGCAAGACCTCCACTCAATAACATCGCGAGAATAATTGCTCTTGGAACATTAATGCCAGATGCTCGTGCGGCATTCTGGTTGGCGCCCAACACTTTTAATTCATAGCCTGCCACCGTGTGATTCATAAGGAATGCAAAGCCGCAGACTCCAAGCACCGCTATTAGAATTCCCCAGTGAGCTCCTCCGAGGCTACCTAGACAAGCCGTCGGCTGAATTTCGGGAGTCTGCGGAGCCATCGAGTTGGGGTCCTTGAGCTGATTTGTAACAAGGTAATGTGTGAGGTAAAACGCGATGTAGTTTAGCATAATTGTAGTTATAACTTCATGTACGCCTCGCCTTGCCTTCAGCAAACCAGGCAGGAAACCCCAAAGAGCACCTCCTGCAATTCCTGCTATTATGCAGACGGGAATATGCAAGATCGCCGGCAGTTTGAACATGTAACCCGTCCATGCCGCCGCCAGACCGCCTATTAGAAGCTGACCTTCAACACCAATGTTGAAAAGTCCCGACAGAAGGCAAAGAGCAACCGCCAAACCAGCAAGCGTAAGTGGGATTGCTTTGACAATTGTCTCACAAACTGCCGGCATACTTCCAAATGCACCTGAGAGCATTGCCCCGTATGCGGCTAAAGGGTCCTCTCCAGAAGCTAGGATAACAAGCACGCCAATTCCAAATGCAATTCCAAGTGTGGCAAAAGGGTTCCCAGCAGCATATAGGATGGATGGCAAGCTGTTAATAATACGGCGTTTTTCCTGCCCCACCTTGGCTCTTTCCTCCTATGGACACGGCAAAACCTCTCCGAGCATTAGTTTTCCAACTTTCTCAGGGTTTGCCTCTTCTCCACTTAGAATGCCAGCAATTTTGCCTCGGAACATTACCATCACCCGATCGCTTAGACTAAGTACTTCATCTAAGTCATAGGAAATTAAAAGAATCCCAGCACCTTGCTCGCACGCTTCGATTAGATACCTGTGAACCTCAGCAGATGCATGTACATCTAAGCCGCAGGTAGGCTGGCATGCAATCAAAAGTCTTGGCTTTCGTTCAAGTGCCCTACCCAGCACAATCTTTTGCTGATTTCCTCCTGAAAGTAGACGCGTAACCATATCTGGTCCGATTGCCTTTATATCTAGGTGCTTAATTAAGTTCGAAGCGTGCTCGCGGCAAGCCTTGAAGTTTAAGATACCAAACCTCGAAATTGGTCTGTCCCAATGAGACCCAAGTATTGCGTTGTCTATTATGCAGTTCTCGGGTAGAAGGGCGAAATTGCGGTCCTCAGGTATGTATGCAATTCTTGATTCAAGACGCTGACGGACCGACATAGCTGCAATCTCTTTGCCGTCGAGCCTGATGCTACCCTGTCCTTTGCGAAGTCCGATAAGCGCCTCCGCTAATTCCCTTTGACCGTTGCCATCAACACCGGCAATGCCCAAAATTTCGCCTGAATAGAGATCGAAGCTTATTCCATCAACCGCGGGCACGTCGGATTCGCCGACGACTTTCAAGTTTCGTACTTTGAGAATAGGTTCGCCCGCGATGTTGATTGATTTTCTGGCGCGACTTGGTATCTCAACACCTCCATTTGTGCCAATCATTAGTCGAGTAAGTTCCTCTGCATTCGTGGAAGCTGTTTCAAGACATGCGATAGATTTGCCATTTCGGAGGACCGTCACCCTATCAGAATAATTCAGCACTTCTCGAAGCTTGTGACTGATCAGGATTATACACATTCCTTCCTCTGCCAATCGCCTAAGCATGGCGAACAGGCTTTCCGCCTCCTGTGGTGCAAGTACGCTTGTTGGTTCGTCAAGAATAAGAATTTGCGCATTTCGATACAGCGCTTTGAGTATTTCTACCTTTTGCTGAGATGAAACAGACAAGTCAGCAGTTTTTGTGTGAAGGTCCACCTGAAGCCCAAAACGGTCGCACAGGTCGCGCACTGTTTTCTCAGCCGTGCGGAAGTCTGTTTGGAGTAAAGACGTTGGTTCGCAGCCAAGGATGATATTTTCCAGTGCCGTGAAAGCTTGTACGAGCATAAAGCGCTGGTGCACCATGCCGATTCCTAGGGCAATTGCGTCGCGCGGGCTTTTTATTTGCACTTCCTTGCCAAAGACTCGTATATCTCCCGAATCCGGATGGACTATTCCGTAGAGAATATTCATTAGCGTTGTCTTGCCCGCTCCATTTTCGCCGACAAGTGCATGTAACTCTCCCCGGTAGGAAGTGAAGTCAACTTTATCGTTTGCGACTACACCGGGAAACCGCTTTGTTATTGCTCGCATTTCAAATGCGGGTGGTTCCATATCACTTTATTTGCCTTTAGATTTTGGTGAGGAGCAGTCTTATTTGTGGTGCTTTTTAAGAAAACTATGCTTTTAAGTTGAAAGCGCCCTTCGAATGCCGATAATCAGCGGCACCACTGAATACAAATCCAGCGTTAGATCAGCCTACCTAATCCAACCTACTAAAACATAGCAATTCATTATTCGTGCTGTCAAATCATTTGTTTGAATATAATAGGGAAAAAGCAAAATAAGTGTCGAACAATAAGCAAGAGTTACTTAACGCTCATGAATCCTGCCATAGAGACAATAAGAGAGATCACGAAAGGAACTCCTTACGAAGGACGTCTATTTCTCGTGGGCGGCTGTGTGCGAGACGAAGTCATGGGCAAGCCGCCAACCGAGGATGTGGATATTGTCCTCGAAGGGGATGCATTGGAATTAGCGCAGTTTATTTACAAAAAGGGTGTTGCAGACCATCGTCCTGTGACTTATCCACGCTTCGGCACGGCAATGGTGACTATCAAAGGATATACGGTAGAGCTTGTAAGCGCGCGGAGGGAAGTTTACACCCCAGAGAGTCGGAAACCAGAGGTTGAACTTGCCGGGCTTTATGAGGATGTCATACGTCGAGACTTTACCATAAACACTCTCCTAAAGAATCTCCATACGGGCGAGATTCTTGACTTGACAGGCAGAGGGAAGGCTGATATTGAGGCGAAAATCATCCGCACACCAACCGATCCTGATATTACATTTTTTGACGATCCGCTCAGGATGCTTAGGGCAATTCGGTTTGCAGTCAGGTTGGGATTTGATATAGACAATCAAACTTGGGAGGCGATAACACGAAATTCACAACGATTGAAAATAATTAGCGCCGAGCGTATCCGTGATGAGTTCGTAAAGATTCTCTTAAGCGACAACCCGGCGCGCGGCTTGCGAATGCTAAAACAATCAAGCCTCCTAAAGCAGTTCGCGTGGGAGCTTATCGAGATGCAAGGAGTAAGCCAAGGCGGCCGTCATATTTATGACGTATGGGAACACACCCTCCACTCGCTTGAGTCACTGCCTAAGCAGGCTGACCTTATCCTTCGGCTTGCCGTGCTCCTCCACGATGTGGGTAAGCCGCGGACAAAGATAGTTGATCAGGAGGGACACATCCATTTTTATAGCCACGAAGTGCAAAGCGCCGAAATCGCAAGGCAGATATTAAACCGCCTCAGATTTCCGAAAAGCGATGTCTTGCGTGTTGTACGTTTAATTTCCTTACATATGCGCGTGGGTGAATACCGAAGCGAATGGAAGGAATCGGCTGTTAAAAAGCTTATGCGCGATGCAGGCGACGATATCTCCGACCTCCTTGCGCTTTCCATAGCAGACAGGCGTGGTTACGGACCAAATGCTTCAACGGAGGAGTTAGAAGAGCTGGAGCAAAGAATAGAGAAAATTCTGTTAAAAGTTCCTGTACATAGGATTGAGAGCCCGCTCAACGGGCGCGAAATTATGAAGATTCTTAATATCCCTCCGGGTCCGAAGCTGAAAGAAATAAAACAGTTCCTCCTGGATGAGATTCTCGAAGGCAAATTAGCTCCAGGCGATAAGGAGACGGCGAAAAAACTGATTCAAGAAAGGTTTGCTTCCGATACACATTGACACCTTAGCATACTTAACCTACGCTGTTAGCTAATTAACATGAGAGGGAATCAATATGAATATGCTTTGTTTGTTCCTTTGTACAATCTTTTTCCTTTCAATAGAAAGCATCCATGCCGCAGTTCCTGCACCATATACGCCCGTTAAGGCATCGGCGACGGAGATTAAATGCCTAGGACGAACGATAAAGCTCGGGCAAATGCTTTTACCCCAGCAAATTATTTCAGCAGGTGAGAAACTGCTTGACAACCCAATAGCCATTTTAGCTAATCCCATGTCTGCACTTGGTGGGCTTTCAGGCGAAGGCAAGGTTGTTTCAAATGATGGGAATTCAGCAGCGCTCGAGTGGATAGGCAAGTCAAACGCCTTTGAAATCAAAGTTCACATGACTTTTGATTGTGATGGCTTCTGTTGGTACAGTATCACTCTTTCGCCAAAGCAACCGGTAGAGTTGACTTCGCTATTGCTTTCTATTCCACTGCGGAGTGAAACGGCGAGGTATATACACACGGCGAACTTTACGTGGGGTCAGGGAATCTCTCAGGGTTTGGCAGAACTTGGCTATAATTGGCATGGGAGCTTCATGCCTTATGTCTGGATTGGCGATGAAGAAAGAGGCTTGGCATGGTGTTGTGAGTCTGATGAGGGTTGGAATCTTAAGGATGCAACGAGTGCGCTTCGCGTAGAAAGATTGAAGTCGGCGGTAATCTTTACCGGCGTAATGCTCGACCATGCGGAAAGTGTAAGCTCGCCGATTAATATAAGGTTCGGGCTTCAGGCAACTCCTGTGAAGCCTGTTTCATTCGCATGGCGGGCAGGCGTGCGTATATTCCACAATGTGAACTATGATTGGGTCTTACCCGGGAAGGGTAACAGGATACCTCTTGATATACTTCAACGCGCTGGCGTAAAAACCGTTGTTTACCATGATATGTGGCCTACTTACTATGGCCAACTTGTTCCAAGCTCACCAGAGTTGTTCCGTAAACTAATTGATGAATGTCACAAACGCGGGATCAGGCTTCTCGTATATGTTGGCTATGGTTTGGCGCGGAATGCACCGGAAATGCAAGGACACCATGAAGAATGGTCTGTTCTGCCGCTAATTCCATGGATCCCAAGCTATAAGCCGGAGTTTCGCACGTTCGACGCATGTTGTCCTAAAAGCGGCTGGGCGGACTGGCTGGTAGCAGGCATTGACAAGCTTTTTTCAGAATACGATTTGGATGGCATCTACTTTGACGGAACGAGTGAGGCGTTTCGATGTCAAAATGAGAGGCATGGCTGCGGTTGGAGGGACAGCGAAGGCAACCTTCATACCACCTATGCAATTCTCGCTGCTCGAAACTTGATGAGGCGAATTGCAGATGTTGTGCGCAAACACAATCCTTCTGCAATCCTTGACATACATATGTCTGATAACCTGACAATCCCGACGCTTTCATTCTGTGACAGTTATTGGGATGGTGAGCAATTCGAAGTCTATAAGGCTGCCGATAAAGTTGAGATCCCACTGGATCAATTCCGCACTGAGTTTATGGGCTATGCCCATGGCTTGGACGCCCAATTCCTTTGTTATGAGAACCGTCCTTTCACGTTCGATGAGGCGATAGCGATTGCATGGCTACATGGTGTGGAGGTTCGTCCGCTAAACAAGAACCAACTTCGGAAGGTTATTCCGATTTGGGCTGCCCTAGACCGATTTGGCGCACCAATGTCTAATTGGCTTCCCTATTGGAAGGAATCCGGCGTGTCATGTTCCGATCCTTCCGTCAAGGCTAGCGTGTTTACGAAAGACAGCAAGGCTCTAATTTTCGTAAGCCATCTCAAACGCGAGTCACTTTCCACTACTTTGGTGCTTGACCCGAAGGTTCTCCGCATTCCTTCAGCGATACTTACGGCTACCGATGCTATCACCGGCAAACCGCTCGAAATGCGTGGGGTCGAAATTCCGCTCGAATTTGAGGGGATGAATTGGAGGCTGATTGAAGTAAGGTAATCCCAAATTAGAAATCTGCTTTTAGTTACTGACTTGTAGTTATCTGTACTTTCCGGGCCAAAAATCATAAGTCGGGATGCCAAGGACAATGCCAAGAATTGTCCATAAGCTGCCGATTGTAATCTCCCCCAAAATCAGACCAAAGAAAAATGGGAGCGCCTTCCGGTAGATTCTCAAGCCACCAAATCGGAGCGTGAGAAATTTAGCCACACTTCCGATGAAGAGCGGCATCCAGATCTGGGCTACTCCCCAACTTGGAGCAAGCGCATAAGCAAGTGGATGTAATGGGAACGCCAAAAACTTCAGCCTAAGCCATCCGAGGCACATCGAGACAAGGAATCCTACTCCAACAAAAGCCATTGCAACTTTATTTGGCGGCACAGGTTGCTTAAGCCACCGCTCAAGAGGTCCGAACACATAACGGCCATGTTCCACAACGTAGATATCCATGTTTGCCGTAGCGCCGCCATTGCGAAAAATTGTATGGAGGAGCTGCCAGAATCCCAGAGGCATAGCAACTATTCCCGCGATGACCATGGCGTAGAAAATTCCGCGCGCGGGTATGTTTGTGCGCTCGGAGATTTTGAACGCCTCAGCTTGATGCGGCGCAGGATGGCTGGCATAGCTTATATTAAACCAGGAGAGCGTGGCAAATCCGACGAGCGTCTGGGTCGGCACAGACTCAGTTCCCAAAGCGGTTGTAAGCACATAGTGGGGGCCCATAGGATGCATGTCGGGCACTGGGAATCCGAGTTCCGAACGTATGCGGCTAATTATTATGCAGAATACAAAGTAAAGCAAAAAGAAGATTAAAATTGCCCAGATAGCCATTCCTGTGAAAAAGGCAAAAATACTCAGAAAAATAAAGCCAGCAAGTGCCCCTATAATTGCAGCTTTGTAACTAATCGCCTCGTTGGTCTCGTCAATTTCGCCGGTGCCTCGAAACGCTGTGCGGAATACCTTGCGCAAGTAATGTCTAGCGGTCCACATACTCATAATGAGGAAGCCCAGATATGCGCCGTATGCCTGGCTATTTAAGAAAGGGTAAGCCTGATCCAAGCCGCTTGCCGCTACTCTCAGCTCGTGCAGTCCGATGATTCGACTTCCTACCAATTCCAGCTTGCTGATCCAGTAGAAGAACCAGCAAGAAAATGAAAGCTCAAGAGGCATGAGAAATGCCAGTCCAATAGCCCAAAAATAGAAGCCCATCGGGATATATCCCATAGCGTTCCAAGGGGGATCGGTGATATATTTACCGATATCTACACGCGTAATCCTTATGTGTGGAACTGATGGATATAGATAGTTCAAACCTGCGAGGAGGGTTAGCGTTCCCGAGAGAGCGAATCCCATCCACATATGTTTACTTTTAAAGAGGGAATATGATTCATTTGTCATCTCGAGAGGAAGTTGGATAATTGGGAAGGTTAGCTTCTCGGCTTCAACCCACTGCTTTCGAAGGATGCTGTTGATGCAAAGCATAGTGAAAATTAAAACGGCTGTGAAAATTGACCACCAAAGAATTGGCACTAACCATGGAACAAAGTTGATTGGATCATAGAGTGAGGAGTTGCCGTAATAGAAATTCTTTAGGCTTTCCCGGTCGTTTACGAAGAGCCATTTTGGCAAGTGCGGTACTATAAGTTCGCCCCACTTATTCTCAGGGGTTTGGAAAAACGAGGCATATCCCATGGCGGACACAAGGATTGACATCATGCAGTGGGAGCAGACGCCACTTGTAATGGACACCATTACATAAATAGTGAGTAGTTCCGACCTAGTTAGAGCAATTCTGCACCAACGCTTCCTGACAAAAAAGTTAATAATGCTAAGAACAAGCAGGGTGAAAATGCAATTATAGAATGGTGCGGCGTAGGTTGGATATGAGGTCCGCACGGCTTCAAGCTGGACAAGCCAATAGTCGTTGACCACAGCCAGAATAAGGCCGAGAACTATCGCTCTCCTTGTAATCCCATGTTTTCCACGATTTGCCGTTGAACTAACCATTGTCAAGGAGTATGATAGGTAGAAACTTTGAGAATGTAAAGTCGCTGAATTTATGCATCTTCTAAGTTTGTCGCTCTAGGCGACTTTTCTTTTGTTCATCAAGG
>FWPV01015143.1_pt1 | contig 11149 bp, 9 predicted proteins | sample 2228371 | NCBI WGS metagenome assembly FWPV01 (sample SAMEA103939776, study PRJEB20133) | metagenome | reverse complement strand
GCACAACTTCTCAAACCCAATCTCACCTTCAGTATCGGTGCCACAGAGGCACTTCGGCAACAGGTGCATGAGGCTGTCAAACCCGTGTATCTGCAGGTGAAAAAGAACGAAATGCTCGTGCGAGAAGGGCAGAAAATCGGACCGGACGAAATGCTGCGCCTTAAGGCGTATCAACAGGGGCGGTCAACGCGGCACCCTTCGATCGTCTTTTTCTCCATTTTTCTTTTCAGCGGACTCTGCATCCGCCTTGTAGTCCTGGTTTCCCGCCAGCACTTGCCAACCTATCGGATGGGGTCTGAGGATTTAATATTTTTAGGGGTGCTGCTGGTCTTGCTGCTGACGACAGCCCGATTTACCCTGTGGATGTCGGATATCGTGGGAGACAGCTCGGGTGTGTTAACGGGCGATGCGCTGGTCTACGCCATTCCCATGGGGGCAGGGGCCATGCTGGCCGGCATTTTCTTTGGCGTCACTGTGTCGCTGATTTTCTCGTTGGTTGCGACGATCTTCGCCGGCATGCTGTTTGGCATGGATTTCTGGCTTTTCTTTTATTTTTTATTTGGCTCGTTCGTGGCCGCTCATGCCGTAACACCCTGCAGAAATCGGATGATCCCCATTAAGGCGGGCCTTCTGGTGGGGGCCGGCAACGTCATATTGATCGTGCTGAGCGCTCTCCTCAACCAGGATTGGGTCATTTTGAAAATTCTGATGAATGCCTTCTTTGGATTTTGTGGCGGTATTTTTTCCGGCATTCTTGTTACAGGCCTTACCCCTCTCGCCGAAATGGTGTTCGGTTACACCACTGATATCCAACTCCTCGAACTGGCCTCTATGGACCAGCCTCTGCTTCAGGAATTGATGATGCAGGCTCCCGGAACGTACCATCACAGTATTATTGTAGGCAACATGGTCGAAGGAGCGGCTAGATCCATTGGCGCTAATTCACTGTTGGCGAGAGTGGCCGGTTACTACCATGACATTGGTAAAATCAGAAAACCTCATTATTACATAGAAAATCAATTTGACTGCCAAAACCCTCATCACAAACTTGCTCCTTCCATGAGCAGTCTTATTTTGATGTCGCACGTCAAGGAAGGGGTCGAACTGGCCCGGCAGCATCGCCTGGGAAAGTCGATTATTGACATCATCAGCCAACATCACGGCAAGAGCTTTATCTCATTTTTTTATAACAAAGCCCTGGACGCCAGGGAAAAGGCGCAAACGAGCAAGCGTTCAGAGCTCCCCCCCATTGATATAGATGACTATCGTTATCCCGGTCCCAAGCCCCAGACCAAGGAAGCGGGCCTGGTCATGCTGGCCGATGTGGTGGAAGCGGCGTGCCGCTCTCTCTCCGATCCGACGCCGGCAAGGATTAAAGGATTGGTTAATCGACTGATCAACAATATTTTCAGCGATGGCCAACTGGAAGAATGCGAACTGACACTGAAGGATCTCCATCAAATAGCCAAGCATTTCAATCAGGTCCTGGCTACTGTGCACCACCGAAGGGTTGAATACCCAGTCGCCCAGGCTGCTAATGGAAAGGCTAAGACCGATGCCGGTGATTCAAGTCAGCGTGAACCAAAGCAGGATAAAGATCGATCATCTCCGGCTCGAGAGGGCGGCCAGGGCGACCTTAAACGCCTTGGGCTACACTGACGCAGAATTGAGCATAACAATTGTTGACGATGCGGAGATGTTATCGTTGAATCGGCAATATCGGGGAGAGGATTCCACAACGGACGTACTGTCGTTTTCTCTCACCGAAGGGGAATTCGCCGATGTCGAACCCCACATGCTGGGCGATGTGGTCATCTCCGCCCCGACGGCTGAATGGATCAGCAGACAACACAATGTGGCGCTTGCCTCAGTGCTGGATCTCCTGCTTGTTCACGGGATCTTGCACCTGGTCGGCTATGACCATGAACAAGGAGACGAACCAGCCCAGCGAATGGACATGAAGACCATGGAGCTCATGAAATTGCTGGGTCACCGGGAAACCCATTTTGATTGGTTTTGGAATCATGGTGCTCAGCTGTTCAGTTAACATGGAGGAGGAATTGTGGCCAAATTAGCAATCAACGTGGATCACGTCGCCACCGTACGGCAGGCACGACTGGGTGCCGAACCCGATCCGGTCACCGCAGCAGCCTTGGCTGAACTGGCCGGAGCTCAGGGAATCGTGGTGCACTTGCGTGAAGATAGACGTCACATTCAGGATCGCGATGTCGAACTCCTGCGACAGACCGTCAAGACGAGACTCAATCTGGAAATGGCTGCGACCAAGGAAATGATCGATATCGCTCTGCGCATCAAACCCGATCTGGTCACTCTGGTTCCCGAGAAAAGACAGGAACTGACCACCGAGGGCGGGCTCGACGTGGTTGCACAAGAGAGCTCTCTGAAGGAGGCTCTGCGGGTGTTGCATGACGGTGGCATTGCGGTCAGTCTTTTCATCAATCCGGATCCGCTTCACGTCGAAACAGCCCAGCGGGTCGAAGCGGATTTTGTTGAGATTCACACCGGCACCTTTGCTGATGCGAAGACCCTTTTCAGGCGACAGGAAGAATACGATCGCATTGTGGCCGCCGTCAAACTGGCGGACGAATTAAGATTGGGCGTGCATGCCGGCCACGGGATCGACTATCAGAACATCTTTTGGCTGAGAAACATTGCCGAGATAGAAGAATACAGTATCGGCCATGCGGTGATCGCCCGGGCGGTGCTGGTCGGGATAGAACGCGCAGTGCGGGAAATGATTGCTTTGGTGAATGGATAGATGGCGATTTATGGCATAGGCATTGATCTGGTTCAGCTCGACCGGCATCAAGCCATGTTGAGCCGATGGGGGAAGCGCTTCGAAAAACGAGTTTTTACCCCCTTTGAATGCAGGGTCTGTGCGGATAAAAAAGATCAAGCCGCCTGCCTGGCCATGCGCTTTGCGGCCAAAGAGGCTTTTGTCAAGGCCCTGGGAACCGGCATGCGAACCCCTGTACGCTGGCTTGATATCGAGGTCCGCAACGACCAATTGGGGAAGCCCGAGATTTTTCTCTCACAGCGCGCACTGCGTTTCTGTGAAGAAGTCGGTATCACAGGCTGGCACCTGAGCCTTACGGATGATGGAAGGTACGGTGCGGCCGTTGTGGTTGTCGAAAGGTAGATGGACCGCGGACCATCACCGCCAGGGCTTTAACCAAGCGATTCATCTTCCGCACCCGCCGATCAGCCACGGGCTGGCTATGCCCCCATGCGATAGACAGGATCAGGAGAGTAGCGATGCGGCTTGTAACTGCCTCGGAAATGGCACGGCTGGACAGAATAACCATAGAGGAAGTGGGTGTTCCGGGCATCGTGCTGATGGAAAACGCCGGCCGTGGGGCGGCAGAGTTTTTTCAACAAGTGATACCGAACCTTCTCGAATGTCGTATCACAATCTTAGCCGGCAGCGGGAACAACGGCGGAGATGGATTTGTTCTGGCACGCCTCTTCCATGATCGAGGTGCTGCAGTGAGTGTCGTGTGCCTGCGGCCTCCGGAGAAGCTCAAAGGCGACGCCCTTGTCAACTTCCAGATACTGTCCAAGTTGCAGGTGCCCGTCATGGTGTGGGATGAGGCCGCAGAATTTGAAAAACAGTTCGAGAGCATCAAAGCAACCGATGTTATCGTTGATGCTATACTGGGGACGGGTCTCAACAGCGACGTGCGCGGCCTTTTTAGAGCAATAATCGAGGCAGTCAACGAGCTCAATTTGCCGGTTTTGGCTGTGGACGTTCCCTCTGGGCTCGATGCGAGTACGGGTAAAGTACTAGGGGCCGCCATCCGAGCGAGGGCGACAGCCACCTTTGGTCTGGCCAAAATTGGTCAGATAGTCGATCCCGGGGAAGAGTACGTCGGGACCCTCAAAGTGATTGATATCGGGATTCCCAAGCTGGTTCTTGAAGCAAATGCTCCACAACGCTATTGGATGGATGAAGATTACCTGTCCGGCTGGCTTTCCCGCAGGAGTGCGTCAGTGCATAAAGGGCAGGCCGGCCATGTGGGGGTCCTGTCGGGGTCGAGAGGCAAGACGGGAGCGGCAACGTTGATCTGCGAAGGGGCCGCTCACGTCGGGGCCGGTTTGGTGACCCTGTTTATCCCGGCCAGCCTGAATCCCATAGTCGAAGTCAAATTGACGGAGATGATGACGCTCCCCATCCCCGAAACGGAGGAACAATCGCCGGACCAAGCGGCGCTTCCCGAAATCCTGACATTTATGCAACAGAAGCAGGTGCTGGCAGTGGGGCCGGGGATTTCTCTCCATCCGGGCACTCGAACCCTGGTAGCGGGACTTTTGCCGCAAGCGCCGTGCCCCATGGTGCTGGATGCCGATGCCCTCACTATCTTGGCCGACCGGCTTGAGTTGCTCAGGGCAACGAGTCAACCTTTGATTCTGACTCCCCATCCGGGTGAAATGGCTCGCCTGATTCGTTGCTCCGCGTCGGAGGTGCAGCAGAATCGTCTTGCTATTGCAGCGGAATTCAGTCGCCAATGGGGCGTGACTCTGGTACTTAAGGGTCATCGAAGCATCATCGCAGCTCCTGACGGCAGACTGGCCGTCAACGGTACCGGCAACCCCGCCATGGCCAGCGGCGGCATGGGAGACATCCTGACCGGCATGATAGCAGGTTTCCTGGCACAGGGATTGGACCCTTACCAAGCGGCCTGCCTGGGCGTTTTCGTACACGGTGCGTCGGCGGATCGGCGCATGGCCAAAGTGGCTTCACGGGGCCTTCTGGCATCCCAAATTTTGGATGAAATTGCACATGTTATTGGCTGCCTTGAAGGCAGCTCAAAGAGCAGATGAAGCACCTGACGCTCAGCTCTGCAAATGAGGATTACAGCTGTGAGCTTGGCCGGCGCATAGGAGCAATGCTGGCGACGGGGGATATTCTTGCCCTGTGGGGGGAACTGGGTGCCGGCAAGACGCTGCTTGCCCGCGGTATAGCTCGAGGATTGGGTGTGCCGTCGTCCATTCCGGTAACCAGTCCTACCTTTACTTTCATAAACGAGTACCACGGCCGACTGCATTTGTATCATCTGGACCTATACAGGCTCGGCGACTGGGATGAGCTGGATACTCTCCCGTGGCGTGAAGCCCTCTATGGTACAGGCGTGGCCATCATCGAATGGCCGGACAGGCTGGGACCCTATCTCCCCGAGGAACGCTTTGATGTGCGCATCACCATCACCGGTGATGCAAGTCGTAGCATTGATATCATCGCGCATGGGGACCTTCTGTCAGAACGCCTGGCTGCGTGGTCCGGCAAGCTTGCTTAGGCTTCTTTCTGCGGCATTGGTGCCGGTCGTTGGAGTCGTCTGCAAAAATCTTCCGGGATGGTATGAGGAATAGAGGAGCTACGTGAGGATTGGGCATTGAAGGCGTGTCCATCTATCCGGGGACTTGGCACAGTTCGGCGCAGGCATTGCGGGAGCATCTTGGCTCTGCTGACATCCAGAGACTGGTTGGAGACAAAACCACGGCTGCATTGGAAAGGTACTTTCAGGTGAGCTTTAAGGAACTGCGTGGAGAGTTTGCTTTAACTCGGACTACCGGACCACCACTGCCCCGCAAACCAATGACCACCGACGAAAGCTAAGTACGGGTGGTCGTTAGGCAACTCTGGTGCCGGAGGAGAGACTCGAACTCTCACGGGCGCAAGGCCCACTGGATTTTGAGTCCAGCGCGTCTACCAGTTTCACCACTCCGGCCAAGAGGATACCTAAATAGCCAAATGGCTTCATCGTGTCAAGAAAAATTCCACCCGTATTGGGCCGCTGCCGGTCCATTTTGAAGGGACACCAAAGCAAATTCTTCTTCAGACCGGAACACGCTGCTGCGTTTGGCGTGCCATCGATGGTGACTCGGAAACACGGATACAGAACGGAGATCACCGGCCGCATCGAGCAAATAGTTGGGTGGTCAAAGGGCCGAGCCAAGAAAAAAGTTGACATTCCCGGTCGTTTTTTGTATTCATACGCCACCTTTGGGGCTGTAGCTCAGTTGGGAGAGCGCTTGAATGGCATTCAAGAGGTCAGGGGTTCGACTCCCCTCAGCTCCACCACAACAATGAATGGCCCGGAGGTAGTGCCCCGGCCTTTTTTATTTGTACGGATCCCCCCCCGGCATCGAGCGTTTCCCGTTACTTTCAACAGGCTGGATGGTGGGAATCCCAATATTTCGGATAGGCACCCCGCTACCCACCGATCCAAATCGCAATGCCATCGCCGGCGTCATTAGAAAAAATATGGGAAAAGAGTTGTTGCCATGCAGGAAGTTGTGCCGTTTATTTTACCTTGGCTCATTCCCGCGGTCTGCTTCTTAGTCGGCCTTTTGTTCTCCTGGTGGTTTTTCCGAATGAGAATCGAGCGGCTTGAAGAGCGCGCCCAGTCCGCTTTGGATTTGGCACAATCGTCCATGAGCGAGCGCCTGGCGGCCAAAGACCAATACATCGTAGAATTGAAAAATTCCCTCGACGATGCTTTCTCTCAATGCACCGGCTTGAGAAGTGAACTGGAGCTGCAGTCCGAACGGCGGGTGAGAGCTGAAGAGCGAAACTTGCGGATTCCGGAGCTGGAAAGATTGCATGCGGAAGCCCATGAACACATTGCGCAATTGCAGGCGGAAAAGAGTCAATTGGCTGTCAGACTATCAGAAGTTACCGCAAAATTTGAAGATGAGCGCAAAATTTCCGGGGAGAAGCTGAGTCTTCTGAACGCGGCGCAGACACAACTGGCAGATGCATTCAGGGCGCTTTCCGCGCAGGCTTTGCGCTCGAACAATCAGTCCTTCATCGATCTTGCCAAGGCTACCCTGGAGAAATTCCAAGAAAGCGCAAGAAATGATTTGGATTCGCGCCGCAAGGCCATTGGCGAATTGGTCTCGCCCTTGAAAGAGGCTTTAGACAAAGTGGATGATAAGATTCGAGCAATCGAACAGGCTCGAACGCATGCTTATGCAAGCCTGTATGAACAGGTCAAATCGCTCTCTCAAACTCAGCTGCAGTTGCAAAAAGAGACCTCTAATCTTGTGCGGGCTTTGCGCGCGCCCAATGTGCGGGGACGCTGGGGAGAAATTCAGCTGAAGCGGGTGGTAGAGGTTGCCGGGATGCTTGAAAATTGCGACTTTGTGCAGCAGCAATCGGTGACAACCGACGGCGGACGATTGCGACCGGACATGATCATCAGGCTGCCCAATCACAAGAACGTCGTGGTCGATGCCAAGGCCCCCTTGCAGGCATATCTGGAAGCGTTGGAAACGCAGGATGAGGCGAACCGCGTGCAGAAACTGCAAGAACATGCTCGTCAAATTCGCTCACACCTGTTGCAGCTGTCGAGTAAAGCCTATTGGGATCAATTCAATCCGACTCCGGAATTTGCCGTTCTTTTCTTGCCCGGTGAAACTTTTTTCAGTGCGGCGCTGGAACAAGACCCCGGTCTCATCGAATTCGGGGTTGAACGCGGAGTGATTTTGGCGACGCCGACTACCCTCATCGCCCTGCTGCGGGCCATTGCTTACGGTTGGCGGCAAGAGCAAATTGCTCAAAATGCGCAGGCGATCAGCGAGTTGGGTAAAGTTCTGTACGATCGCATTCGGGCCCTCGTCGGACATTTCTCAGAAATGCGCAAGGGACTGGACAAGGCAGTGTACGCCTATAACAGGGCGGTCGGTTCGATGGAGGGAAGAGTGATGGTCGCCGCCAGGCGGTTCAAAGATTTGGGTGCTGCGAGCGGGGAGGATATTGCACCCTTGCAGACCGTCAGCACCAAGACCCGCAATATGCACGGCCTCGATCAGTCAGATCTCCCTGCCGGTGCTGAGACGAAAAAGGGCGATTGAATTCCGGTGAATCAAACGGTCAGGTGTTTTGAATCGGGTGCTGAGAGATCAAGTCTCATCACACCGAGCAGGAGACCGTCGGGGGGTTGAGTGCGCGCCATTCCGCCATTCCTTGGATCCCCGCATCGAGCCCGGCACAAACGCCGGAATGTGGCAATCATGCGGTTGTGTTGAATTGCTGCCGCCGTGGTGGTGCAACGTCGGCATGATGTAGGGCCGGCCTTCCACAACGCGCTTTTAGATCTCCTCTACTCCGGAGGGTATCAGGCAGACAAAAGTCAGTACTTCTGTACCGGTGTTTTTCAGCTGGTGTTCTTCATTGCCCGGAACGAATATGACGCTGCCCCGGGCGATTTCAACCCACGCGCCGTCTCTCCAGACTGCTCCCGTCCCCGCGTGCACGAATATCTCATGTTCCCAGCTGTGTGAATGTTTAGGGGTGTGCCCGTCAGGCGAGAGCTCAAAGATTCGCATGCAAAAATTGGCTGCACCGTCCGCCTGGCCGATGACGACCCGACCGGTCACTCCCTTGGCCGGATCAGCATTGAACACTTTTGCTTCGGCTGCGGAATAATGAATCACTTTCATGCCATCTTCCTTGAAAGTTGAAAAGTTGCGTGGAAACAACCAGCCTTGCCGGCAGGACATGGTACGGTGTTGGGTGGAGCACAGGCCAAACCGCAAAGGACCCCCTGCACCCTTTAATGCCGCCGACTCTCACGAACCGGCCGGCAACCAGGTGAAAAAGACTCACACAAGAGCCGCGAGGGGTCCTTGAGTGACAAGAAGATGTCAGGATAAAAATTTTTTTCTGAGGTCATCCCATGGGGCGAAGAGGGCGAAGACTACCGCTGAAATCAGATAAATGGCCAAGATCGATGCCGGGAACGTCGCATAAAGCAGGACATAAACCGGAAATAATAGTGCCAAGGACAAGGCCAGCTTAATTCCTATCTCGATCCATTTTTTGGTTTGATCCTGTCTTTCTTCCATACTCCCACTCCATTTTTGTATGGTTAGCATTGCCCGAACACGGCTTTTCTTTGACTAAAAAGATAAGGCAATTCTTTTCCTGGAAGAAGTGCTCGGCTCAAAAACATAAGCGAGATAGCGCCTTTTTGCAAGGGGAATGACCGGCTTGGTGATCTTTTTTTCACAATTTCTTCCCCAACGGCTGCCTCTTGCCAGTGCTCAAAGACGCCAACAATTCCCAAATAAAGGGAAAACTTCTGAAGTTGTCCCATCTTTTTATTTGCATGGAATCACCTCATTGTGTATATATGCACATGATAATCTAACCCAAATGAATTAGCCCACATTCTCAGCAAATTGGGTTGGCGGAGATTACGCCCAAACGCTAGCGGGGTTCTCGATATATTTTTTCAATCACCTTAGGAGGATAAGCATGGCAAACGCAGTAACGCAGAGTATTCTGGTGGTCGGAGGCGGCATGAGCGGACTCAGCGCCGCAATCGAAGCAGCAGAAGCGGGCCACGAAGTCTACCTGGTAGAGAAGAATCCGTACCTCGGAGGACGAGTGGCTCAGCTTCATCAGTACTTCCCCAAGATGTGTCCCCCCTATTGTGGCCTGGAGATCAATTTCCGCCGTATCAAAAATAATCCCAGGTTTCGATTCTACACCATGGCTGTGGTGGAATCGATATCCGGGGAAGAGGGGAACTGGGACGTTTCCATTAAGATTGATCCGCGCTATGTGAACGAGAAATGCACTGCCTGTAATAAATGTGCGGAAGCTTGCACCATGGAAATCGACAATCCGTTCAATTATGCGATGGACAAAACCAAAGCCGCCTACTTGCCCCATGACATGGCTTTCCCCATGCGCTACGTGTTGGATCCCGCCCTGGTGAAAAGCGGTGAAGCCCAAAAGGTGAAAGAGGCATGCCCCTATGATGCCATCGATCTGGACATGCAGCCTCAGACGGTGGAGCTTAAGGTCGGCGCCATTATCTGGGCCACCGGTTGGAAGCCGTACGATGCCACCAAGCTGGATAACCTTGGTTTCGGCAAATATCCCAACGTCGTTACCAACGTTATGATGGAACGTTTGGCCGCTTCGAACGGTCCCACTCAGGGCAAAATTTTGCGCCCATCCGATGGCAAAGCTCCGCAAAACATTGCCTTTGTTCAGTGTGCCGGGTCCCGCGATGAAAATCACCTGCCCTTTTGTTCGTCCATCTGCTGTTTGGCTTCCATGAAGCAGTCGACCTATGTGCGGGAGCAACTTCCGGATGCCAAGGTTCACATTTTCTTTATCGACATTCGGGCAACAGATCGGCTGGAGGATCTGTACAGAAAAGCGAAAAAAGATGAGAATATCGTCTTTTTCAAAGGCAAAGTGGCCAAAATTGAAGAAGACAGCGCTACCAATAATTTAGTCCTGCGGGTCGAGGACACTACCAGCGGGACCCTGCACGAAATCACCATGGATATGGTAGTGCTGGCAACCGGTATGCAGCCAAACACCGCTGAAGATGCAATTCCCACCCCTGTTTCGTATGATGAATATGGGTTTGTCTCTGCATTGGGGGCCAAGCCGGGATTGTATGCCGCCGGCTGCACGAGAACTCCTGTTGGTGTCTATGAAACCGTTGCCGACGGCACGGCAGCAGCACTTAAAGCCATCCAGTCCATTGCCAGGAGGTAAACTCAATGGAGAAAAAGATCGCCGTATATATTTGTTCAGGGTGTGGCATCGGAGATGCCTTAGACATCGAAAAGCTCAGCGAAGTGGCAACCAGTGAATACAAGGTGCCCGTTTGCAAAACGCATGCGAATCTGTGCAGCCAGGAAGGAGCAAAGCTCATCCAGGATGACATCGCCAGCGAGGGTGTCAACAGCATCGTTGTGGCGGCCTGCTCACCGCGAGTCATGTATGATGTTTTTAATTTTGAGGGGTGTGTTCTGGATCGGGTCAACCTGCGGGAACAAGTGGTTTGGTCGCAAAAACCTAACGATGAAGACACTCAGATGATGGCCGAAGATTACCTGCGCATGGGCATCGTCAAGACCACCAAAATGGAACTGCCCGAACCCTATCAGCCGGACCAGGAAATGTCCAGGGATGTACTGGTGGTCGGCGGCGGCTGGTACCTCAAGAGCTACCTGTGGACCGGCAACCCGGTCTATCCCTTTGCGTATGGTCTGTTCGGCGGGGAGATGTGGTCGGAGGATCGCGCGCAGGCCTACAGCGGCTTCCAGCGCACCTACGGCAAGGGCGAGCTGCCCCCGCCGGAGGAGCTGGCGCGGATGT
>FWPV01015142.1_pt1 | contig 11149 bp, 13 predicted proteins | sample 2228371 | NCBI WGS metagenome assembly FWPV01 (sample SAMEA103939776, study PRJEB20133) | metagenome | reverse complement strand
GCCTGTCGAGGAAACCGCGGAAATTTTCGTCGGCGTAGGGCAGGGGTTTCATTGTTTCTTCTTGTCCTTCAGTTCGGCCGGGCCGGTGACGCCGGCCCAGCGGTTGATGGTGTCGTGTTCGACATCGAACAGGTCGAGTACCCGGCCGACCGTGTGATTGACCAAGTCATCGATGGTCTTGCCACCGCTGTAGAAGGCCGGCACCGGCGGGAAAATGATGCCGCCCATCAGCGTCACAGCCTCCATGTTGCGGATATGCGCCAGGTTCAGAGGCGTTTCGCGGGTGATCAGCACCAGCCGGCGACGTTCCTTGAGAATCACGTCGGCGGCACGGGTGATCAGATTGTCGGCGAGGGCGTGGGCAACGCCGCCCAGGGTTTTCATCGAGCAGGGCGCGACCACCATGCCGGCGGTGATGAAGGAACCGCTGGCGATGGTGGCGCCGATGTCGCGGACGTTGTGGGTGACGTCTGCGAGCCTGTGCAGCGCCTTGCGGTCCATGCCGTATTCCTGGAAGGCATTGAGCACTCCGGCCTCCGACACCACGAGATGGGTCTCCCAGCCGCCGATTCCGCGCAGGCGCTCGAGGATGCGGATGCCGTAGACGGAGCCTGAAGCGCCGGTCATCGCGACGATCAGGCGCCGGGGCGTCGCCTTGTGCGCTGCATTCATTGCTCTGCCTCTTTCATCCAGCGGAACAGGTGGTTTCGAGTGGACACAGGATGCCCGCCTCGAGGATGGCCATCACAGTCAACAGCGTCAACGTCCGGGCAAATGCATTGCCGGTCCGGATCGGGTCCGTTACCTGGCGCAGCCGGTATCCTACACTGCCCCGCGAGCCTGACGTCCCGGCGGGGGTGAGGATGCGGCTTCCGGGGACTTCGGGCATTTGCGGAGATGGTGACTGGTAAGTGGTGATTGGGGGGCGGGGTGATCAAGTAACCAGGTGATTGAGTGACTGGTGATGATGCTTCGGTTTTACCTAATCACTTAATCGCTTGATCACCTGATCACCGTCACTTGGGAGGCGCCGTGAAGTAGGTGCCGCGGCCGCTGGCGACCAGTGCGCCGTCCTTGTCGTAAACGTAGGCCTCGGCGGTCGAATACTGGCTGCCGCTGCGAACGACCCGGCCCTTGGCGGTCAGGTCGCCGGGCATTGCGGCCTTGTGGTAATCGACGCGGATGTCGATGGTCGGTACCGGGCGGCCGAGCTGGGCGGCGATCGCATAATCGGCGACGACGTCGACGATCGCGGCGAGGATGCCGCCGTGGGTATATTTCCGATCGGGATTGACCACCCATTCCTCGCGCCAGGCGGCCTTCACTTCGATGCCGTCTTCACCGGCCTTGAGGAAGGTGAAGTTCAGCCACTGGTTGAAGGGGCCGCGGCTGATCAGTTTCTGCAGTTGCTCGAGGCTGGGAGGGGTGGGTTTGCTGTCGGTCATTGTTTTGCTCCGGATAAACGGGGATTAAGTGCTACAGGGAGAAACTGCACAACATGATAACGGTCATGCCGCCGATGAATTTTTCTCGGCATGCTGCGCCGCGATTTCGCGCAAGCGCACGCGATCGACCTTGTTGGTGCCTGCCAGCGGCAGCTGGTCGAGGAAAAACACGCGCCGCGGGTGCTGGTAGGCGGGGCCGTGGGCGAGTGCATGCTGCTTGAGCTCTTCCTCGCCGGCGTTCTTCCCGGCGCGCAGCACGACGAAGGCGTAGGGAACCTGCCCCTTCAGCTCATGGGCGAAAGGCAGCACGCAGGCCTGGTGCACGGCCGGGTGCTTCTCGAGCAGGCGCTCGACCTCGATCGGGAAAATGTTTTCTCCGCCGCAGACGAACATGTCATCGGTGCGGCCGACGAAGAAATAGAAGCCGTCGGCATCGCGGCGGCAGACGTCGCCGCTGTGATACCAGCCGCCGGCCAGCCGCTTCTCGGTTGCTTCCGGCAGGTTGTGGTAGCCGATCAGGATGCCGGGGTTGCGCAGCAGCAGTTCGCCTTCGTCGGGATGCGGGCCGTTGACCAGCTTCGCCTCGGTGCCGGGATAGGGCACGCCGATCGAACCCGGCGGTCGCGGCTTGCCTTCCGGGTGCGGTCCCAGCGGCACCGGGCCGCCCTCGGTGACGCCGTAGACCACCAGTGGTTCGGCGTTGGGGAAATGCCTGCGGATGTCGGCGAGCAGCTGCGGCGACGAGGGCGCAGAGCCCATCATCACGGTGCGCACCGAGGTCGTATCGGTTTTAGCCAGCAGGTCGCTGCGGGCGAGCAGCATCGAGATCATCGTCGGCACGCCGGAGATCACCGTGCAGCGGTAGCGCGAAAGCGCGGCGAGGTAGCCCTCGACGCTGAACTGCGGCATCAGCACCATCTTCGCGCCGGCAGTGAGGCCCTGCTTGATCGCGTTCAGCGCGTTCTTGTGATACAGCGGCGCCGCAACCAGGATGACATCCTTTTCCGATGTGCCGCGGGTATGCGCAAGGATGCGCCGGCTCCAGTTCTGGCCGTAGTGGGTCAGCAGCACACCCTTGGGCTTTCCGGTGGAACCCGAGGTGTAGGGCTGGATCGCGACAGTGTCCGGGGCCGGCTCGAAAGGCGAGTAAGCGCCGGGATCGAGGAATCGCGACCAGGCATCGCCGTCGTCATAGACCACCGTGCGGGCATCGGCAGGCAGCAGGTGGCGCCAGGCCGTCTCGCAGAACACCAGTTTTGCGCCGGCATCGTCGACGATGTAACGCACGGTGTCGGCGGCGAGCTTGATGTTGATGGGAACCGGCACCATGCCGGCGCGCATCGTGCCCAGCAGTGTGATCACGAATTCGGCGCGGTTCAGGGCAAGTATGCCGACGCGGTCGCCGGGCTTGAGCCCGCTGCGCTCGAGACCGCGCGCGAGCGCGTTGCAGGCGGCATCAAGATCGCTGAAGCCGTATTCGCGCGGCGCTGACGCATCGCGCAGGTCGACCAGTGCCGTACGCGCGAGGCCGGCATGATCGGCGAAAGGCGCGCCGAGGTTGCCGGCGTAGCCGCGGGGTTCGGGGCAGGGGATGGTCATGCGGTTTGAAAAAAAACCCAAATCAAAGTCGAAAACTTAGCCACAGAGTACGCAGAGTTCACAGAGAAAACCCGAAGACACCCGAAAGTGGCGGAGGATTATCCGTTACGAGCCTTTACTCCGTGTCCTCTGTGCTCTCTGTGGCCAAAAGGTTTTAGCGGGTCAAGGCGTAATCACGACCTTGCCGAACACCTCGCGGTCCTCGATCAGCTTGAGGCCCTTGGCGGCATCCTGCAGCGGCATCACCTCGTCGACGACCGGCTTCATCTTGCCCTGCTGGATCAGGTCCATCAGCGCCTTCAGGTTTTCGTCGTAAAAGCTGTTGGAGCCGATGATCTGCAGTTCGAAGCTCCAGACGTAGCGCAGGTCTTCCTTGGGGTCGTAGCCGGCGGTGGCGCCGCAGACCAGGATCTTGCCGCCGCGCTTGACGCACTTCAGCGTCGGAGCCCAGGTGTCGCCGCCGGTGAAATTGATCACCACGTCGACGCCGCCTTCGTAGCTGCGGCGCTGCGGCTTGCCGAATTTTTCGATGGCCCACTTCGAGAAATCGGTGGTCTTGTAGTTGATGACATGGTCGGCGCCGAGATCCTTCAGGCGCTGGATCTTGTCCTCGCTCGAGGCGCAGGCGATGACCTCGGCGCCGAGCATCTTGGCGAGCAGCACGCAGCCGGTGCCGACACCGCCGCTGGCGCCCAGCACCAGCACCTTGTCGCCCTTCTTGATCGTGTTGTGGGTGATGATCATGCGGTGCGCGGTGCCGTAGGCGACCGGCAGCGAAGCGGCCTGCTCGAAGCTGACGTTTTCGGGCATCTTGATCAGCTGGTCGGCGGCGACCAGGCATTTCTCGGCCAGTCCGCCATGCATCATCTCGCCCATCAGGCCCTTTTTCTTGTTCAGCGGGTTGACTAGCACACGGTCACCTGCCTTCCAGCCGGAGACGCCGGCGCCCACTTCGAGAATCTCCCCGGCGAGGTCGAGGCCGATGATCATCGGGAACGGCACCTTGATGCCGGGCATGCCGCGCACCGTGAATACGTCGTGGTAGTTGAACGAGGTCGCCCTGACCCGGATCACCACATGGCCTTCGCAGACCACCGGATCGGGAAAGTCGGTTACGTATTCCAGTTTGTCCAGACCGCCATGTTCCCGAAGTACGACTGCTTTCATTGCATTTCTCCGTTGGGTGATGATTGATGATGCGACAGCTGCGCCGCCGCCGTGATTATGAACCCTGCGCCCGATCCCTGTCCTGTCAGCCCAGCACGCGGTTGACACCGGTGGCGACCCGTGCGGCGGCAATGCCGTAGACATGGATTGACACCGCGACATCGCCGTCGGGGTTGGCGATCCGGTGTACGCCGGCATCGCCTTCGTCGAAGCTCAGTGTGCCCGCCTTCCGGCGCACCGTCCGCAGCGGTGCCGGCTTGCCGTTATCCGCGCTGTAGAAAGTCTCGCAGATTTCGCCGCGGTACACCGCCACGCTGCACCAGGTGTGGTGGCTGTGTATGGGGCTCTGCTGGCCATTCCCCCAGACCAGGGACACGACGGTGTAACGGTCGAGAGGGTCCGCATAGAGCAGGTGGCGCGCGTATTGCTCGGGATCGACACGCAACTGGTCCGGCCCCAGCCAGCTGCCGGAGGCCACGGCCTGGCCGAGTGCCGCAGTGACCGCGGCGGGGAAGACTTCGCGGGGCGCGGTGAGCGCCGCGTCAAGTCCGCGAACAAGTGTCTGCAGTGTGTCTGTCATGGCTTTAATGGTTCTCCGCGACGATAGCGAGGTTCATCACCGAGTCGCTGTTGAGGATCGCCTTCAGCACCATGTCGCGTGCGGCCTCGATCTGCTCCTGGCAGATTTTCTCCGCGGTCGCGCCGTCACCGCGCACCAGCGCGCGCACCAGCGTGCGGTGCTCGTGCTGCATTTCCTGGGTGCGGTTGCGAAAGCCGAGGCCGAGGTGCAGAAGGCGGGTCATTTCGTCCAGCAACTGGGCGATCGCATGGGCGAGCCGGGCGTTGCCCGAGGCCTGGGCAATCGCGACGTGGAATTCCTTGTTGGCTTCGAGGAAGCGCGCGGTGCTCTTCGGCTCTCCGGACTGATAGCCGGCGCGGCAGATCTCGTCGAGTACGCGCAGCCGCTTGGCGTCGACCCGGCCTGCGGCGAGACGCGCGGCGCGCGGTTCGAGCAGCAAGCGCAGCTCGAAAACATCCTGGATGTCCTTGAGTGTGACCGGGGCCACCATGTAACCGCGACGCGGCATCGCGCGAACCAGCCCGTCGTGGGCGAGGCGGGACAGTGCCATGCGCACCGGCGCCTTGCCGAGCTTGTACTGTTCGCAGAGCTGCGCTTCGGACACCTCGGCGCCCGGCGCGATCAGGCAGCAGATGATGTCGTGCTTGACGCGTTCGTAGGCGCGCTCGCTGAGCAGGGGGATGGTTTTTGCGGCAGTCATTCCAATGAAATCTTAGAAACGAAAATCTGACATGTCAATAAATCATTTCTGAAATTTTGAAATGCCCTGCCATGGTGCGCAGACGAATTCGTGAGCGTGCGGCTTGCACCATCGCGGCGCAGTCCACACAATGCAGCGTGTCTTTCCGGCAACTTTTTTACAGCAGGGTATTTCCGTGACCGGCAGCGTGCTGATGCCCGGCCCGTGGACGGTCGTTGCCGTCGCCACCTTCGCGCAGATGATGATCGCGATGTCGAACATCCTGCTGCCGACGATCGCGCCCAAACTGGCGGAGGCACTGGGCGTCAGCCCGATCCTGATCGGATACCAGGTCAGCCTGACCTTCGGCGTGGCGACGGCGGCGACGATGTTCGGCGGCAAGGCGGTGCTGCGTTACGGTGCGGCACGTGCCACGCAGATCTCGGTGCTGTGCTGCGGTGTGGGACTTGCGCTGTTCGCGCTGCCGCATGTCGCGGCGATCGCGCTCGGCTCGGCCGCGGTGGGCATGGGCATGGGGCTGCTCAATCTTGATCAAGCAGACCGGCGTGCCGGTCGGCGGCGTGATCACTGCGCTGACCGCGCCGGCGATCGCGGTGAATTTCGGCTACCGCTGGTCGCTGCTGATGGTGGGGCTGATGATTTTCGCCATTGTGCTGGTGCTTCAGCGTTATCGTGAAGTATGGGACGCCGACCGCGGCAGGGTGCAGCAGGGAGGCGGTGCGGCTTTCGGCGGTGTGCCCCTGGTCTGGGGACAGGCCGACCTGCGCTGGATGTCGCTGGTGGCGATGATCTTTTCGGCGATCCAGCGCATCGTGCTGAGCTTCACCGTGATCTACCTGGTGGCCGAAGGGCGTTACGGACTGGTCGAGGCCGGCGTCATGCTGTCGGTGGTGCAGATCGGCGGCTCGGCCTCGCGCATCTGCTGGGGCTGGCTCGCCGACCGGATGGGCAGCAGCCTGCAGGTGCTGATGATCATCTGCGGCCTGACCATCACGTCGACACTGCTGCTGGCGCTGTTCGATCCGGAATGGAACCGGCTCCTGGTCTATGCCCTGTTTTTCGTGATCGGCACGACCGCGGTGGGCTGGAACGGCGTGTTCCATGCGGAGGCCGCGCGGCTGAGTCCGCCAGGCATGGCCAGCGTGGTGGCGGCGGGCACCACCTTCTTCGTGTTCGGGGGGGTTCTGGTGGGGCCTGCGGCATTCGCAGCGGCCCATGGCGGCATCGGCAGCTATGGCAATACCTTCCTGCTGGTGGCCGCCGCGGCCGTGGCCGCTTTCGGCCTGCTGTTGATGGCGCAGCGGGCCGCGCGGAAAAATCGATGAGCGCTGCCGCACCTTCCATCGTGGTGGTGGTGCTGGCGACCACCGCCGCGCAGATCGCCTCGGCGATGGGCATCGCGATATTTCCGGTGCTGGCACCCCAGCTCGCGCAGATGCTCGAAGTCGACGCCTCGGCGGTGGGATACCTGATCAGCATTCTCTTCGGCGCAGCGATGCTCGCCTCGGGCGCGGTCGGCACCGTGGTGCTGCGCTGGGGCGCCTGCCGCGCGATGCAGTGGTCGCTGTGGGTCTGCGCTGCCGGCATGGCGGCGGGACTGGCGGGCAAGCTGTGGCTGATGCCGGTGGCGGCGATATGCAGCGGCATCAGCACCGCATTGGCGGCGGCCGGCGCCGCGCACCTGCTTTACCGTTTCGGGCCGCCGCAGCGGCGCAACCTGGTTTTTTCGATCAAGCAGACCGGCGTGCCGCTGGGCTGGGCAACCATAGCGCTGCTCGCGCCGGTACTGACCGTGGCTTTCAGCTGGCGGGTTTCAATGTTCGTGGTGCTCGCGTATTCGGTGGCGGGGGCGCTGCTGCTGGAGCGCTGGAGGATGCATTGGGACGATGACCGGGATCCCGGCGCCGCTTCGCGCACCAACCTGCTCACCGGCATCGGCGTGCTGTGGCGTTATCCGACGCTGCGCTACCTGGCGATGGCGGGCTTTTTCTTTTCCTTTGTCCAGCTTTGCCTGGGCACGTTCACGGTGAACCTGCTGGTGCAGGAGGCCGGCTACGGCCTGGTGGCCGCCGGCGCGATGCTGTCGCTGGTGCAGGTTTCGGGCATGGCGGGGCGGCTTGCTTTCGGCTGGATCGCCGATCGCAGCGGGATGGCGCTCGCGGTGCTGGCGCTGACCAGCCTCGCGGCCGCAGCCGGCTGCGTCGCCAGCCTGTGGATCGCCAGCCGGCCGCCGGTGGCGGCGCTGGCGGCGTTCTATGCCTTGTTCGGTGTCGCGGCCTACGGCTGGAACGGCGTGATGCACGCTCAGATCGCGAGGTTGAGCCCGCCGGGGATGGTCAGCGTGGCGACCGGCGGCATCATGGTGTGGATTTTCGGCGGCATCCTCGCCGGCCCCGCGCTGTTCGCGGCGGCGTATCGCGGCATCGGCAGTTATGCCGACACTTTCGGGCTGCTCGCGGTGGCCGCGCTGGCCAGTGCAGCGCTGGCGGCAGCGGCGGCGCGCGCGGAGCGCAGCCCGTGATCCCGGCATCCACGCCCCCCTTCGCCACGGTGGCCGCGGTGGTGGCGGCCACAACCGCGGCACAGGTTGCCGGCGCGATGGGCGCTGCGGTGTTCCCGGTGATCGCGCCGGAGCTGGCGCGTGCGCTGGACATCGAGGCCTCGCTGATCGGCTACCAGATGAGCGTGATCTACGGCGCGGCGATGCTGGGATCGATGCTGTTCACCTGGATGGTGGCGCGTTACGGCGGCTGCCGCACCACCCAGATCGGCATGGCCTGCTGCGTCGCCGGCATGGCGGTGGCCCTTCACGGCAGCATCACCGCACTGTTGTTCGCTTCGGTGCTGATCGGTGTCGCGATGAGCATCAACCTCCCGGCGGCCGCGCACCTGCTGTTCCGCTACAGCCCGCCGCAGCACCGCAATTTCATTTTTTCGCTGAAGCAGACCGGTGTGCCGCTGGCCTGGGCGCTGATGGCCTTGATCGCGCCGGCGGTGACGCTCGCCTTCGGCTGGCGCTGGGCGCTGGCACTGGTGCTGGTTTCGGCGCTGGCAACGCTGCTGGCGATGCAGCCGGCGCGCCGCCGCTGGGACGACGATCGCCGTCCCGATCTGCCGGTGCAGGCGCGGGTGTTTGACGGCGTGTTGCTGGTCTGGCGCATGCCGGCGCTGCGCTGGCTGGGTGTGGCTGCATTCTGTCTTGCCTTCATCCAGCTTTGTGTAAGCACCTTCACTGTGGTGATGCTGGTCGGCGAGGGTGGCTACACGCTGGTCGAGGCCGGACTGATGCTGTCGGTGGCGCAGATCTTCGGCGTGCTCGGGCGCATCGCCTGGGGCTGGCTCGCCGATCGCAGCGGCGACTGCCTGGCGGCCCTGCAATACCTCACCCTGGGCTCGATCGCCTGCTGCGGCGCGGTTTTTTTCCTGCAGCCCGGTTGGCCGGTGGCGGTGACCGGGCTGCTGTTTGCAGTGCTCGGCGCGACCGCAATCGGCTGGAACGGACTCTATACCGCCGAGGTTGCACGGCGCAGTCCGCCGGGACAGGTAAGCCTCGCCACCGGTGGCGCGATGGTGTGGAACTTCGCCGGCATTCTGACCGGGCCGACCGCTTTCACGCTGGTCTACAAGCTGACCGGCAGCTATGCGACGACCTTCGGCATGGTCACCGTGATTGCGCTGCTGACGCTGGTGGCGCTGCATGCCGGGCGGCGCGTGCTGCGCGGGGAGGGCCATGCCGGTGGATGACCTGTCGCTGTGGCAGATGCTGTTCTGTGCGGGTGTGGTAACGGTCGCCTTCGCGGTGCGTGGCGGCACCGGTTTCGGCGGCGGCGCGGTGGCGGTGCCGCTGCTGGCGCTGGTGTTCCCGGTGCAGGTGACGGTGCCGGTGGTTACCGTGCTCAACATGCTGTCCTCGGTGGGCCACGGCGTGGTCGACTGGCGCCATATCGTCTGGCGGGAGATCTGGCGCATCCTCCCCGGCAGCCTGATCGGGGTGTTCTTCGGCATTTACCTGTTGACGCTGATCGATACGCAGCCGCTGGCGCGTGCGCTCGGCGTGTTTGTCGTGCTCTATGCGCTGTACGTGATGGTGTTTGCCGGTCGCACGCCGGCCATTCCGCCGCGCTGGATGCTGCCGGTGGCGGGCGTGACCAGCTTCTGCGCCGGGATTGTCGGTTCTCTGTTCGGCGGCGCGGCAGGGCCGATCTACGTGATCTACCTCAACTCCGCGCGCCTCGCCAAGGACGCTTTCCGCGTGACCATCACCACGGTGATGCTGTTCCAGGGGCTGACGCGCATTGCCGGCTATGCCTCGCTGGGCCTCTATGACCGCCAGGTCATGCTGCTGCTGGCGGCGGCATTGCCGATGATGATCGTCGGCTCCTGGCTGGGCGCGCGGCTGGTGCGGCGCTTCGATCAACGGCTGTTTCAACGCGCCCTCGGTGCGGTGCTGCTGGTCAGCGGCACCGCGCTGGCGCTGAAGTAGGGCTATGCCGGGATTCGACGCCTTCCAGCTGGCTTGGATCGCCGGCTCGGTTTTTGTTGCCTTCGTGGTGCGCGGCATGTCCGGCTTCGGTGCCGGCATGATCGCCGTGCCGCTGCTCGCCTTCGTGATTCCGCTGCAGCTGGCGGTGCCGCTGTGCAGCCTGCTGGTGTTCGTGCTGTTCGTGATTCTGGTCATCCGCGACCGCCGGGAAATCGTCTGGGACGAGTTGCGCCTGCTGCTGCCGCCGACCATCGTCGGCGCGCTGGCCGGGCTGTGGCTGTTTGCGGTGCTCGACAACCGGATGCTGGTGCTGCTGCTGGGCTGCTTCCTGATCCTGTATTCGCTGTACATGCTGGCTGTCAGCACGCTGGGCCTGCCGCAGCTGCGCTGCTCGCAGCGCTGGGCCTTGCCGGTGGGTTTTACCGGCGCCTTTTTCGACACGCTGTTCGGCGGGGGCGGTGGAACCCTGGTGGTGATCTACATCAATGCCCGGGGTGTCAGTCGTGCGGGATTTCGTGCGACCGTCGCGGCGCTGTGGTTTGCGGAGATGGTGGCCCGTATCGGCGGATACGCCTGGTCGGGTTATTACGACAAGGGCACGCTGCTGCTGTTCCTGCTGCTGCTGCCCCTGATGTGGGTCGCCACTGTGACTGGCGAGCGCCTGGGCAACCGCGTCAGCAGCGAGACCTTTTCACGGATCCTGGCACTGATGCTGCTTGCCAGCGGCGTGAGCCTGCTGCTGAAATGAGTGGCGGTTAAGGCTGCGACTGCGCTGTATTCAGCGCAGGAAAATCACGACAGGGAATACTGCGACAGCAAGGGCGAGTACCAGCCACTCGAGGTTGTTGCGTTTGAGCCAGCCGGTGAAATGCAGAATCAGCACGACGATTGCGATCACGTAAAAGGCATAAAACGCCATTTCAAACACCCCCCTGTAATTTGCCTGCGAGGATAACCGAATTCAAAGTCGGTCGCCATTGGCCGGGGCAAGGTTCGCGGTCAGCTGCGGCATTCAGGGCGACGCCCGTTTGTGGTGCGTTCGCCGCCTGCGAACGGCAGGTATCTGCTGCTCGCGGGCGGTGCGGGTGGGGTGCAGGGTGCTCCGGCATATCCGGACATTGTTGTGCAGCCGATCGGCAATGCTGATGTGTCCGCAAGACCGTAATAAATTAAGT
>FWPV01015139.1_pt1 | contig 11151 bp, 7 predicted proteins | sample 2228371 | NCBI WGS metagenome assembly FWPV01 (sample SAMEA103939776, study PRJEB20133) | metagenome | reverse complement strand
TCCCCGCTGCTTGCCGCTCCACTTCCTGTCCCTCCACAACGCAACCGCCTCGCCCGTGGAGTATGGCCCCCAGTTGTGGTAAGTTGCCGCCTGCACGGGGAGAAGACACCCGCTGCCCTTTGTGCGAAGCACCCGAAGGGCCGTTCCGGCAAGAGACAGCCGGTGTCTTTTCCCCGCGGAACCCTTTACCACAACTGGGGGCCATACTCGTCAGAATTGGGGTGCAATAAGAGACTTGTGCGGGGGGTGTAGTGCCCAACCTGGGCTGTCACCCTGGCCCGCCGTCGCCGCTTCGGCATGCTTCTTGACGCCCTGTATCTCCGCTATCGAGGTGAAGGGGGGAAATCTGATGGCGCGTGAGCGGGCGGGGGTGGCTGATATGGGGGAGTGGCTATGCATCGAGCCCCCCAGCACATTTTCCCGCTTGACCTCGAAGGGGCCGGGCAGCAAAAAGCGTGCCGAAGCGGCGGTTAGGCCGGGGCTGACCTCGATGGGCTGTGCGGCACTCCCCCGCACAAGCCTGTTATTGCACGCGACAGAATTTCTGGCCTTGCATTTGGCGGGGCGGTGCGCTAGAATGTGGCGCGCGCGGAGGAGAGAAAGGGGGAGGGTTGTTTTGCCGGCCTTGTGACATGTTTCACAAGCACGCATGGCCCATAACCTCTGCCAGGAGCAGCTCATGCCCGACCCTACCCGTAAGACCATCCTGATCGCCGACGACGATCCCGACATCGTCGAGGCACTCAAGACCGTTCTTGAGGCATCCGGCTTCGGCGTCGAGAGCGCGCCCAACGGCCAGGAGTGCCTGCGGCGCCTCCGTAGGAAGAGGCCCGACCTCCTGATCCTGGACGTGATGATGACGACGGAGACGGAGGGTTTCCATGTGGCCTACGAAATCCGCAACGACCCCGCCCTGCGCACCCTCCCCATCCTGATGCTAACAGCCATAGAGCAGAAGACGGGCTTCAAGTTCGCCCCGGAGAAGGACGAGGACTACCTGCCCGTCGAGGAGTTCGTCACCAAGCCCATCGAGCCCAACGACCTGGTCGAGCGGGTGAACCGCCTGCTCGCAAAGGCTGCTGCGAACAAGTAGCCCCAGGCCGAGCCCCCCACGCCCTCCCATCATTGGAGACACCTGATGCTCCCAAGGGTTCTGAGCAAGAAGGGCTTCAAGAGCTTCGTCGAAGCCCTCATGAAATCCCACTCCGTCGTCGGCCCGGTCGCCAAGGAGGACAAGTTCGTCTTCCAGGAGCTCGACGGCATTGCCGACCTGCGCATGGACTACCCCATCGCGCTCCTCAGCCCCAAGAAGTTCCTCATGCCCCAGTATGAGACCCTGCTGCGCTACCGGCTGGGTGACGCGGTGCAGCTCGATGCGCCAGCCGTCCCCGCCAAGTCGCAGGTCATCCTGGGCGCCCACCCCTGCGACATGGCCTCCACCTGGCTGCTCGACGCCGTCTTCGCCGCCAGCCCCGGCGACCCCAACTACCTCGGCCGCCGAGCCAACACCTATGTCATTGGCCTCGACTGCAACAAGCCGTGTGACGAATACCAGTTCTGCCTGGACATGGGCTCGCTCCGGTCCCGCGACGGCGCCGACCTTTTTCTGACCGACCTCGGCGACCGCTACTTCGTCGAAATCCTCTCCCCGCGCGGCAAGGAACTCCTCGATGGGGCCACCAAGGACGCCCACCCAGCCACAAGCGCCGACTTCGCCGCACGCCAGGACGTGGAGGACCAGAAGGCCAAGTCCTTCCGCCACAAGCTCCCCTTCGACGTCAAGTACCTCCCCGAAATCCTCGACGAGAGCTATGACAGCCTCATCTGGGAGGCCATCGGCCGCCGCTGCTTCTCCTGCGGCTCCTGCAACATCGTCTGCCCCACCTGCTACTGCTTCGACGTGCAGGACCAGATGGCCCTGAACCTCAAGGACGGCGAGCGGGTGCGGAGATGGGACTCTTGCCAGCTCGTGGATTTCGCGGAGGTGGCGGGGGGCGAGAACTTCCGCCACCGTCGCTCCGACCGCCTGCGCCACCGCTTCTTCCGAAAAGGCAAGTACATCCTGGAGGACTACGGCCGCATGGGCTGCGTCGGCTGCGGCCGCTGCGACCGCGCCTGCGTGGCGAAAATCTCCTCCGTCGAAACCTACAACCAGATTGCAGGGAGCCGTTGACCATGAGCGCCATCGCACCTGCCACCTCCACCACGTCCTCCGTTGCGGCCACCAGCCCCTTCCAGCCGCGGCTGGCCCGCATCGTGGCCACCGAGCAATTCACTCCCAAGGAGAAGTGGTTCCGCATCGTGCCCAACGACGGCCGCCCGCTCGCCCATCCACCGATGAGTTTCGTGCAAGTGAGCGTCTTCGGCGTCGGCGAGGCGCCCATCTCCGTCTGCTCCTCCCCCACCCGCGAGCAGGCATTCGAGCTCTGCGTCCGAGCCGTCGGCTCCGTCACCAACGCCATGCACAAGCTGGACGTTGGCGACACCCTCGGCATCCGCGGCCCGTTCGGCAACGGCTTCGACGCCTCGGCCCACAAGGGGAAGGACTTCCTCTTCGTCGCCGGCGGCCTCGGCCTTGCCCCCGCCCGCTCCCTCATCCAATACGTGCTCGACAAGCGGCAGGACTATGGCCGCGTCACCATCCTCGTCGGCGCGCGCACACCCGGCGACCTGTTGTTCCAGAACGACATCAAGGAGTGGGTCTCGCGCCCGGACATCGAGACGCACGTGACCGTTGACCGCCCCGCCGAGGGCTGGAAGGGCAACGTCGGCGTCATCACCACGCTCTTCAAGAAGATCAAGATCAACCCCTCCACCACCCTCGCCGTCATCATCGGCCCCCCAATCATGTTCAAGTTCGCCGTCCTCGAAGCCCTTGCCTACGGCATCCCCGAGAACCGCTGCATCTGCTCCCTCGAGCGCCGCATGAAGTGCGGACTCGGCTGGTGCGGCCACTGCCAAATCCGCGGCGTCTACGTGTGCAAGGAAGGCCCTGTCTTCACCTACGAGCAAGTCAAGAAACTCAGAGAGGGCATCTGAACATGCCAAAACCACGTCTTGCCTTCTTCAGCTTCGCGTCCTGTGAGGGCTGCCAGCTACAGTTCCTCAACCTCGAGGACGAAATCCTCGACATCGTGCCCCACGTGGACATCGTGGAGTTCCGCGAGGCCATTGACAACCACAGCGACGACTACGACGTGGCCTTCGTCGAGGGCTCCATCACCCGCCCGGCCGACGAGGCCAAGGTCAAGCACATCCGCGAGCGCGCCAGCATCCTCGTCGCCTTCGGCGCCTGCGCCACCACCGGCGGCGTCAACCGCCTCAAGAACTTCATGCCCCTCGACGACGCCAAGCGCATCGTCTACGGCGAAAAGGCCAACCTCCCCGTCTTCGACACCTACCCGACAAAGGCCGTCGGCGAGGTCGTCAAGGTTGACTTCAACCTCCACGGCTGCCCGGCCTCCAAGAAGGAAATCCTCGAGCTCACCCAGGCCCTCCTCCAGGGCCGGCCCCCGCGCCTCGGGCGCTACCCGGTCTGCGTTGACTGCAAGCTCCGCGAGAACGTCTGCCTCTTCCACAAGGGGCAGTTCTGCCTCGGCGTCGTCACACGCATGGGCTGCGACCAGCCCTGCCCCTCCGTCGGCGCAAGATGCATCGGCTGCCGCGGCCTCATCGAGGAGCCAAACAAGAACGCCGCCATGGACGTCCTGGCCGACATCGGCCTGAGCGTTGACGACATCCTCCGCGAGTTCCGCCTCTTCCAGGGCTACGCCGAAGAGGCCGAAACTGCCAAGACGAAGTGATGGGAACAACCCTCCATTTTGTCCACATCGTCCACAACTGCCCACCAATTCGGAGATAGGTAACCGATGAGCACCGTCAACATCCACATCCACGAGGTCACACGCGTCGAGGGCCACGGCGACGTCATCCTGAACGCCCAGAACGGCGAGATCAAAGAGCTCAAGTGGGCCGTTACCGAGGCCCCGCGCTTCTTCGAGGCCATGCTCCGAGGCCGCTCCTGGCGCGACGCCTCCTACCTCGCCTCCCGCATCTGCGGCATCTGCGCCGTCGCTCACGCCTCCACCTCCGTCCGAGCCACAGAGGAGGCCTTCGGCCTGAAGCTGACCGACACCGACCTCAAGTTCCGCACCCTCAACTACCACGGCGAGATGCTCGAGAGCCACGTCCTCCACATCATGTTCCTCGTCGCCCCCGACGCCTTCAAGGCCCCGAGCGTCCTCCCCCTCGCCGCCACCCACCCCGAGGCCGTCAAGATGGCCCTCCGCCTCAAGAAGATGGGCAACACGATCTCCGACGTCGTCTGCGGCCGAAAGCTCCACCCCGTCTCTCTCGTCCCTGGCGGCTTCTCCGCCCTCCCATCCGTCAAGCAGATGCGCGAACTCAAGGCATTCGTGGACGCCCGCGAGGACGACATCAAACTGATGGTGGACACCGTCGTCGGCGCCATCCCACTCTTCCCCGACTACCTCGTCGGCTTCGAGCGCGAAACCGAGTTCATCTCTCTGACGCACCCCGACGAGTTCGCCCTCTACCGCGGCGACATCAAGAGCACCGACACCCGCAAAGTCACCGACCACCGCGACTACAAGAGCATCATCAAGGAGCGCATCGTCCCGCATTCTACCGCCAAGTGGACCTCCTCCCAGCGCTCCTCGTTCGCCGTAGGGTCGCTGGCCCGCTGCAACAACAACGCCGCCCAACTCAACAAGGAGGCCCAGGCCATCGCCAAGGCCGTTGGCTTCAAACCTGTCGTCCACAAGCCCTTCTACAATAATGTCGCACAGCTCATCGAGACCGTCCACTGCTACTACGAGGCCAAGCGGCTCATAGACGAGCTGCTCGACACTGGCTGGAGGCACGAGCCGCCGCAGGTGAAGCCCAGGGCCGGCCGCGGCGTCGGAGTGTGCGAAGCCCCACGCGGCCTCCTCATCCACGACTACACCTACGACGAGCGGGGCATCATCACCGAGGCCAACTGCATCGTGCCCACCACCGAGAACCACGGCAGCATCGAGGACGACATCCGCGTGCTGGCGCCACAGATCATAGGCAAGCCCCAGCCGGAAATCCGCCACTGCCTCGAAATGCTCGTCCGCGCCTACGACCCCTGCATCTCCTGCTCAGTCCACATGCTCAACGTCAAGTTCGTCTAGCACTACAACGCTACTTCTAATGACACCGCATCGCGGCTTGTCTCCTTTGCCGACAAGCAGTTGGCTCCTTCAGGGCAGAGGGAAGTAGCGTTGTGGTGCTAGGAATGTCGCCGCAAGCGTCTCGCTTGCGGTCTTTCCTGCACTCCGACAAGCGAGACGCTTGCGCTACAGGAATCCGCAACAGAAGCCCTCTGAGACCGCGTCGGACCGGGGCGGCCGGGCTGGGAGCCCCACGCCCGCAGCCCGCTGGCGTCGCGTGAACTGAGCACTGCCACCGGGTCAGTAGCGGTCAATGGCGAAAGTGCGGGACTCGCCCCTCTTGAGGGCAAGCCAGACGGAGCCCGTCCAGCCGTTGAAGAGGACGTGGCCGCGGCTCAGGCGGTGGTCGTTCTCCTTTGGCTCGTCGGTCACGTTGTCGGCGGGCAGGCCGTCGAGGGGCACGATGCCTGTGAACTCGCGCCAGAGCTTCTCGACCTTGACGCCCAGGCGGGCAAGGTCGAGGTCGAGCTTCACGATGGCCGGCTTCTTCTCGTCGCCGCCCGCGTTAGCCACGTGAATCAGGACGCTTCGGGGCCGCTGCCAGGCACGCGCCCCCCTGGCCTCGAAGCCGGCCAACGGCTTCGCTGTGTTGATCCCCCAATCCAGCACCGCTCGCCGCACGTCGCCCTTGAAGAGGTCCTTCCACGCCGCATCGTTGATCGGGCGGTCCTCCCAATGCAGGACGAGGTAGCGGACATCGTGGTAGGAGACGCTGAAGCCATCGAGTATGCCAGTGGCAGGGTCCAGCCTGGGAGTGATTGGCGGGACGAGCTTCTGACGGTTGTGTTCGTGCTTCTTCGCGTCGTCGGGGTCGCCGGGCAGCTCCTCATACCACTTGAGGTGGCTGAGGTAGCGGTACTGGGCAGGGTTGTTGAAGAGCTGGCGGATGCGCAGGCGCTCCCCTGAAAGGCCGGCTGGCACGCCGAGGGCCTTCAAGTCGAGTCTTGCGCGGAATGGCCGCATCTGCTCCTTGCCTGCTTCATCCGGGCCATAGTTGCACACGGCCATCGCCACGGAGCCGGGCCGCTTCCACATGCTGAGGAGGAGGCCAGGCGTCAGCTCCTTGACGACGTGGCCGTTCCGCCAGTAGGGGATGAACTCGACGTCGGGCCGGCTGATGCCCCAGTGCTTGAATGCCTGGTGGTTGAACACGCCGCCTCCGCCGCCCATCACGGCGTCGTGCATCGCCGGCCAGTTCGGGTTCATGAAGCCCAGGTGGCTGATGTTCACGCCGAAGTTGTGGGAGCAGGACATGGCGATCATCCGGTCGCTGGGGTAGACGCTGATCGGGTCGAGCATCGGGTACTCGGAATCGAGGATGGAATCGGCGAACGGCAGGGCCTTGAGGCAGATCGAGTTCGTGGCGTGGCCGCTTACGCCGCCGGGGTATTGCCCGGTCTCTTGCATCAGTGCCCAGACGCGCTTGTACCACTCGCGGAGGTTCGAGGCGTCGGATTCGGGCTGGATGCGGCCATCGGGCAGGCGATAGCCGAAGCCGGCGGCCAGGGCGCGGGCGAAGTGCCCGGTGAAGCTGATGTCGTAGTAGAAATGCGTGCAGCCGCCCTCGCGGATGAGGCGGTTCTGGAGCCACATCATGTAGTCGCGATAGGTCGACGAAAGCACTTCACCACCTGGCACCCAGTCGCCGGCGAAGTATTCGTAGACGCCTGGCTCAACGGTCTTGTTCATGTAGCCGCGGAGGGCGATCTGGTTGTTCGTCCAGAAGCCCAGGCGAGCCGATCCGTCGTAGAGGCCGCGCTGGCAGCACTTCTCGGCCTCGGCCTTGCAGTAGGCGTAGTACTCGGGCCACCGCTTCTCGTCGGGGAATGGCGGGCTGAGGATCGAGAAGAAGTCCTGCCCAGTGTCCCAGTTGACCTTGTACTTGCCGCCCGAGAAGCCGTTGGCAGCAGACACCTGGTTGAGGCGCCAGCCTGGGATGAGGTGGCGGAAGGGCGTGGCGTTGTAGCCGAAGCGGAGCGTGCGAGGCTCGGCGAGGCGGAACGGCTTCTTCCCGGGGTAGCTACCCACGATGTTGTTGCGGATAATCACCGCACCGCGGTCCCGCACGAGGGAATGCGCAGGCACCTTGTCGTCGGGCTCCCAGCCGCGGTCGGAGTCGGCGGTCCAGAGCAGGCCGCGGCGCTCGGTGCCGAGCCACAGGTTGTCGGTGAAGCTGCCCGTGGTCATGCCCGACCCCGTGAGGCCGATGCCCTTCAGCGTGTTCCACACTTCCGTAGCCGCAACCGTCCCGGTTGCGGGCCTTTCCGCAAGCGGGACGCTTGCTGCTACAGGCACCTTGCCAATCGAGCGGGCGCAGTAGTTGTTGCCCTGGCCGATGCAGGACATGTGCAGGCCATCGGCATCGTCGAGCGGCCACTCGATGCGAAGCTCCTCGATCTCGACGGGGCCGCTCTCGGGAGCGAAGGTCAGTTCCAGTTCCACCAAGCCGTCCTGCTCGACGGACCCTTTGGAGGTGAAGATGATCCCTGCCGCCCGCGCGGGTCTGCCCTCGAACTCGACCCGCCAATCCGTCTTCCTCGTGAACTTCAGGATGTCGCCGGTGTTGACCCGTTGCTCTGCGCCGCCGACCTTGACGACGATGTAGGCGCGGCCGGCGAGGACCGGACCACCGTTTGACGTGATTTGCCGTGGAAGCCCAAGGGAATCGAGCTGGTAGACGCGACGGGTGCAGGCGACCCTGGTGGCAGCATGCCACCAGGTCTGCTGACTCACCCTCAGCGCCTCGAAGGGCTCGAGCACCTTCTCAGTGTCGCCGAGCTTGTTGCCCCACCACTTGGCGAACTCCTTGGCCTCGTCTTTCTTCACCAGCTTGATGTCGTCGCGGGTCAGGAGCGGCTTGCCGGCGGCGTCCACCAGGCTGACTCTCACCTGGTATTCGCCGGGCTGCACGCTGGGAAGCTCGACCAGGTCTTCATACTTGTAGTAAACGAAATGGCCCAGGCGGCCCTTCTTGATGGGCTTCGTTCGTAGTTCCGCGTTTACGCGGTCTTCGGGCTTCTCAAGACCGCCTGAAGGCGGAACTACGAACCTGATCTCGTATTCGGCGCCGGCAGGCTTGGCGCCCGCGGGCAGCGGGGCGTCGAGGGTGTCGGCGCTCAGGAACAGCAGGCCGCGGACGGGATTCCAGTTGGCCTCGCACTCGAGGATATTCGGCCGGGGCTTCGCGGCCAGGTAGCTCTTGTCCGTGCCCTGGAAGGCCAGGTGGTAGGTGTAGACGGGCTCGTCGCCGAGGGTGACGCTGTAGGAGTACCAGGAGAGGCGGCCCGGCTCGCTCCGCTCGGGCTTGGGATAGGCCAGGCCGGGGAACGCCTGGGCAACGTCGAAGCGGACCGAGCCCTTCGGCGGAATCTCAAGGGACTTCTCCTCTTGGACGACCGGCTTGGCGCCCTCGGGCATCGCCCGGTCGCGGAGGCGGCCTATCTTGCCGTGGAGGACGCTCGCGGCGGCCTTGACGCTCACGGGCTTGTCGGACGGGTTGTAGATGACGCTCTTGAGGCTGAGCCGCTCGTCGTGCAGGCCGCTGAGTTCCTCAACCTGCACATAGGGCTTGTCGGCGGTCAGCACGGTGCGGGGGAAGCCGTAGTGTTCCAGATGGCCGGAGGCGGAGGGCACGTCGAGCCACTGCCAGTTGGGATTCTTCAGTGGCGCGGCGAGAAGGATGTCCATCCTGTCGCCAGCCTTGTGCTCGACCGGCATCTCCACGTCCTTCAGGTCGGCCGCCAACTCCATGTCCCACCACTGCCGCCCGCCGTCCTCATGAATCCGGTTGGCGATCCGCATGTCGGGCCGCCAGTTGAAAAGGTTCTGGCCGATGGAGGGATAGAGCTTCATGAACTCGCCACTGCCGAGGGAGTTGATGACGAACTTGAGGAAGCTGGAAACCTGGCCGGGCAGCTTGTTGCGGTCGTGGAGGAAGATGCCGAACTCGTAGGAGTCGTCGAAGACCACCCCCGCGGTGTACTTCTCGCGCTTGCTGCGGTAGAGGCGGTGGCCGGGCAGGATGTCGGAGCGGGCGGCGATGTAGAGGTGCTTGGGGTCCCAGGCCACCCAAAAGGAGATGGGGCGGTCGCGGTAGTTGAGCGTGGAGGTCCAGACCACACCCATCACCTTCACCGCCTCGCGCCACTCGTCAGCGCCGATCGTGCCGTCAATCGTCGGCGGCTTGGACATCCGCGGCACGTTGAAGCGGGGGATGAACTGCTCGTCGTAGGCCAGCCCTCCGGCGAGGGTGCTGCCGCAGAGACAAACGGCCAGGCTCAGACCAACACAACTTGCGTCCACCCTCATCACAGGTCCTTTCCATCACCGTAGCCGCAACCGTCCCGCTTGCGGAAGAAGACGACAAACCGAGACGGTTGTCGCCACACTGCGCCGAACGACAAACGGGACGCTTGTCGCTACAGTTTCCACCCCTCGCGGTACTCGCCCATTGTGATGCACTTGTTCGCTTCCTCGTTGTTGATGATCTTGCCCTCGAGCGGGTCGTATTCGAGGACGCCCTCGAACTGCGTGGCGACGTTGCCGAGCATGTTGAACTCGGTGAGGGGGCCGGAGTAGTCGAAGTTGGCCCAGGCCGGCTTGCCGCCGCGGCAGGCAAGCAGCCAGTCGCGCTCGTGCCCAGCCGAGCGGTCAACCTTCTCGGGCATGTCCTTCTTCACGTCCTTGAACTTCTCGTCCGGGATCATGACGAACGTGGCGTTGTGGCCGGAGGCAAGGATCTTGCCCTCGGTGCCGATGATGAGGTGGCCGGCCCAGTCGTCCCACTCCTTTGGTCCCCACTTGAGCTCGCGGCCTAGCAGCTTGGCGAGGTCTTCTCTGACATTCGGGCGGCTGGAGCCGTTGTGCCAGTGGAACGTGATGGGCGGAAGGTCACCGCGGGCAGGGATGTGCCACTGGACGTGCTCCCACTTGGGGAAGGAGAGGCGGTTGATGCGGTTGACCTTCGCCTCGACCCTGATGATGGGCTTGGTCGCAGGGTCGGCGAACCAGAGGGAATCAACTTTGAGGGCCATGAAGGCGAGGTTCTGGGTGTGGGAGGCCCAGTTGCCGAGGTTTGCGGTGCCAAAGTCGCGCCAGTGGCCCCAGAAGAGCCACCGGGGGTGGAATGGGCGGAACTTCGCTGGGCCGAGCCAGAGGTCCCAATTGAGGTAAGGGGGCACAGGGGCCTCGCCTTGCGGTGGTTCAGAGTGGTCGGAGCTGCCCTGGTCGTTCCAGGTGTGGACTTCCTTGATGGTGCCGAGGACACCGTCGCGGATGAGCTCCAGTGCGCGGCGGAACTGGCCACTTGCGGTGCCCTGGTTGCCCATGGAGGTGGCGACCTTGAACTCCCTGGCGAGCTTGCGGAGCACGCGCGATTCGTGGACGGTGCGGGTGAGGGGCTTCTCGGTGTAAACGTGCTTGCCGGCGCGGATGGCCAGGGCGGAGGCGGGGGCGTGGGAGTGATCAGGCGTCGCCACAACCACCGCGTCTATCTCCTTCCCCATCTTGTCCAGCATCACGCGGTAGTCCTGGAACTTCGGCAGGTCTGGGAAGCGTGCGAAGGTCTTCTGGGCCCGGCTCTCGTTGACGTCGCAGAGAGCCACTGAGCGTTCCTGGCGCGAGAAGCCGCCGAGGAGCTCGGCCCCCCGCCCGCCGCAGCCGATGTGGGCGATGGCCAGCTTGTCGTTGGCCTTGGTGCCCTGCGCCGAGGCTGCGTCCCTCAGGATCAGCAGCCCCGCCCCACACAGCGACATGTCGCGGACGAAAGCGCGACGGTGCGTGCCAGTGCTCATCGTCGGATGCTCCTCTTGCTCTCAGCCCGGGTGCCACGCCCAAACTTGTTTGCCGCTTCAGGGTTCTTTGTGGGTGCCCCGAAGATGTTGCGGATGGTGCTCTCTCCGCCATCCGTCCGCCGGTCGGCTTCGGTGCCGCCCGA
>FWPV01006679.1_pt1 | contig 11154 bp, 11 predicted proteins | sample 2228371 | NCBI WGS metagenome assembly FWPV01 (sample SAMEA103939776, study PRJEB20133) | metagenome | reverse complement strand
GAGCCCTTGCCCTACGTTTTAGATTATGTGGGACGAGCCCTTGCCCTACGTGTTAAATTATAAGGGATAAACCTTTGCCCTACATTTTAAATCAATATTCTACATGAATGCCTGCCTCTGGCCTGTCTCTGGCCTGTCTCTGGCCTGCCTCTGGCCTTCTTTTGCCCCTCTCGGCTAATTATGCTCATAAGCTAATTGGCATAAAATTTTAGGCGGACAGGCCGGGAGAAGAATGGAGAAGTGCGGCCAATGGCCGTAAAAAATTTTCCATTCGGCTTAGCAAATCTTCATTATTTTTTGTTTCTTCGATAATTTTGATTAAAGCGCTGCCCACAATAACTCCATCGGCGATAACCTTCACTTCTTGAGCCTGCTCCAAAGTAGAAATACCAAAGCCTACGGCTACAGGTATTGAGCTGACCTCCTTTATTTGCCTGATAATAGTTTGCATATTTAAAGGCAATTTTTCGCGAGTACCGGTTACACCTGTTACGGAGATGTGGTAAATAAAGCCGCGGCTTAGTCTCATTATCTTTTTAATTCGAGGCCAGGGGCTCGTGGGAGATGTTAAAAAAATTGTATCTATTCCGGCCAATCTGGCTTCTTTTACCCATGGTCCGGCTTCTTCAGGAGGAAGGTCAGGAATAATAACCCCAGAAATTCCTGAGCACTGACACGCATGGGCAAAATTACGTAAGCCAAAACAAAAAATGGGGTTGAAATAAGACATTATTATTAAGGGAGTGGGGATCCCCTTAAATTCTTCTATTGTCTTTAGCACTTGGGCTAAATTTACTCCTTGCCTTAGAGCTCTTTGGCCGGCTTTTTGGATGGTTGGTCCATCGGCAATTGGATCAGAGTAAGGAATGCCGATCTCGATTAAATCAGCCCCTATTTCAGTAATCTTCCAGATCAAAGCCTTAAACATTTCTAAGTTTGGATCGCCGGCCATTAAAAATGGAATCAAAGCGGTTTGTTGCTTCCTGATTAAATTCTGAAAGACTTTTTCTATCTTACTCATAAAACAACTCCTAATTTTTTAGCAACTGGTTGGACATCTTTGTCTCCCCGGCCTGATAAATTAACCACTACAATTTGATCTTGGGCAAGCTGGCCGGCAATTTTTTGGACGTAAGCCAAGGCATGGGCACTTTCCAAAGCAGGGAGAATGCCCTCGGTCTTGCTTAATAGGAAAAAGGCCTCCAAAGCTTCCTCGTCTGTAGCCGTTACATATTCAACCCGCCCGATCTCTTTTAAAAAGGCATGCTCTGGTCCTACCCCCGGGTAGTCCAATCCAGCGGATATAGAATGGGTCTCCATAATGTTCCCATTGCGGTCTTGGAGGATATAGCTCATACTCCCATGGAGCATGCCTATTGATCCAGCAGTTAAAGAGGCCGCATGCTGGCCACTCTCTAAGCCCAATCCTCCTGCCTCCACGCCCACTAATTTTACTTCGTCTTTTAAAAAAGGATAAAAGAGACCAAGAGCATTGCTTCCGCCGCCCACGCAAGCAACTAATATATGCGGGAGTCGGCCTTCTCTGCGGCGGATCTGGTTTTTCACTTCTCGGCCAATTACGGCTTGATAATCTCTAACGATCATGGGGTAAGGATGAGGACCAACTACAGAGCCGATTAAATAATAAGAATCTTGGACGTTTGTCACCCAGTCACGCAGGGCTTCGTTAATAGCATCTTTGAGTGTTCTTGATCCAGAAGTAACAGGAATAACCTCAGCTCCTAAGAGACGCATTCTGAAGACATTAAGAGACTGGCGCTGCATATCTTCTTCTCCCATATACACTGTGCAAGAGAGGCCTAAGAGGGCAGCGGCAGTTGCTGTAGCTACTCCATGTTGCCCTGCTCCTGTCTCGGCAATGATCCTCTTTTTGCCCATTTTGAGGGCCAGAAGAGCTTGCCCCAAGGTATTATTTATTTTATGGGCTCCGGTATGGAGCAGGTCCTCTCTCTTTAAATAAATACGGCAACCCTGCAAATGCTTGGTCAGCCTTTCAGCCAAATAGAGTGGGGTAGGACGGCCCGCGTAATCTTGCCATAACTTCCTGAGAGTTCTTTGAAAGTCTCGGTCTTTCTGTGCGGCCCGATAAGCTCTTTCTAACTCCTTTAAGGGAGCCATGAGAGTTTCCGGAACATACTGTCCACCAAAAAAGCCAAAATGCCCTTTTTTATCCGGTAAACGCATCTATTCTTTTAACCTCCTTAATAAACTGGACCATTTTATTTTTATCTTTTTTACCTGGCCATTCTTCTACTCCTGAGCAGACATCTACTCCCCAAGGATGGAGTAGCGAAATGGCCCTGGCTACATTCTCCGGGGTCAAGCCACCTGAAAGAAAAAAATTTATTTTTCCTTTTATCTCTAAGGCTAGTTGCCAGGGAAAAGTTTTTCCTGTTCCCCCCGCTTGTTGAGAATGATAACCCTCTAATAAAAATAAAGGAGATGAATATCGGTATATCTCTTGCAAACTTGCAACTCCCTTTATTTTAATAGTCTTTATAACTGGCAAAGGCGCCTGCGCACAATAGGTCGGAGATTCTTCCCCGTGAAATTGAAGATGCGTCAAGTTGCAGAATTCAGCAATTTCCTTTACTTCCTTTAAATCGGCATTGACAAAGACCCCCACTTTCCAGATAGAAGGGGGAATTTCTTTACAAATTTGCGAAGCTATTTCTGGTGTAACCTGGCGAGGACTGGGAGCAAAGATAAAACCTAAAGCACCAGCCCCGCAAGAGATGGCCGCCAGAGCATCGGTGAGATTAGTAAGGCCACATATTTTAATAAAAGTCATAAACTTAAAAGCTCCCTAATCTTTAATTTAGGGTCGGGGGAGCGCATTAAAATTTCTCCCACCAGAATTCCGTCTACACCAGCCTGGAGAAGCCTGCTAACGTCTGCCCGACTTTTTATGCCACTTTCGCTTATTATCTGGCTGGCCTCAGGAATTTTTTTGATTAAATTAAAGGTAGTTTCTAAGTTAACGCTTAGATCCTGCAAGTTACGGTTATTTATGCCTAAGAGAGGTGGATAGAGGTCGCTGGTTTTCTCCAGGTCTTCTTCATCATGCACTTCAACCAAAGCACTCATCCCCAGCTCTTGAGTTATTTCCATGAGCTCACGCAGGAGAGATTGGCTCAAGATTTTGACGATAAGAAGAACAGCATCGGCACCCAGGGCGCGGCCTTCATAGATTTGAAAAGGATCGATGATAAATTCTTTTTGGAGCAAAGGAAGAGTGGTCACCTTCTTCAGAAGGAGAAGGTCAGAGAGGGATCCACCAAAAAAATTTTCTTCGGTGAGCACAGAGATAGCCGCAGCTCCTCCCCATTCATATTCCTTGGCTATTCGCCAAATATCTGCATCTTTATTGATCCAGCCAGCCGAGGGTGAGGCTCGCTTTATTTCAGCAATCAAAGCCAAGGGCTTCTTCTGAGATAGGGCTTCCTGGAAGCCTCGAGGCGGGGGTATATCTTTTACCCTTTTCTGTAATTCCGAAAAGGTGAAGGAATTTTTCTTTAAAGCTAATAGCGCTTGTTTGTGCTTGAGAATTTTCGCAAGAAACATTTTTACCTCTTCCTTTGGGAAAAATTTATTAATTCCTGGAGTTTTTTTAAAGCGCGGCCTGAATCAATAGATTCTTTAGCGATTTCTATTCCTTCTTTAAAATCTCTGGCCCGCTCCGCAGCGATAAATAAGGCCGCGGCATTTAATAGGACGGCATTGCGGCAAGCTCCTTCTTCACCTTTTAAGACGGCCATGACTATCTGAGCATTTTTCTCGGGGGAACCGCCAAGAATTTCCAAGATTGAAGCTCGCCGTAACCCCACCTCTTCAGGTTCTATTTGCCAACAGTTTATTTGGCCATTTTTTAGTTGGCAGATGTCTGTTCTTCCCGTAATGCTTATTTCATCGCAGCCATCTTGACCATGAACAACGAAAGCAGCTTTGCTCCCCAGAGCTCTTAAAGCCTCGGCCATAACAGGAAGTAAATCGGAATGGTAAATACCAAGAAGATGAACAGTGGCTCCAGCCGGGTTAGTTAAGGGGCCAAGAAGGTTAAAAACAGTGCGGATGCCTATTTCGCGGCGAGGACCCAAGGCATATTTCATCGCCGGATGAAAATTGGGAGCAAAGAGAAAAGCGATCTTTATTTCGCGCAGAGCTTGGCTGACGTGGGTGGAATTTAAATTAATATTAGCCCCCAGAGTTTCTAATACATCAGCACTGCCACATTGGCTGGAAATGGACCGATTGCCATGTTTAGCTACGGTTAATCCAGCCCCAGCAGCCACGAAGGCTACAGTAGTAGAAATATTAAAAGTCCCTCGGCCATCGCCTCCGGTGCCGCATGTATCGACGATGACTTCACCAGAGGGAGCAGGAATGATTACCGCCTTTGCTCTCATCATCCCGGCCAGACCAGCAATCTCTGAGCTGGTCTCTCCCTTCATGCGCAGGGCCGTAAGAAAAGCAGCTATCTGGGTGGGCAACGCTTTCCCCTCCATAATAATAGCCATCGCCTGGGCTGCCTCTTCTTGGCTAAGGTCATGACCTTCGACCACCCGCGCGATAAATCTTTTTAGCATACTTTTCCTCCTCCCATTTTTAAAAAATTCTTTAATATATTTTTTCCCTCCATAGTCATGATAGATTCAGGATGGAATTGGACTCCTTCTATCAGAAAACTTTTATGGCGGAGGCCCATTATTTCTCCCTCAGCAGTTTCCGCAGAGATTTCTAAGCAATCAGGAAGAGACTCCTTTTCTACCAGCAGAGAATGATAGCGGATGGCAGAAAAAGGGTTAGGCAGGCCTTTAAAAATGGTCCGCCCGTCATGATAAATAAGTGAACTTTTCCCATGCATAATTCTTTGAGCCCGAACAATCTTGCCACCAAAAACTTCTCCTATACATTGGTGGCCCAAACACACCCCTAAAATGGGAACTTTCCCTGCTAACATGGAAATGGCTTTGAGCGAAATTCCCGCTGTAGCCGGCCGGCCTGGCCCTGGAGAAATAACCAAATATTGGTAGTCGATCTTGGCCAGAGAAGAAACCGAGATTTGATCATTCCGATAAACTAAACAAGCTTTTCCCAATTCCCCGAAATATTGCACTAAGTTATAGGTGAAAGAGTCATAATTATCAATTAAGATAATCATTCTAATCCCTCCTGCGCAGCGCGCAGAGCTCGAAAAAGGGCCTGCGCTTTATTCAAAGTTTCTTCATATTCTTTTTGAGGATCAGAGTCGGCCACGATTCCAGCGCCCGTCTGGATGTATGCTTGGCCATCTTTAACCAAGATCGAGCGGATAGCGATGCAGGTATCTAAATTTCCTGCGAAACTAAAATAGCCGACAGCACCGGCATAAGGACCGCGCCTGATTGGTTCTAATTCTTCAATTATTTCCATAGCCCTAATTTTAGGGGCGCCTGTGACGGTACCAGCGGGGAAAGCAGCACGGAAAACATCGAAAGCATTCTTGCCCTGTTGGAGAAGACCGCGGACATGAGAGACGATATGCATGACGTGAGAGTACCGTTCAATACCCATTAACTCAGTTACCTCTACAGTTCCAATCTCAGCTACACGACCCACATCGTTCCGCCCCAAGTCGACGAGCATGATGTGCTCAGCTCTTTCTTTTTCATCTGCTAAGAGTTCTTTCTCCAAAAGGAGATCCTCTTCTTTGGTTTTGCCTCGGGGGCGTGTTCCAGCCAGAGGCCTTAATTCAATCTTTCTCCCTTCTAAGCGCACCATTACTTCTGGGGAGGCCCCCAAAAAAATGGTCTCGCCCATCTGCAGATAAAACATGTAGGGAGAAGGGTTGAGGGAGCGTAGGGCACGGTAAACATCGAAAGGGTCCGCGGATAATTCAGAAGAGAATCTCTGGGAAAGAACCACTTGGATGATCTCCCCCGCTTGGATATATTCCTTTGCTTTTTTTACTTTAGCGATAAATTCTTCCGGCTTTAAATTAGAAGAAAGGAATGGAGAAGAGATTGGCTTTTTTGAGTTAAATGTCTGGAAGAGGGGACGGCGCAATTTAGCAATTAGATCCTGAATCTTTTTTTCTGCTTTTTCATAAGCGGCCCTTGGTGAAATTCCCTCTTCCAGGAGGGCATTAGCAATGATAATGATTTTCTGGCGCACGTTGTCGAAAGCTAAAAGGGTATCTGTTATCATGAAGAGCGAATCATAGGTAAGAGAATCTTGGGGAAGAAGTTCCGGAATTCTCTCAAAACGGCGCACGAAATCGTAGCTGAGGTAGCCTACTGCTCCACCAAAGAAGCGGGGAAGGTGCTCATAATTTACTGGCTTAAATTGAGCCAGAAACTTTTGCAGTACTTGGAGGGGATCGGGGCTTTTTCCTTTAGTAATTAATTTTTCTGCCTGCAGAATTTCATACTCCTCTCCCAGACTGCGGAAGATAAATAAAGGGGTGGAGCCTAAAAAGCTATATCGGCCCCATTTTTCTCCTCCCTCAACACTCTCTAAGAGAAAATTGTATTGGCCATCGGCAATTTTCCTTAAAGCAGAGAGGGGGGTCTCCCAATCAAAATGTACTTCTGTAGAAAGAGGTATTAAATTCCCATACTTAGTTAGTTCGGAAAACTCTGTAAATGATGGATAGATCATTCTTCCCTCCTTTAAAATAAAAAGGCCGGGGAGTTTTAAGGACTGCCCCGGCCTCAGCCAATTAACGAAGTATTCTATTCCTTAGCGCAGGCAGTCCCTCCCTTTATGGCCTAAAGGCCACCACCAGGAAGACCAGAGGAAATTTTTTCTAATTTTCATTGACGGCTGATCCATATTATATCTTCATGAGCTTCGGGGATAAGACCCTAAAAGTTTGTAAAAAAGGACCTTGCTCTTCAGCTCCCTTAAGGTAGCCTGAATATTTTCATCGCCGGCATGACCTTCAAAATCAAGGAAGAAGATATACTCCCAAGGTTTATTTTTAATTGGCCGCGATTCGATCTTGGTTAAGTTAATCTTCCTTTCTGCAAATGGTTTTAAAATGGCAAAGAGAGCTCCCGGCATGTCCGCTATAGAAAAGAGAAGCGAAGTCTTATCCTGACCCGTCCTTGGGCTTATATTTTTCCCCAAGACTAAAAACCGCGTATAATTGTGGCGGTAGTCTTCAATGCCAGATTCGATAACTCTAAGCCCATATATTTGGGCGGCAAAAGAGCTGGCCACGGCCGCGGCTTCCTCCTCGGCGGCGGCGAGACGAGCTGCCTGGGCTGTACTTAGCGTTTCTCTTAGTTCAGCTTGGGGAAAGTTTTGACGAAGCCATTGGCGGCACTGGGCCAGAGCTTGGGGATGGGAGTAAATCTTCTTTATTTTATCTGCCTGGCCACTCCGGGAGAGAAGGTCGTGGGAGATACGTAATAAAACTTCCCCGCAAATTTTTACTTCAGCCTCAATAAACATATCTAAAGTTCGATTAACTACGCCCTCGGTAGAATTTTCTACGGGAACTATGCCAAACTGGGCTTTGCCTCGTTCTACATAGGCAAATACTTCGGGGATGCTTTCCAAAGGGCAAGTCTTGACCGAGCTTCCAAATTTTTCTAGACACGCTAAATGTGTATGTGTAGCCGGAGGTCCAAGATAAGCGATGACCAATTCTTCTTCCAATGAGCGACAGGCAGAGATTATTTCTCTAAAGACAGCAGGCACACTAACGTTAGGAAAAAGACCGGTATTTTTGTTTTGCAGGCGTTTAATAATCTCCCCTTCCCGCTGCGGATCATAGGATGAAGTTTGCGATTGATTTTTAATCCGGCCAATTTCTTTAACTAATGCTGCCCGTTCGTTTAGAAGGGCTAGAATCTGTTCATCTATTTGATCTATCTTTTCCCGTAATAAAGATATCTGGCTGTTTGCTTCCATATTTGGCTCACCTTATGGTTTTCAGGCGGAGAAGGTGGTCCGCCAAAACAATAGCTACCATAGCCTCACAGACTGGATTAATCCGAGGGATGGCGCAAACATCGTGTCGGCCCTTAATCTGAATCGTTACCGGCTTAAATGCAGAAGTAATGGTTTTTTGTTCTTGGCCAATTGAAGGAATTGGTTTTACTGCTACCCTCATGATAATATCCTCTCCCGTCGATATGCCTCCTAAAATTCCTCCGGCATCATTCTTAGCAAAGCCTTGGGGAGTAAGGGGATCATTGCTCATTGATCCAGTCATACGCGCTATTTGGAAACCGGCACCAATTTCTACTCCCCGCACGGCACCAATACTCATTAAGGCTTTGGCCAAGTCAGCTTCTAACTTATCAAAGACCGGTTCTCCTAAACCGGGTGGACACCCGCGGACTAAAATTTCCACAATTCCTCCCAAAGTATCTCCTTGAGCTTTGGCGGCAGCCATCCTTTCGGCCATCTTTTGGGCAGCCAAGGGGTCTGGACAGAGCAGAGGGTTATTATGGGCGGCCTCTAAATCTCTCTGCTCCGCTTTTATTCCCCCTAATTCTATGGTGTAAGCGAAGATATCTATTTTTTCTCTTTGTAAAATCTTCTTAGCTATGGCCCCGGCAGCCACGCGGGCTACTGTTTCTCGGGCTGAGCTTCTTCCTCCACCGCGATGATCGCGAATACCATATTTAATTTGATAGGTAAAATCACCGTGACCAGGCCGAAAAACATCTTTGAGTTCTTCATAAGCTGTTGCATCTATATCTTCATTCCAGATCAATAAAGAAATGGGCGTGCCGGTTGTTTGGCCAGCAAAAACCCCGGAGAGAATTTGCACTCGGTCCTTCTCCTGGCGGGCTGATGTGCCCGAGCCTTGGCCGGGGCGGCGGCGGTCTAGTTCCCTTTGAATGTCTGTTTCCGTTAAAGGCAGGCGTGGCGGACAGCCATCTACCACCACTCCCAATGCCGGCCCATGAGATTCTCCCCAGGTGGTAATGCGCAAGATTTGTCCCCAAGAGTTACCAGCCAATTTTCCTCCTTTTTAAAGAGAATTTAATATTTTTTCCGCAACCGCCTCCGGTGGCATGTTACTTGTATCAATCTCCATCATAGCTATTTGAGCATAGATGGGCTCTCTAACGCGGAAAATTTCTTCTATTTCGTGCAACGTTCCTTTCCCCGTAAGCGAGGGACGCTGGGCATTTTTTTTTGTATCTTTTGTAAGACGAGCAGTGATAACTTGCAGGTCAGCCTTCAACCAGATGATTAAACCGTTTTTTTTGAGGGCCTGAACGTTCTCTTCATAAAGCACAGCTCCTCCGCCTGCTGCAATTATCTTCCCATCCAAAGCGGCAACTTCGCTTATTATTTTTCTCTCCCAATCCCTAAAAAAGCTCCATCCCTTCTGGGCGACAATCTCTTGAATAGTAAGGCCCATCCTTCTTTCAATTAATTCATCGGTGTCGATAAACTCCATGCCCATACGCTGGGCAAGGACCTTACCCACTGTTGACTTTCCTGTCCCCCGAAAACCGATTAAAATAAGATTCATTAACTTGCCTTGCTGTTATTAAAGCATTAAATAAACGACATCTGCCGATCCGAATCTATTTACCTAACCCTTTCCCCAGGCATTGAGATTGTATCACAATAAGGTTATGACCATTGCTAGGCGAAAAGGCCAGAGGCAAGTATTCACTCGGAATATTGATTTTAAACGTAGGGCAAGGGCTTGTCCCGTGCCGCCCTCGGCAAGCCACAAGGGTATGCCCTACAAAAATGGAAATAACATCAGCGAATTTATAGAAATATTTGACTTGCCTTCCCTCAACGAATACTCGATAGTGATCTTTGTCCATTTTCTTCTCCCGCCGATGCTTCCCCATTCATGCCTGCTTCATGCCTGCTTCATGCCTGCTTCATGCCTACCTCTGGCCTGCCTCTGGACCTATCGCCAAATTACGGCCTAGCCCCATTGGGGAGAGGGAGAAGTAAAGAAATTTTAATATAATTCTTGCAGTTTTTGCCAGAAATCGGGAAAAGATTTCACTACACATTCTTCTCCCTTAATCTTCACCCCTGGAACAGCGAGGCCAGCAATGGCTAAGCTCATGGCTAAGCGATGGTCTTGATAAGTTTCGATTTCTGCTCCATGAGGCTGCCCGCCTTCTATTTTTAGCCAATCCCGGCCTTCGACCACTTTAATACCCATTTTGGTCAACTCCGTAGTCACGGCCTTAAGACGATCCGATTCCTTGAAGCGTAAATGGCCTACATTATAGATTATTGTTTCGCCAGTGGCAAAAGCAGCGACCACGGCCAGTGTAGGCACTACATCAGGCATGGAATTCATATCCGCTTCTATTCCCTGCAGAGGTCCACCTTGCACTTCTATCCCTCTTCCCCGGTGTTCTATGTGACAGCCCATCTTTTTTAATAAGTCAAGAAATTTTAAGTCTCCTTGAGGCGAATCTGGCCGCAAATTATCTATTTTTACTCTCCCTTTAGTTATGGCTGCGGCAGCCCAAAAATAAGAAGCATTGGAGGCATCGCCATCGATTAAATAATCTCGGGGTCGGTAGCGCTGGCCATGGCGGATATAAAAGAAAGGAAGCTCTCCTTCAACTTCTACACCAAAAGCGGCCATTACTTCCCGGGTCATATCTATGTAAGGTTTAGAAGCCAAAGGACCTTCAACCTCTATTGTCGTATCCCTGTGGCTGTAAGGAGAGACCATTAAAAGAGCAGAGAGGAATTGACTACTTTCGCTCCCTTTGATTGTAAGGCGGCCGCCAGCAAGTCCCTGGGATTCAATAATGACTGGCGGACAGCCGTTATTCTTTAAAGAACGAGCTTGAACTTTTAGAGCAGAGAGGGCTTGGAGTAATTCTCCCATGGGCCTTTCGCGCATACGCGCGCTGCCATCTAAGTAAGTTTGCCCTGCTCTTAAAGAAGCCAAAGCAGTCAAAAATCTCATGGACGTCCCCGAATTGCCCACAAATATTCTTTCTTCCCCTTTTTTAAAACATCCTCCTTTTCCTTCTACTCTGACCCCCGCGTCTTCCCAAGTAACCTTTATGCCCATTTTTTCTAATCCCTGGGCTGTGTAAATTGTATCTTCACTCTTTAAAGCATTTTTTAAGAAAGATACTCCCTCAGCTAAGGAAGAAACAATCAAAGCCCGATGCGTGTAACTCTTCGAGC
>FWPV01015128.1_pt1 | contig 11157 bp, 4 predicted proteins | sample 2228371 | NCBI WGS metagenome assembly FWPV01 (sample SAMEA103939776, study PRJEB20133) | metagenome | reverse complement strand
TCCAGGCATTATCATCTCTACTCCATCAGGCAACTTCACTGTCCCTGTCACATCCGTAGTCCGGAAGTAAAACTGCGGCCGATACCCGTCAAAAAATGGCGTGTGCCGACCTCCCTCCTCCTTCGTCAATACATATACCTCCCCCTTGAACTTCGTGTGCGGCGTGATGCTGCCTGGCTTAGCTATAACCTGACCACGCTCTATCTCTTTCCGGTCTACTCCTCTCAATAGTATCCCTACATTGTCTCCCGCCTGGCACTCGTCCATCATCTTCCGAAACATCTCTATCCCTGTAGCTACAGTCGCCTTCGTAGGCCGTATCCCTACTATCTCTACCGGGTCGTTCAACTTCAATACCCCTCGCTCTACTCGACCCGTTGCTACAGTCCCTCGCCCAGTAATCGTAAATACATCCTCTATCGGCATCAAAAACGGCTTGTCTACCTCTCGCTCAGGCGTCGGTATATACGCATCTACCGCATCCATTAACTCAAATATCGGGTCTATCCACTCACTGCTCGTCTTCCCCGCATTCAAATCCTCTAATGCCTTTACCGCCGACCCCTTGATTATCGGTATCTCATCACCCGGAAAGTCATACTTCGATAATAACTCCCTTACCTCTAACTCCACTAACTCTATCAACTCCGGATCATCTACCATGTCACTCTTGTTCAAAAATACTACTATCCTCGGTACTCCTACCTGCCGAGCCAACAATATGTGCTCCCTAGTCTGCGGCATCGCACCATCCGCCGCAGATACTACCAATATAGCCCCATCCATCTGCGCAGCACCAGTAATCATATTCTTTATGTAGTCCGCATGCCCAGGACAGTCTACGTGCGCATAATGCCTGCTCTCTGTCTGATACTCCGCATGAAATATGTTGATCGTTACTCCACGCGCCCGCTCCTCCGGCGCCCCGTCTATCTTGTCATACGGCGTATACTCCGCTAAACCCTTCGTCGCTAACGCCGCCGTTATCGCCGCCGTTAACGACGTCTTACCATGATCTACATGCCCTATCGTCCCCACGTTTACGTGCGGCTTCGTCCTCTCAAACCGCTGCTTTCCCATTGTCTGAATTCCGCCTCCTTAAAGAGTTCCTTTGGCTTATGCCAGGTTTTTTCTTAGCTTGCAACTGCCTGACGACTGGTTGTTCTCCCAATCATTTCGTCGGCAATGTTCTTTGGCACCTCTGCGTAGTGCGAAGGCTCCATTGTATACGATGCTCGGCCTTGCGTCAAGGACCGCAGAGCGGTAGCGTATCCGAACATCTCGGCTAAGGGCACATTCGCCCTAATTATCTGAGTGTTGGCCGGGCCCGATTCGGTGTGTTGAATCTCACCTCGGCGAGAACTTAAGTCTGAAAGCACGTCCCCGAAGTAAGCTTCTGGAGTGACAATTTCGACAGCCATCATCGGTTCTTTTAAAACAGGTTTCGCTTTTGATAAAGCATCTCTAATAGCCATTGACGCTGCCATTTTAAAAGCTACTTCGGAGGAATCTACCTCGTGATATGAACCACCCGTGAGCGTGACTTTTACGTCCACTACGGGATATCCAGCGAGAATGCCAGAATCAAGTGCTTCGTGAACACCCGATTCTATTGGTTGAATGTATTCCTTTGGGATTTCGCCGCCAACCACCGCGTTTACGAATTGGAATCCTTCTCCCGGAGGCAAAGGCTCTACATTCAATATGCAGTGGCCGTATTGGCCGCGGCCGCCTGTTTGCCTTACATATTTGCCTTCGCCTGTTGCCGCACTTGCAATGGTTTCCTTATAGGAAACTTGCGGGCGCCCGTGCCTCGCCTCGACTTTGAACTCGCGATATAGCCGGTCAATAATTATTTCCAAGTGCAACTCGCCCATCCCGGAAATAATAGTTTGGCCCGTTTCTTCATCGGTTCTGGTCCTGAAGGTAGGGTCTTCACTAGCTAAACGCGAAAGGGCGACGCCCATTTTTTCTTGATCAGCTTTTGTGCGTGGTTCGATAGCTACTGAGATAACCGGATCCGGGAATTGGATAGATTCCAACTGAATCGGGTGTTTTTCATCACAAAGGGTATCGCCGGTAGCTGTATTTTGCAGGCCAACAGCGGCTACTATGTCTCCGGCGTACATTTCGGTTACGTCCTCGCGGCGATTTGCATGCATTCTAAGCACACGTCCAATTCTTTCACGGCCGCCTCTTGAAGTGTTAAGCAGATGCTGGCCTTTGACTGCTTTGCCGCTGTAAACTCTGATATAAGTCAGCTTTCCAACGTATGGATCCGCGACTATTTTGAATGCAAGCGCTGAAAATGGCTCGTTTGGATCGGGCTTGCGGTATTCAACTTCATTTGTATTAGGGTTGATGCCTTCGATTGCGTGTATGTCCAACGGTGAAGGCAGATAATCGACAATGGCGTCCATTAAAGGCTGGATGCCTTTATTTTTCAGCGACGAGCCGCATAGAACCGGGACGATTTTGCCGGAAATGGTTCCTTTGCGTATGGCGCTGATAATTTCATCCTCCGCTATTGGCAATCCCTCTACATATTCGTGTTGCAGATGTTCATCCAATTCAGCGGCGGCTGCTAACAGGTGATCACGCTGTTCTTCGGCTTTGTCTTTCAAATCGGCTGGTATATCTCGGTATTCGTATTCGCTGCCGAGTTCATCAAGCCAATAAATGGCTTTCATTCTGATAAGATCAACTACACCTTGGAAATCCGACTCCGCTCCTATGGGGATCTGCATCAAAACCGTGTGAGCGCCTAGCCGTTCGTTTATTCTTTCGACAACCCGGTAGAAGTCAGCTCCGGTTCGGTCCATTTTGTTTATGAATGCGATTCTTGGGACGCCGTATTTTGCGGCTTGGCGCCATACAGTTTCCGATTGGGGCTGGACTCCGCCGACGCCACAGAAAACCGCTACAACACCGTCTAAAACGCGAAGTGACCGTTCCACTTCAACGGTGAAGTCCACGTGGCCCGGAGTGTCAATGATAGTTATTCGGTGATCACGCCAAAAAGAGGATGTTGCCGCCGATGTAATCGTGATACCGCGCTCCTGTTCTTGCTCCATCCAGTCCATGGTTGTGGTACCTTCGTCCACATCTCCAGGCTTATGGATTCGACCTGTGTAGAACAGTATGCGCTCGGTAGTCGTCGTTTTACCGGCGTCAATGTGGGCCGCTATTCCGATGTTTCTGGTTTTTGCCAGATCAATTTCCATGCCCATACCTCAGCGTGAACTGCGGTCCAACTCGGTTCAAGCCGGAATAAACCTGACCGGTGTTCAGTGTTTAAGGACCGCTAGTACTGCTATCGCCTTTGCGGGCGGCGATCGATATTTACGTTACCATCTATAATGGGCGAATGCCTTGTTGGCTTCGGCCATTTTATGAGTGTCTTCTCGTTTCTTTACAGATGCTCCGGTGTTATGATATGCATCCAGTAGCTCGGATGTTAATTTTTCGGCCATTGTTTTGCCGCTGCGTTTTCTTGCGTTACTGATAATCCATCTGATAGCCAGAGCAGTGCGGCGGTCGGAGCGGACCTCGACCGGCACTTGGTATGTAGCTCCGCCGACTCTTCGAGGTCGGACTTCGATTATTGGCATAACGTTTTTGAGTGCTTGTTCGAAGACCTCGATTCCGGGCTTGTTTGCCTTTTCTTCAAGAGCAGCGATCGCGGAGTATACGATTTTTTCTGCTGCGCTTTTTTTGCCATCCATCATGACACTGTTCATAAACCGCGCCAGCAGTTTGTTTCCGTATACAGGATCCGGTGCAATATCTCTTTTCCTGACAGGGCCTTTTCTTGGCATATATCAGTTCCTCGACAAAATGTGAGTCTTACTTGGGCCTTTTGGCTCCGTATTTAGAACGGCTGGTCTTGCGGTCTTTTGTGCCTGCTGCATCCAATGTGCCGCGGACTATATGATACCTGACCCCGGGAAGGTCTTTAACGCGCCCTCCACGGACCAAGACCACCGAGTGTTCAATCAGGTTATGACCGATGCCAGGGATATAAGCGGTTACTTCCACTCCATTGGTCAATCGGACTCTTGCTACCTTCCGCAAAGCGGAGTTTGGTTTTTTTGGCGGCATTGTCCGCACAATCAGACAGACGCCGCGTTTCTGCGGATTCGCTTTCAACGCGGGCGCTTTGCCACGTTTCTCGACCGGCTTTCGACCCTTTCGCACTAGCTGATTGATTGTAGGCATCAATACCCTCTGACTATGTAACCTGACAGCGCAGGTTGGATTTACGCTGGTGCTTTTTGCACCTAATTAACGCATTTAGCCCCTCCACACAGCCGCGCGTTGGAGGGGCAGAAAAACTCGGCCTAAAGAGAGTTCTCATAAAATCTTACGAACGTCTCGCAATAAACAGGCCCCCTTGGCACTCGGCAATGGGATAGGCTGCAACCGGATTACCGGCCGCACAACCTCGATAGTATACCCGCTATGGTGGGCAGGTGTCAATACTTTACGTGCAATTTTTTATTACAAGACTACAATCAAGTATTATTGTCAGATTGCAGTCTCTTCATTATCCGTTGAAGGATCTTTTTCCGACTCTAGATCCTGATAAATGTTTTCCGCTAAAACTTCAATATCATTTGAATCTTCGGAGGTTTCATCCAAAACCTGTTCTTCGTCTTCTGATTCAGATTCTGGTTCTTGCACATCGAAAGAATCTTCTACTAAGTGATCTTCGTCAATTATATCTTCGAAGCGTAGGCTCTCTTCCAGCTCCGTTCCAACATCAGATATGTCAGAAGTTTTATTTGATGTGTCCAAAAGCGGAGCGGCTGGAGTTACTCCATCCTCGAGCACGACTTCTAGGTTCTTATACATCGGCAGGCCTGTTCCGGCCGGAATCAATCTCCCGATGATAACATTTTCTTTCAATCCGATGAGATTATCTCTCTTGCCTTTTACAGCAGCTTCTGTAAGGACCCTTGTGGTTTTTTGGAATGACGCAGCAGACAAAAAGCTTTCAGTAGCAAGAGATGCCTCTGTTATGCCCAGCAAAACGTATTCGGCAGTCGCTTCGCGTCCAGGCGGATCCATTCGCCTCATGCGGGCATTTTCGTCCTCAAATTGGAACCTATCTGTTATTTGCCCGGGAAGGAATCTGGTGTCACCGGGATCGATAATCCTGCGCTTTCTGAGCATTTGGCGAACGATCATTTCGATGTGTTTATCGTTGATGTCTACGCCTTGCGATTTGTATACGGATTGTATTTCTCTGACCAAGTAGTCCATTATACCGTGGACTCCTTGCAGTTCGAGTATTCTCTGCGGGTCAAGCGGACCCTCGGTAAGTCTTTGACCTGGATGCACTTCATCACCCACTTCGACTTCGAGGTTTCCGCGATATGGAACAAGATGAGTTTTCCTCAGTTTTACAACTTCAATGCCCGCATCAACAATTTTTCGCGCGATTTTATCAGAGATTTCGGAACCAGCCGCGACCAATACTTCTCCGGTGCCAGGGTCTATGATATCCTCGGCGGCAACTTCACCGGATATGGCTTTGTGATCGCTTGTCTGAACGTCGGTATGAATGACTACTCGTTTGAGGCCCTTTGTTTCGATGTCAACGACTTTGCCGCTAACTTCGGTGATAATTGCCTGGCCCTTGGGCTTTCTGGCTTCGAAAAGCTCAACTACACGCAAAAGACCGCGGACTTGGTCTTCAAGCACTTTGAGCATTGCTTGTACAGCTCGGACACGTTCGCGTTCAGCTCCCTCGACACCTTCCTCGATAGAAACCAATCCTCGGCGTATGTCATCGTGAAGTTCGCGCAGAGCTTCTTGTTTTTTCTTTTTAACTTCGGCTACACCGGTTAGATACTTGCCGGCAACGCCGCCGGTATGGAAGGTTCTCATTGTCAACTGTGTTCCCGGCTCGCCTATCGATTGCGCGGCAATAATGCCAACTGCGGTGCCGCTTTCGACAAGTTTGCCTCTGGCCATATCTCTTCCATAACATTTTGCGCAGATGCCTTGTCGAAGGTCGCAAGTAAGTCCTGAGCGAATTCCAACCCTAGTTATTCCGGCTTCCATAATTTTTTGCGCAGCTTCATCGGTTATTTCCTCACCGGCTGAGACGATTGGCTCACTCTCACCTGGCAGAACAATGTCTTCAATGGCGTATCTGCCTTTGATCCTATCCGCCAAGCATTCTATTTCTTCTCCGCCTTCGACTATTGCGGAAACGTAAATGCCGTTTATAGTGCCGCAGTCTTCGCCTCTTATGATGACATCTTGGGCTACGTCCACAAGCCTTCGTGTGAGGTATCCGGCATCAGCTGTTCTCAACGCTGTATCAGCCAGGCCCTTCCGGGCGCCGTGAGTAGAGATGAAGTATTCCAACACATCGAGGCCTTCGTGGAAGTTTGATCTAATTGGAAGGTCTTCAATCAAGTTGCCGAACGGGTCTGACATCAGACCTCGCATACCGGCAAGCTGTGTTATTTGTCTTTTGCTGCCTCTTGCTCCAGAGTCGGTGATCATATATATAGGGTTGAAACGGTCTATATTTTCAAGAATCGCTTCACCGACTTGTTCGGATGCGAGAGACCATTTTTCCAAAACTTGTTGCTTGCGTTCGCCGGCGGTTATAGCTCCACGGCGATAACGCCGGTTCAGCTTATCGACTTCTTCTTCGGTTCTTGCAATGATCTCCGCTCGTTGGGCAGGTATGTCCATATCGGTCATCGCTATTGTGATGCCCGATTTGGTGGCATATTCAAAACCAAGTTCTTTTACTTCATCGAGAAGTTTTATCGTCGTTGCCGCGCCGTGCCTTCTATGACATTCGTCAATGAGTTTGGCGAGGTCCTTTTGGGAAAGTGGATTAGTCCCGGTGCGTATTTCATAGCGCATATCTTCCGGAAAGACTTCGCTTAGAATGAGCCTTCCGGCGGTTGTTTGTATCATTTCACCGTTTTCTATGCGAACTTTAATGGGCTCGTGTAAGTCCAGCATTCCCAAATCGTATGAATAGCGCGCCTCTTCCACATTTGCGTAAACAGGCGCCTCGCCATTTGAAGAATTGTTTGCGTCGGGATCCCGCGTTTGTGAGAGATAATAAACACCTAAAACTATGTCCTGAACGGGCGCCACAATTGGCTGGCCGTTAGCCGGCAGGAAAAGATTCTGAGTGGAGAGCATCAGCAATCGGGCTTCGGCTTGAGCGAAGTCTGAAAGCGGAACGTGCACTGCCATCTGGTCGCCGTCGAAGTCGGCATTGAAGGCGTGACAAACGAGCGGATGCAATTGGATCGCTTTTCCATCCACCAAGACTGGCTCGAATGCCTGGATGCCTAACCTATGCAGAGTTGGAGCACGGTTAAGAAGAACAGGATGTTCACGGATCACTTCTTCCAAGGCATCCCAGACCTCAGGTTTCATTCGGTCAATCATGCGTTTCGCTGTTTTAATGTTTGTGGTGTAACCTTTTTCAACGAGCGTTTTCATCACAAACGGCTTAAACAGCTCGAGCGCCATTTCTTTGGGAAGCCCGCATTGATGAAGTTTGAGATGCGGTCCCACCACGATGACTGACCGTCCCGAGTAGTCGACACGTTTGCCGAGCAAGTTTTTGCGGAACCTACCCTCTTTGCCTTTTAGCATATCGGACAAGGATTTCAGAGGGCGATTGTTGGACCCGACCACCGGTCGCTGACGCCTGCCGTTATCTATGAGCGCGTCCACGGCTTCCTGAAGGAGCCTTTTTTCGTGGTTTATTATAGATTCCGGGGCTCGTATTTCGGTGATTTTTTTGAGCCGGTTGTTGCGATTAATTATCCTTCGATAAAGGTCGTTAAGGTCGGAAGTTGCAAATCGGCCGCCGTCGAGTTGAACCATTGGGCGCAATTCCGGAGAAATAACAGGTATGCAATCTAGTATCATCCATTCCGGCCGATTTTTGGACTGCGCAAAAGCTTCGACATATTCTAGCCGTTTGATTGCTCTCGCAGCCTTTGGGCCGGTTGTCTGTTCTATTTCTTTGCGAAGTTCGCGGGAAAGTTTTTCAAGGTCTATTTCTTGTAGGAGAGTTTTAATTGCAGCACCACCCAAGCCAGCGCTGAAGACGCCGGTGAGATCTTCTCCGAGCTTTTTAGATACCGCATCAAGAAGCCTAAGAAGCGCGCGGTATTGGTCTTCAGTAATTAGATCCCGCTTTTGGATAGATTCAAGCTGTTTGAGAGTATTTTGCAATTCCTCTATATGTTCGCTGGTCTCTTTTTCAATTTGTTTGATGGTCTCTGCAAGCTCTTTCTTGTTCTTTTCGATCTGCGCTTCGTCCCAGTCAGGGTTTTCTTTTTGGAGAGCGCTGAAATCTTTTCGTGCCGCCGCAATTTTGTTATCTTGCTCTGCTCTAAGGTCCTCAAGTTCGGCATTTACCGCGCTTCGAATATCATCGAGCCTGGAGTTAATCTTTTGGCGGTCGACGCTGATGACTATATAAGAAGCAAAATAAAGAACGCGTTCGAGCAGCCTGGGAGAAATGTCGAGCAAAAGGCTCATTGGGCTTGGCACGCCTTTAACGTACCAGATATGAGCCACCGGAGTTGCGAGTTCTATGTGGCCCATACGCTCACGGCGTACTTTGGACTGAGTGACTTCCACTCCGCAACGGTCGCAGATTATGCCTTTGAACTTTACTTTTTTATAACGTCCGCAATGGCATTCCCAGTCTTTGACCGGGCCGAATATACGCTCACAGAAGAGCCCATCGCGTTCCGGCTTGAATGTGCGATAGTTAATAGTTTCAGGCTTTTTTACCTCGCCACAGGACCAGTTTCTGATGTCCTCCGAGGAGGCTATGCTTATTCGTATTTTATCGAAGGTGTTGGCGTCTGTCACAGCTGACTCTCCTCTTTCCATTCCATTGCGCGGGCACGGCGCCTAGCAGTGATTCTTCCTGTTTCTTCGCCTTCGGCCGCTTCGTCTTCATTGGTTTTAAGGTCTATTTCACGCTCGCGGCTGTCTTCGACTGTAACCTTAAGGCAAAGGCTCTGAAGTTCATTGACAAGAATCTTGAACGATTCCGGAATGCCGGGTTCCATAATGCTATCGCCTTTAACAATGGCTTCATAGGTTTTCACACGCCCTAGAACGTCATCAGATTTTATAGTCAATATTTCTTGCAGGGTATAAGCTGCTCCGTAAGCCTCCAGCGCCCAAACTTCCATTTCTCCGAACCTTTGTCCGCCGAATTGAGCTTTTCCACCCAATGGCTGTTGGGTTACCAGAGAGTATGGACCTGTAGATCGGGCGTGGATTTTATCTTCAACAAGGTGAACGAGTTTCATCATATATGTATAACCGCAGGTCGCCTGAGCGGCGAATGGTTCACCCGTGCGACCGTCGTAGAGCTGGCACTTGCCCGTTTTCTCGTTCACATTAACGCGTTTGTCGACATTAGATCGAATTCGCGCAAGGATTTCATCGTAGTCATAATCGGCCGGAGCTGGAATATCGCTTAAAGGCAACGCCTCTCGAGCTTCCTCTTTTAAATCCTCTTCAGTTTCAGGTTCGGAACTTGGAGAATATAAATTATTCAGAGCTTCGATAAAGGCGTCCGGATCGTCAACAGCAGGCTTAGCGTTCAAGGCTCTGGAAAGAACCTCGAGTTCTCCAGCCGAAAGAGATTTGACCTTACTCTCGATTTTCGACATCATCGAATCGAAAGTGTTTTGGAGCTCTTTATAACTCAGATCCAATTCTTCGTGGGTTACTGCATTAGACGCTGCATCGAGACAACGGTTGACTTGTTCTTCGATATTGTCTGCTTCGGGAAAATCTATATCCAATCCCAAGTCTACATTGGTGTAGGTTTTTAGGATATTTATTCGCAGTTTCCAAGCCATTATTGCAATGTCGGCAAGGATCTCAGGCTCTGTTGCACCTTGGAAAATAGGGTTTCGGAACCTGACACCTAGGGTTCGACCTACCAATCCCTGATGGGCTTCCAAGATTTGCCCAATATTCATACGAGAGGGCACTCCGAGTGGATTGAGGACTATATCTACCGGTGTGCCGTCGGGAAGGAACGGCATGTCCTCCACAGGCAATATCTTGGAGATAACTCCTTTATTCCCGTGGCGGCCAGCCATCTTGTCACCTTCCATTATTTTTCTCATTTGGGCTATGTACACTCGCACCAGCTGGTTGACTCCTGCTGGCAGTTCATCGCCCGGTTCGCGAATGAGTTCGCCATCACATCTGTCGCAAATTGATCTTTCTGGTTTTTTGCTGAAATTGAATATGGCTCCACAACGAGCGCATTTGTATTTGAAACGGGAGAAGACTTTTACGTCTACAACTTTTCCCTGCTCGCCGTGAGGAACCCTCAATGAAACGTCACGTGTTTCTTCCGCTTTCTTTCCGAAGATCGCGATAATAAGACGTTCTTCCGCGGTAAGCTCACCCTGTCCCTTGGGCGCCACCTTTCCGACCAGAATGTCTTCCGGACGGACTTCAGCGCCGATGCGGATTATTCCATTCTCGTCGAGGTCTTTAAGCATATCCTCGCCGATGTTTGGTATGTCTCTTGTAACCTCTTCCGGACCCAGTTTGGTATCGCGAGCTTCGGTTTCATATTTCTCGATGTGAATTGAGGTATAAACGTCATCGCGGACCAAACGCTCACTAATTAAAATCGCGTCTTCGTAGTTGTATCCGGACCACGGCAAATAAGCAACCAAGATGTTTTGACCCAAAGCAATTTGGCCGTCCTGGGTGCAAGGCCCGTCAGCGATCACTTGTCCTTGTCTCACTCTTTGGCCTGCTTTTACGATGGGTCGCTGAGTTATGCAAGTTGCCTGGTTGGAACGCAGAAGATTAACGAGCTTGTATTCGTCAATCTGTCCGTCCTGGGTTTCGATAAGTATTTGTTCAGAGGTGACTCTGGTGACCACGCCATTTCGCCTTGCGGTTACCACCATGCCTGAATCGTGCGCCGCTTTTCTTTCGACGCCGGTACAAACTATTGGAGCCTCGTTTCTCAGAAGCGGCACTGCTTGTCGCTGCATATTGGATCCCATAAGGGCGCGGTTTGCGTCGTCGTTTTCGAGGAAAGGTATCATCGCAGTTGCGATACTCATCAACTGCATTGGAGATACGTCCATATATGTGACAAGT
>FWPV01015127.1_pt1 | contig 11157 bp, 8 predicted proteins | sample 2228371 | NCBI WGS metagenome assembly FWPV01 (sample SAMEA103939776, study PRJEB20133) | metagenome | reverse complement strand
TTTTATAAAAAATTTCTCTTAAAATAGAATTAATGGCTTATCGCCAAAAAAAAATTAAAGAAGCCTGTGGGGTTTTTGGGATTTACGCTCCAGGAGAAAATATTGCCAAAATTATCTTCTTTGGCTTACTTAGTCTCCAACATCGAGGACAAGAAGGGAGTGGCATTGCTGTTGGTGACGGAACAAAAATTAATCTTATAAAAGGGCTTGGATTTGTGACGCAAGTTTTTAATGAAAACAATCTTTCGTTTCTTAAAGGTTTTGTTGGTCTTGGGCACACAAGATATTCAACCACCGGCTCAAATTCATACAGCAATGTCCAACCAATCCTCATCAAAAATAAAAACTATCAGCTAGCAATTGGACACAATGGTAATATAATCAACTCAGAAAAATTAAAAAATGACTTAAAAAAAATTAATTTCTCGTCTACCACTGACAGTGAAATTATGGGATGGGTTATTATTAAATCAAAAGGGAAAACTCTTGAAGAAAAAATTATTAACTCTTTACCTAATTTTATTGGCGCTTATAGCTTAATTGTTCTAACCAAAGAAAAGCTGTTTGCCCTGCGGGATCCTTTAGGTTTTAAACCTTTAGTTTTAGGCAGACTAAATGGAGGTTATGTGGTGTGCTCGGAAACTTGTGCTTTAGATACGGTTGGTGCTAAATACATAAGAGACGTTAAACCAGGAGAAATAATCTTGATTGATAATAACGGTGCAAAACCGATCTGGCAGATCAATTCTAAGAAAAGGTCATTTTGTCTTTTTGAATATGTATACTTTGCCAGACCAGATAGTATTATTAATCGAGAAGTAGTAAACGATGTAAGAAAACGGTCGGGAACAATACTGGCTTATGAAGCCCCAGTCAATGCTGACTTGGTTAGTTCCGTGCCTGATTCTGGAACTTCAGCAGCTGTAGGATACTCTAAAGCTTCAGGAATTCCTTTTGAGGAAGTGTTAATAAAAAATCGTTACATCGGGCGCACCTTTATTCAACCAGACCAACGTATTAGAGAACTTGGTGTAAAAATAAAATTTAATCCTTTAAAAAAAGTCATTAATAAAAAAAGAATAATCTTGGTTGATGACTCTATCGTAAGAGGCACAACCATGAAAAAATTAGTTACTGTTTTAAGAGCAGCTGGAGCCAAAAAAATTCATTTAAGAATATGTTCACCACCAATAAGATTCCCCTGCTACTACGGTGTAGATACTCCTATTCAAAGCCAATTGATCGCCGCAGAAAAAGATATAAAATCTATTAAAAAGTTTCTTAACGTTGATTCACTAAAGTATTTAAGTTTGAGGTCTTTAATAAAAGCAACGAGACAAAAAGAAAGTGTTTTCTGTACCGCTTGTTTTTCTGGTAAATATCCAACAGTAATTAATAAAAATTTTTCAAAGTCGATTCTTGAACCAAAAAAATTGGCTGTTTTAATCTCCAATATTGGAAAAGGATCTAACCTCCAAGCAATTATTAACGCAATAAAAGAAAAAAACTTAAACGCTAAAATCTCCGTAGTAATCTCTGATACCAAAGAAGCCTTTGGGCTACAAAGGGCTAAAAAATACCAAATTCCAACTTTAGTTGTTAATGATAATGATAATTTAATAAACATCTTAAAAAATAAGTATCAAGTTGATTTTATTTGTTTAGCTGGTTGGAAAAAAATTATTCCTGAAAAAATGATAAATATTTTTCAAAATAGAATTTTAAATATTCACCCTGGTCTAATACCTGATGAATTAAATGGAAAGGTAAAAAATCCCGACGGAACCAAAGCTCTATGGAATCGGGGTAAACTAGCTAATCAAGCGATAAAAAATTTTTTAGATAAAAGAGCTACTTATGCTGGTAGCACAGTTCATTTTTTATCGAAAGAATTTGACTTTGGACCAGTATTAGCTCGCTGTTTTGAAAAAATAAAACCTAATGATACTATTAATTCTCTTTATGGAAGATTAAAGAAAAAAGAAAACAAAATTTATGTCCAGGCTTTAATAAAAATTTGCAATAATTAAAAAAAGTTATTAAAAAATATGAAAGTCTTAATAATTGGTAGCGGAGGAAGAGAACATGCTTTAGGTTGGAAATTTAAAAACTCTCCGTTAGTAACCAAGCTATATTTTGCTCCGGGTAATGCAGGCACTCAACAAATAGGAATAAATGTTGAGATTGCCTACGAAAATATTACTGAACTTTTAAGATTTGCTAAAAAAGAGGGGATTGATTTAACCGTGGTGGGTCCAGAACGTCCTCTTGTCTTAGGAATCACAGACGTTTTTAGAAAAAATGGATTAAAAATTGTTGGTCCTTCCAAAAAGGCTAGTCAGATAGAAGGTTCAAAAATATTTGCCAAACAACTTATGAAGAAGTACTCTATTCCTTGTGCTGATTACAAAGTCTTTGATGACTTTTACTCTGCTAAACAATATCTTACGAAGGTAGACTACCCTTTGGTTATTAAGGCTGATGGACTCTGTGCTGGAAAAGGGGTATCAGTTTGTAAAACAAAAAGACAGGCGCTCATTTTTTTAAAAAAACTGATGTTAGATAAAATCTTTGGTTATTCAGGAAATAAAGTAATTATTGAAGATTGTTTGTTTGGTCAAGAAATTAGTTATATTGTAGTTACCGATGGAAAAAACTTCTTATCATTTCCTCCTGTTCAGGATTATAAAAGATTAAAAGATAACGACAAAGGACCAAACACTGGAGGAATGGGATCTTGCTCACCAGTACCCTTTGTCGATAAAAAAACCAAAATAGAAATAGAGAATAAAATTATCAAACCAATTATAAAAGCTATGGAGCAAGAAGGATGCCCCTATCAGGGAATCTTATATGCCGGTTTAATTCTTACTAAAGATGGACCTAAAGTTTTAGAGTTTAACTGCCGACTTGGAGATCCCGAAACTCAATCTTTGATGTTATTGATAAAAAATGATCTTTTACCTGTATTTTTGGCAACAACTGATCAAACTATAAATAAACATAAAATTTATTTCCAGACTGGTACCAGTATTTGTGTAATTTTAGCTTCTAAGGGATATCCTGAAGATTATGAAAAAGGTAAAACAATATTTGGTCTAGAAAAAATTAAAAAAGACAATACTGTTATCTTTCATTCGGGAACGACCTTTAAAGACAATAAAATTGTAACTAATGGTGGAAGAGTTTTGGGAGTTACTTCCTATGGAAGAGATTTTAAAGAAGCTTATAATGAAGTTTACCGAATAATTAAGAAAAAAAATGTCTGGTTTGAAAATATGATCTACCGAAAAGATATTGGGAAAAAGCTTTTTAAATAATTATGATATATAGGGTTGAGGTTGCCAGCAAGGATAAATTAAATCCTGTTTATGTATATACTATAGAAGCCAATTTAAATCTTAAACAATTAAAAAAGATAGCAAATGCCTTAACTAATCCTATTATTCAAATTTCAAGAGTTAATCAACCTATTTATCCAAAGAAATTTAGTTGGGCGGTAGAAATAGGTTTTCTTCCTGGGGTTACCGATAATGTAGCCAACACTACTAAGGAAATAATCGAAGATATGTTGAAAACAAAATTTAAAAACAATGAAGGAGTATATAGTTCAAAAATATTTTTTTATCAAGATAAACTCAATATGGACCAGATTAAAAAAATTGCTCAAGAATTATTTAACCCATTAATTCAAAGAGTTCATATAAAAAGTTACCGACAATTCATTAAAGAAGGCGGAATGGATAAAATTGTCCCAAAAGTTAAAATTAAAACAAATTTACAAATAGAAAAAGTAAACCTTAATGTCCCTGATGAAGAGTTAATCAAAATTGGCAAACTAGGAATTAAAAATCCAGATGGATCGCGCCGAGGACCTTTAGCCTTAAATTTAACCTATATGAAAAAAATTCAGAAATATTTTCAAAAATTAGGTCGTAATCCTACTGATATAGAGTTAGAAACTATAGCTCAAACCTGGAGTGAACATTGTAAACACACAATATTTGCCAACCCAATAGATGAAATAAAGGAAGGCTTATTTAAAACTTACATTAAAGGAGCTACGGAAAAAATTCTCAAAAAAAAGAAAGGAAAATTTTGCTACTCAGTATTTTATGATAATTCGGGGTCGATAGAGTTTAACAGAAAGTATCTAATTACCCATAAAATAGAAACTCACAATAGTCCCTCTGCTCTTGATCCTTTTGGTGGCGCTATCACAGGCATTCTCGGCGTTAATCGCGATGCGGTGGGTTTTGGTTTAGGAGCTAAGCCAATAACTAACATTTTTGGGTTTTGTTTAGCTCCTCCTTCTTTAAATCGAATTTTATACAAAGATCCCAAGCTAAAGGAAAAGATTCTTTCTCCACGAAGAATTATGGATGGAGTTATAGCTGGAGTAAACTCAGGAGGAAACTGTTCGGGTATTCCTACATCTCAGGGTTTTTTATACTTTGACAAAAGGTACCAAGGAAAACCTTTGGTTTATGTAGGTACAGTGGGTCTGATTCCTAAAAAAATTAACAATCATCCTTCTTTTATTAAAAAAGCTAGACCAAATGATCTAATAGTTATGGTTGGTGGAAGAGTAGGACTTGATGGAATTCATGGTGCCACTTTTTCTTCTGAAGCCTTAAATACTTTTAGTCCAGCTACCGCTGTTCAAATAGGTGATCCAATTACGCAAAAGAAACTTGTTGATGCCTTAATTAAAGAAGCTCGCGATCAAAATCTTTATAATAGTATTACCGATAATGGAGCCGGTGGACTTTCGTGTTCAGTTTCAGAGATGGCCAAAGAAGCAGGTGGTTGTGAGGTGTATTTAGAGAAAGTACCCTTAAAATACCCAGGGTTGGCTCCTTGGCAAATATGGATTTCTGAATCTCAAGAAAGAATGACTTTAGCTGTTCCTAAAAATAAATGGAAAAAATTCTTCTCTTTAATGAAACGGCGAGGGGTCGAAGCGACTATTATTGGTAAATTTACTAATTCAGGGAAATGTGTTGTTAAATATTTTGGTAAGAAAATTGTTGACCTTGATATGAACTTTCTTCATTATGGTTTACCGCCTATTCATTTAAAAACAAAAAAACCAAAGATTAAAGAAACTAATATCCAAAAGATTTTAGGAATCAATAAATATCATGATTTAAAAATCACATTAATAAAAACTCTTGCCGACTTGAATATTTGTAGTTTTGAATTTATCTCCAACCAATATGACCATGAAGTTCAAGGAATCTCAGTAATCAAACCCCTTCAAGGAAAAGGAAGAGTTAATAGTGAAGTAACAGTAATTAAACCTCTATTTGAATCAAGGAAAGGAATCGCACTTTCTCAAGGTCTTTATCCCTATTTTAGTGAAATTGATAGCTACTATATGGCAGGAATTTCTATTGATACGGCTATTAGAAACATTATAGTAGTTGGGGCCTATCCAAATAAAATAGCCCTTCTTGATAATTTTTGCTGGTGTAGCTCAAATCAACCTGAAAGACTTTATCAATTAAAACAAGCAGCTAAGGGATGCTATGACTATGCTTTAGCCTACGAAACTCCTTTTATTTCAGGTAAAGATAGCATGTTTAATGACTTTATTGGCTACAATAAATTGGGTCAATTAATTAAAATTTCTGTCCCACCTACTCTACTTATATCTTCTATAGGAATTGTTGATGATATAAGAAAAACAGTTACGATTGATATTAAATATCCAAAAGATTTAATTTATTTACTTGGAGGACTAACCAACGATTGGCAAAAAATTAATCCAGAGGAAAATAGGAAAAACTATCTTTGCTATTACCAATTAATAAAAGAAAATCTAATCTCCTCAGCGATTAGTGTCACTCGAAAGGGTATTGTTGTTGCCTTAACAAAAATGGCTATGGCGGGAAAGTTGGGTATTAATGTCGATCTAAATGGACTCGAGCCTTTTCTTGAGGTTCCGGGTAGAATCATTTTCACTATCAATCCACTTAATAAAAAAAGGTTGGAAATGTTACTAAGTGGCTTTTCATATCTTTTTTTGGGTGAAGTTATTAAAGAAGAAAAAATTATTATTAAAAATAAAGGAAAAGTTGTTGCGAATTTTTCAATCAATGAAGCATTAAAAAGCTATAAATCAACTTTTAAAAATTATTAAAAAAATTATGGCTAAACCAAGAGTAATTGTTTTGGCCGGTTATGGATTAAATTGTGAAGAAGAAACTAGCTATGCCTTTCAAATAGCAGGTGGAAAATCAAAAATCGTTCATATCAATGATGTAATTGATGGATTTACTACTCTTAGTCATTATCAAATTTTAGCTATACCTGGTGGATTCAGTTACGGAGACGATACTGGAGCTGGAAATGCCTATGCGCTAAAGATAAAGAATCACCTTTGGGAAAAATTGTTAAAATTTATCAATAGAGACTCTCTTGTAATTGGTATTTGTAATGGGTGTCAAATATTAATAAATCTCGGATTGATTCCGGCTTTAAACAATCAATATGGAGAAAGAACTATGGCTTTAACTCATAACGATTTCCCTCGTTATCTTGTTAGATGGGTCGATCTTAAGATAACTAACTGCTCTCCTTGGCTAAAAAACATTAAAAATATTTCTTTACCAATAGCTCATGGCGAAGGTAAATTTGTTACCTCAAAAACGATTTTAAAACAAATAATAAAAAAGAAATTAATTGCTGCTCAGTACACATTAGGTGAAATGTGTCGTCATTATTTGTTACCGGCTAACCCTAATGGTTCTATAGCCAATATAGCCGCATTAACAGATGAATCAAAAAAAATTTTAGGCATTATGCCTCATCCTGAACGGGCAATATTTTTTCATCAACTACCAAACTGGTCCTTACTAAAAGAGAATTTGCTCAGAGAAAATAAAAATATACCTAAATTTGGTCCTGGTTTAAAAATTTTTCGTAATTCAGTAAAATATTTTCAATAAATATGAATAAATTAAATTTCTCTCAGTATCTTTCACCTTTTACCTGGCGCTATAGTTCTTCAGAAATGAGAACTATCTTTAGCGAAGAATATAAAATAAAACTCTGGCGAAAAATATGGGTTGCCTTAGCTCAAGCTCAATACGAGGAAGGTCTTTTAACTAAAAAGGAATTTTTTGACCTGAAAAATAATGAAAAAAATTTTGATATCGAACGTATTTTAGTAATTGAAAAAGAAACAAAACATGATTTAGTAGCAGCTATTAAAGAATTTGCTGAAAAGGCTAAAATAGGCGGAGGAAAAATTCATTTAGGAGCCACAAGTATGGATATCGTTGATAATGCTGAGATAATAAGAATAAAAGAAGCTTTAAAAATAATTGAGAAGAGATTAGAAAAAATTCTTTTGATCTTTGCTAAATTAATAAAAAAATATGCCTCTCTCCCTTGTCTTGGCTATACTCATCTTCAACCCGCAGAACCAACAACCGTTGGATACCGATTGAGTTTTTATGCTCAAGATTTTTTAAACGATTATATACTTACACAGTTTATTAACAAAAACATTATTAAAGCTAAAGGATTTAAGGGAGCCGTTGGCACCTCAGCGAGTTATTGTAATCTCCTAAAAGATAAAAAAACTAGTGCTCAGAGATTAGAAAAAAAAGTATTAAATTATCTTGGTATTGATGCTTTGCTCATTACATCACAAGTTTACTCAAGAAAAGTAGATTTTTGGGTTTTAAGTCTTCTAGCTAGCATCTGTCAATCTGCATCTAAATTCACCAATGATTTAAGAATTCTTCAATCTCCAGTATATGGTGAGTGGTCCGAATTTTTTGAAAAAAAACAAGTCGGCTCATCAGCTATGCCGTTTAAAAAAAATCCAATTAATAGTGAAAAAATTAGTTCATTAGCACGTTATGTTAATTTTCTCCCTATAATTGCCTTAGAGAATGCTAGTCTTTCTTATCTGGAAAGAACTCTTGATGACTCAGCTAATAGACGGGTAATCATACCTGAATCTTTCTTGGCTACAGATGAAATTCTAATCACCCTTGAAAAAATTATCTCAAATCTGAATATAAATAAAAGGCGGATCATATTTAACCTTAATCAATTCGCCCCTTTTTTGGCTACCGAATCTATTCTTAATGAAGCCGTTACCAAAGGAGCTAATCGACAAGTAATCCATGAAATTCTAAGAAATATTTCTTTAAACGCTTGGGCAAAGATTCAATTAGGAAAGCCCAATCCAATGAAGGATTTGATTTTAAAAAATAAAATAATTTATAATTTAATAAAGAAAGAGAAACTTATTAAATTTTTTAATGTAGAAAATTATATTGGAGACGCCGCCCAAAGAGCTTTAAATTTAGTTAAAAAAATTAAAAAATTAATTAAAAACAGGTGAAAAAACCAATTGTTTCAGTAGTAGTAGGAAGTGATTCTGATTTACCCATTATAAAAGAAGCTATTGAAATTTTAGAACAATTTAATATTTGGTATGAAATTTTTATTCTTTCAGCTCATCGAAGTCCTGAAGAAACAGCTAAATATGCTAAAAATATTTTCGAACGTGGTATTAAAGTAGTTATAGCTGGAGCCGGAGGATCTGCTCATCTTGCCGGAGTAATTGCTTCTTATTTCCCTTTACCTGTTGTTGGTGTTCCAATAAAAAATTCTCCTCTATCAGGATTAGACTCATTATATTCGATTGTTCAAATGCCACCGGGAGTACCAGTAGCTACTATTGGGATTAATGAAGCAAAAAACGCCGGTCTTTTAGCTGTTCAAATTTTAGCTATAAACAACAAAAGATTACAAAAAAGAATAATAAATTACAAAAAGAGTTTATGCGATAATGTTCTAAATAAATCAAAAAAACTTAAAGAACTTGGACTCAATCAATATTTAAAATTAATGAAAAAATAAGCTGTAAATTAAAAGTTAAATAACACCTATGATCCAAACAAAAACAATCCTTCAAGCTATACCACATGTTTTAAAAACAATTGATATTCCAGAACTAGGAAAAAAAATTCAAGGTAAAGTTAGAGATATTTATTTAAAAGAAGATAAAAGAATTTTGATTACTACTGATCGTCAATCTGCTTTTGATGTAATTTTAGGTTATATTCCTTTTAAAGGCGCAGTTTTAAATCTCCTCTCTAAATTTTGGTTTGATGAAACTAAGCATATCATTCAAAATCATATGATTTCTGTACCAGATCCAAATGTAATGATAACCAAAAACTGTCAACCGCTCCCCATAGAAATGATTGTTAGAGGTTATCTCACTGGTGTAACCAAAACCTCAATTTGGTACTCTTATCAAAAAGGTGAAAGAATAATTTATGGTATTAAATTTCCTGAAGGTTTAAAGAAAAATCAAAGATTACCTCAACCAATAATAACCCCAACCACTCATCCTCCACCTGGTTCAAAAATTCATGATGAACGATTAACAAAAGAAGAAATTTTAGCACGTAAAATTGTTAACAAAAAGATTTATAAACAAATGGAAGAGATTACCTACGCTCTCTTTGACTATGGAAGTAAAATTTGTCAAAAAAGAGGACTTATCTTAGTTGATACCAAATATGAATTTGGTCTTTATAAAGGAAAATTAATCTTAATCGATGAGATTCATACTCCAGACTCTTCCCGATTTTGGATAGCTGATACTTATGAAAAACGCCTCAAAAAAGGCCTTGAGCCTGAAAATTTTGATAAAGAGTTCTTAAGGCTCTGGTATGTAAAAAAAGGCTATCAAGGTGATGGAACCCCGCCACCGATGTCTAAAAATCTAATTGTTAATTTAGCAAAAAGGTACATTGCTGTTTACGAAAAAATTACCGGAAAAAAATTTAAAGCTTTTGAATACCCTATTGAAAAAAGAATTTTTAAGAATTTGAATATTTTTTTTAATAATTTAGTGTGATAAAAAAAATTTCTTACTCGCAAGCTGGAGTTAATTATCATCAGCTAGATTTTGTAAAAAAATTTGCCCAAAAGGAGGGAGTGGATTCTAAAAAGAATCTTTTTTTTCATGGTTTTTCTGAGATCTCTGATACCCGAGGAGAATCTGCTTATGTTTGGAAAAGAGGTAAAATTCTTATGGCTTCAGTTATTGAAGGATTGGGGACAAAAAATCTAGTAGCTGATGAAACATCAAAAATTACCGGAAAAGATTACTATGATATTATTGGTCATGACACAGTGGCAGCAATCATAAATGATTTAATAACTGTGGGAGCCACCCCTCTTGTTATTCATGCTTATTGGGCTGTTGGAGACAATAAGTTTTTTGTTAATAAAGAAAGAGTGAAGAACTTAATTAAAGGTTGGTTGTCTGCTTGTAATCTTGCTAAAGTTGTTTGGGCAGGTGGTGAGACTCCTTGTTTAAAGAATATAATTAACTCAAAAACTATTGATCTTGCCGGTTCAGCTATTGGTTTTATTAAAGAAAAAAAATTTTTAATTTACGAAAAAAAATTAAAACCAGGAGATAAAATTATTCTAATTAAAAGCAGTGGTATCAATGTTAATGGACTTACTTTAGCTAGAGCCGTTGCCAAAAGTTTGTTTAAAGGATATGGAACCAAATTACCTTCAGGAAAAATCTTTGGTGAAGCTCTTTTAAATAAAACTAATATCTATGCCCAATTAATAAAAGATCTTCAAGAAAATAACATAGATATCCATTATATAACCAACATCACTGGTCATGGATTAAGAAAAGTTATGAGAGCCAAAAAAAATTATACTTATGTTCTTGAAAAAGTCTTTGAACCTCAAGAAATATTTTTATTCATTCAAAAATATACTAATTTGTCAGATAAAGAAATGTATGAAACTTTTAATATGGGAATGGATTATGCCTTATTTATATCCGATAAAGATGTTGAGAAAACTCAAAAATTAATCTTAAAAAATGGCTTTAAAAGTATCATCGCCGGATATGTAGAAAAAGGAAAAAAACAAGTAATTATTAAGCCAAAAAAAATTATTCTTAAGGGAAATACATTGAATATTAGATAAGATGCTAAAAAAAATTATTTTATAGAAAACACCCTGTATAGAAAATGTCAAAGCCTTAAACCATCTGTTTACTCTTATATCTTTTATAAATATAAAATTAGTTCTAATTTAAAGGCTAAAGGTTTACTTTTTCTATACAACATTATCAAAATCTAAATTAGA
>FWPV01013277.1_pt1 | contig 11157 bp, 7 predicted proteins | sample 2228371 | NCBI WGS metagenome assembly FWPV01 (sample SAMEA103939776, study PRJEB20133) | metagenome | reverse complement strand
ATTAAATAAATTATAAAATTAAATTTATTTAAAACTATACCTAAATCTAAAACAACATTAATTAGAAAGATAAAGAAGGGGAGGTTGCCAATTGGCCTCCTCCCCAAAAATTTTACAAGAGCTCCAACCTTAAAATTTCCTCCTTCCTTTTTGAGTTCATTGCCCAATCTCCCCAATGTTGACGAAGACAATAAGGAGCAAAAATAACTGGTAAAAACTTATCTCCCCACTGATAAAGCTTGCCACTACGCCAATATTCTGCGTGTACCTCAAAGCCAAGATAAATACTTTCAGAATATTGAGCAGTCATAAGCAGATAAAGTACTGCTTCAGCAGCTAATCTTTCCTTCTGTTGCTTAGTAGAAAGCTTCCTAAAAACAGGAGGAGGATTTTTACGAAGTTTTTGAAACATCCTTCCTCCTCGAGAAGAAGCCAAATCCCAAGCTTCTTCTACTAATTTCTTATCTTGAAATAGCTCTCTAATCGGAACTATTTCTACTTTCCCTTCAGTTCCTTCCTCTAATAATCTACACAACTGCCAATGTTTTTCCAATTCTTTTTTATTCCCCCAAATACTAGGAAGAACAATGCTTTCCATTTTCCATTCACTTAAAACTTCTTCGTCTTGAGGAGAAAAGGAAAATATTTTAACTTTTTCAAAGGGCATTAATTTGATTAAACTTCTTACTGAACCCAAAATTACACCATTAAGCACTGAAACTATTTTTTGTCTCTCTTCGTCCGCATGAAGACAAAGAGCTGACACCGCTTCCCGACAAATATTAATTCTTTCGACCACTTCTCTCAGAGCCTGATTATCCAAAGGACTAAAATAGGAAAGAAGTTGATGGACCTTTTCATGACGATCCGTCAGAAAAGCTTGTGCTACCGTTTTACGCCATTGTTCAAAGGCACTTCTCGCTTCCCCAGTTGGTTCGCATCCCCACGGACAAGCACAATTTCGAATTCCAGCAAACCATTCTTGGTACGACTTTATAAATTGCTTAATACATTCATCTATACCTCGTGATGTTTTAGGATTTGGATGCGGCCGAAATGCTACTACAAATGGTGTATCCGCCCATTTCGGAACTACACCTGCTTCAAATAAGCGATGAGCGGCAAGTCTTCCGTGTTTTCCAGGAAAATGAATATCTCCGTTGTTATTAACACTGAAAATCGCTACTTCTCCAGGATAAACTCTTTCTTCATCAGAAATAATTTCAACTTTATAGCCCAATTTTTTAATCCTTTGGGCCACATCAAGAGCAAACTGATCTTTCTTATTAACCTTAATTAACATAAGACACTCCTTTTTCTTGTTTCTTGGTTTCTGAAACACCGAAATACAAGTTGGAATACAAACAAACTTAAATATAATCCAGTGACCCCACTTCTAAAAATTCTTTCTCCTTTCTTTTTCCCTCCCATTCCCATTGAAAGACTTTTTGACAATTCAAACAAATTACTACTTTTTGTCGAAAAAAAACCAATTTTCCTTGACATCTTGGACAACATCTTGGGCAAGAAAAAGAAAACATTTTAAAATCTTTTGCTTTCTGTTTCTGAATTGTTTTCTCTTCCATATTTAGCTCCTTTCTCCTATTCTTTTCCTCTCCTTTATTTTTTGCTCCTTCTTTTGTTAAAGAACAAAAAACCGGACTCCTTTTAAGACCGGTTTTGGTTTATTTAGAATTTTTTGAAAGCTATTTTTGAAAAACTATTCTACGCAAACCAAAACCGATCTGGATAGTCCAGACAATGAATAGAAAAATAAATAAATACAAAATTGTGGTTTGCGTTAAATCCATTTTAATCGTTTTTACAATAAAATTGAGAGTAGAAACTTATTTCACATTAAAAATAATATCAGTTTTTATTTCATTGTCAAGTCAAAATAATACTTTCTCCAATAATTTAAAAATTACTTTTTAATACTTAGCTAATATAATAAATAACCTGTTATTCATATTCAATCTAATCATTTTGATATTTTATTTGACATTCTTCTCGAAGATTAAAACAAATAACCGCTATTGTTCCTTTTTCGTCGGTTCGAAAAATTTCTGCTCCATTTTCTTTCAATCTTTCTAGCACCTCTCTAGTGGGATGACCATAAGGATTATCTTTTCCAACTGAGATAATAGCAAATTGCGGAGTAACTTTTTTTAAGAATTCATCCGATGAAGAGTTTTTTGATCCATGATGTGCCACTTTTAGAAAGTTAACATCTATATTTTCTTGATCAAAGAAAAAATCTTTTTCTTTCTGAATTCCAATATCTCCTGTAAACAAAAATGAATTAGAGCCAAAATCCATTCTTAGAACAACTGAATCATCATTATGCTCTTTATTTTCTTCTTCTTCCTGATAATTAAAATCAGGACCAAAAGCTTCAAGAAAAACTAACTCACCCATTTTAATTTTAGAACCCTCAAAAATACTTTCTCTTTTGATGTTTTTATCTCTTACAATTTCCTCTAGTTGTTGATAAACTTGGCTATTTGATTTTTGACTATTCTCTAAAAATAATCCCACTTGGTACTTTTTTAGCGCCTCAACTAGTCCTCCAATATGATCCTTATCGGGATGAGTAGCCACAACTACTTCTAAGACATTATCAAAAGGAGAAACAATTTTTTCTAGCTGACTAAGTAATTGTTTACCATCTCCCCCACCATCAATCAAAATTTGATTATTGTTAAGATAATTAATCAAAATAGCATCTCCTTGGCCTACATCCAAAAAATAAACTTTCAATAAAGCATCCTTTCTTTGTTTTTGATTTTCCCACCACCACACAAAAATAAAAATCATCAAAAAAATAATATAAAACACAAGGATTTTTTTGAAAAAAATTCCCATCTTTATTTTTTTAAAATCTTGTTTTTCTATATTGATATATTAAATGATATATAAATACTTGTAATCATTTTAATGATATTAATTTAATTCTTAAGTTGTTAATCTGAAAAAAATTTAGTTCTTTTCCTTAAGTGTTCTGAAAACAAAAAAACGAAAATATAATATCCCAATAGCCAAACAATTCCCAAATTTCTAACTTCAATTTGGGAAAAATTAAATCTGGAGAAAAAATCAACTACCATTATTTGAAAATATAAAATTTCTCTTATTACCAAAGCAATCATTTGAGCTAAGGGCATCAAAATAAACCCAAATACCACTGATACAAAACCAGCTAACATAAGAGCAGGAATTACTGGTAAAATTAAAATATTGGTTAAAAAAGAAATAGGCGAAAAATATTTGGTTAAAAAAGAAATAGGCGAAAAATATTCAAAATTAAAAACTAAAAGTCCTAACACTCCTAACTGAGCAGAAAAACTAGCAATAAGGATTGATTTTAATTCTAAAAAATCATTTTTGATATTAAATTTTTCTGCTAAAAATGGATAAAGATTAATAATTCCCCAAGTCGCCAAGAAAGAAAGTTGAAAACCAATATCATAAAAAAGTGCCAAGGGAGAAATAAAAACCATTAAAAATGCTGCTAGAAGAAGAGCTTGATTAGAGTTGGCCAATCTTCCTAAACGAATAGCCCACAAAAGAAGTGACCCCATTATACCTGCTCTTACTCCAGAAGAAGGAAAATCAATTAAAGCTAAAAAAATCCATATTCCTACCAATGCCAACCAAAAAGCATCTTTCCGATAAAATCCAATAAAAATTGCAAAACCGATAAAAGCTACAGCTAGAATTGTAATATTAAAACCAGAAACTGCCACCAAATGAATCATTCCCGTCTTTATAAATTTCTGCCGTAAAGATTCTTCCATTCTATCATCTCCTCCTAAAAGAATTCCTGCCAAAAAAGCTGCTTCTTGAGAAGGATAAAGTTGAATAATTTTATCTTCTAGTTTACCCTTGAAAACTGAAAGGTTTTTTCTCCAAAAATTTCCAATAGTTTCTTGTGTTTCTTCTTTTTTTATCTTTTGTTTTTTGAGAACATAAAAAATTCTATCTTTAGCTAGAAATTTCCTATAATCAAATCTACTATCGTTTCTACTTTTCGGAAAATGAAGCTCTCCTGAAAAAGAAACTTTATCTCCTTTTTTTAGATTTTGATACTTTTCCAAAAAAACCAGCACTTTGGTGAAACGAATCTCTTTCAAAAAAAATTGATTATTTTGATTATTTTGACAAAAACTCCCTTTTTGACATTCTAGAATAGTCAAAACAACTTCTTGATAATTTTTTTTCATCTTTGGTTCTTTAGTAATTAGTCCCAGTCCTTCTATTTCACCTTCTTTTTTAATAAAATTTAATTCAGTTAGCTCCCAACTTGCTCTTAAAAAACCAATCCAAAAACCCAAAAACACAATCACTCCCAACCAAATAGCTTTATCTTTAAAAAATTTAATCCTAATAAAAACTAGCCCAATAAAACAAAATAGGGCTAGTCCAAAAATTTTTAAAATAAAATAAATTTCTTTTTCCCAAAGTAGTTCCATTCCTACACCCAACAAAAAAAACAAAGCAAACAAAGAAACGAGATTTTTATTTGGATTCATTTTTATTCCTTTCCATTTATTTAATAATCTCTATTATCTTTATTCTGCTTCTTTGACCTCTAATAATTCTAATTTGATTCTTAGAAACCTTGAAATAATCAGCCAAAACATCCACCATTTCTTCATTAGCTTTATTTTTATCAGCAGCTTTTTTGATTTTGACTTGATAACTATCTTTTCCTTTTTCTATTACTTTTTGCTCTTTGTTTTTGGGAAAAACTTTTACTTTAATTTTCATTTCAACTATCTAATCTAAATTAAAAAATCTTCCTTAACATTGAATCTATTTTTTCCAACCTCCAAACCTCGGACATGATCTTCAAATACTCTTCTTACATTTTGATCTCGATAGTCAATATTTCTACCCAATCGTTCTCCCAACTCTCTGCATAATTTTTCTTGATTAAAGCTATTCTTTAGATCAAAATTTTTTCCCAAAATAATTTTTATCTTATCTCCTTCGCTTTTAATCTCAAAATCTCTCAATAAATCACTTTTTTCATAGATTATTTCTCTCATTTTTGAAATTATTAATATTTAAAATTTAAAATATTTTAGATTAAATAATGCTAATTTATTTGAGCAAAAAATCAATTATTTCTTCTAATTTCTACTTTTTCAAAATATTTTTTCAATAATTCTTTAATTTTTTCTAAATTTAGATTATCTTTACTTTTTTGTTGTTTTTTGTTTTCTAATTCTTTAAAAAAATTTTCTTTTAAAAGTTTGCCTTGATTTTTAAATTCTTGTAAAACATATTTTTTTGAACCTCGAAGCCATCTACCAATTTCAATAAAATCTCCTTCTGTATGAAATCCTGGTACAACTGTAGTTCTAAATTCATATTGAAGAGAAGAATTTTTGAGCAACTTTATGCTTTGTTCTATCTTGGAAAGATCAACCACTACTCCACAAGTAGTTGAATAATTTTGAGGTGAATTTTTGACGTCCATAGCAACATAATCTAATCTTTTTTGTTGAATCAATTTTTCCAGAATAAACGGATTTGTTCCATTTGTATCCAATTTCACTAAAAAGCCTCTTACCTTAATCTGAGAAATAAAATCAAACAAGTCGAAATAAAGGGTGGGTTCTCCACCAGTAATGCAAATCCCCTCTAGTCGATTTTTTCTTTTATCTAAAAAATCCAAAACATCTTGAGGAGTAAAAGAATGAAAGTTGCTCTTTTTAATTTCAACCAATTCCGGATTGTGACAAAAAAAACAACGAAAATTACAGCCAGCCACAAAAATAGTAGCTGCAATTTTTCCTGGAAAATCAATTAAAGTCAGTTTTTGAAAACCACCAATGACCATGTTTTATTTTTCATTTCATTGTTATTCTTCAACCAATGCTTTTTCTTCTTTGGAAGATTCATTCTCTAATTTTCCTTTACTGATAGAATCTGTTTGTTGATCTTCAGTTTGAATATTTTTTTCGTTCCCAACTAGAACCATTCGACGACCACTTTTACCCGGAGAACTAACAATTCCTTCCTCTTCTAAGTGATCAATCATGCGAGCTGCTTTTCCATATCCAATACCAAATCTTCTTTGGATATAGGAAGTTGCTACTCTTTTTTCTTTAATAACAGTTTCTTTTATTTTATTGTAAAGTTCCTCTTCTTCTTCATTTTTGAATTCTAAATCCTCTTCACTATCACTATCAACATAAAATTCTTCTTTCTTTCCATCTCTTATTGCACCTTTTCTTTTTTTCTCAACTTTTTCTTTGTATGATTTTATCAAAGCTTGACTAACTGAAATACCAGTCTCTTCAGCTTCTTTGATGACATAGTTAACAATTCTTTTGATTTCTTTTTCAGAAATAAAAACTCCTTGCATTCGACGAGGAATTGAAAACTCAGCTGACAAAAAGAGCAGGTCTCCATTACCCAAAAGATTCTCTGCGCCACCTCGATCTAAAATAGTTCGAGAATCAGTTGCACTTGTAGTTCTAAAAGCAATTCTAGTTCCAATATTAGCTTTGATTAGCCCTGTTACTACATCAACTGATGGCCTTTGAGTAGCTAAAATAAGATGCACTCCAGCTGCTCTCGCTTTTTGGGCGAGTTGAACAATCCTTGTCTCAATTTCCTTTTTGTTAGGACCAATCATCAAGTCTCCCAATTCATCAATAATTAAGATAATATGAGGAATTTTCTTGAACCATTCAAAAACTTTTTCTCCGGTTTCTCTATCAATAATTTCTCTTCCTCTTAATTCGCCTGTGACAACTTTCTGATTATAAGAATCAATATCTCTTGAGCCAACTTCGCTTAAAAAACCTAGTCTTTCTTCCATTTCTGTTACTAACCAAGTAAGCGTTTTAATAACCTTAACAGGTTCGGCGATTACTGGATTGATAAGATGAGGAATTCCTTCAAAAAGAGAAAATTCCACTTTCTTAGGATCCACTAAAAGCAAATTAAGCTCTTCGGGTGAATTTTGAAATAAGAGAGTTGAAATTATGGCATTAAGACAAACACTTTTCCCTGTTCCACTAGCCCCAGCCACTAAAAGATGAGGCATTTTACCAATATCATCAATTATTAGATCTCCATTCATATCTTTTCCGATAGCAATAGAGAGTTTACTTTCTTTTGATTTTTCAATAAAATGAGAGTTTTCTAAAACTTGCCGCAAAAAAACATAACCTCGAAATTTGCTAGTTAAAGGAACTTCAATTCCCACTAATGATTTTCCTGGAATAGGAGCTTCAATTCTAATTGGATGTGCTGCCAAAGAAAAAGCTAGTTCATCTTGAAGAGCTTTTACACTGCTCATTCTTATTGCCTTACTAGGCCGAAAAGAATATTGAATAGCCATTGGACCTATTTTATGATCTACAAGTTCCATTTCTACTCCATAGTTTTTAAAGGCATTTTCAATTAACTTTCCTTTCTCTTCTACTCCATTCGGTTTGGCACTCTCTTCTCCTTTTTTGATAAGATTAACTGGAGGCAAGCGCCAACCTCTCTTAAATTTTCTCTTTTTTTCATAATCACGTTCCATAATCACTTTATTGTTAGCTCCCTTTTTTTCCAAATTATAAAAACCATTCATTTCTTCATAAACAATTCTTTTGATGTTATTGACAGCTAAATCTTCTGGCTTCTCCACTTCTTCCCGAAAATCTTCTTCTTCAAAAAAATTATCTTCTTTTTCTATTTGATTTTTTTGATCTTTGATTAATTTTTCTTCTTTGTTTTTATTCTCATCCACTTCTTTGTTTCCTTGTTTTCTTTTGCTTTCAGCTCTAATCTTCTTGAAAATAATAAATAATTTTTCTCTGAAAAAAAAGAACATTCGTTGAAATGTTTCATAAAAAGAAATGTTAATCAAAAGAACTAGACTAATCATTAAAATACCTACTAAAATTGTCGTGGCAGCAATTTTTCCTAAATATTTTGTCAAGAAATGGCTGATTAAAAAACCAACCAAGCCTCCTCCTTTGCCTTGTTTGGCAAAAATTAACATTTTATCCAAGGAATAATGCAGATGAAAAATTCCCAAAATTCCTAAAAACATTAAGATGGATCCAATTAAGGCAATTGTTTGGCGACTAGTTTTGATTTCTTTAAAATAAATTCCTCCCATCACCATCATCAAAAAAGGAAGAAAAAACTTTCCTATTCCCAACAAATAAGACAAAAATTTATCAATGTAAATTCCCACTATTCCAGCTTTATTGAAAAAACTCAAGCTAAAAATTACCGCAATAATTATCAAAAAGATAGCAACAATATTTTTCTTGGCTCTCAAGCTAATGACCTCTTCTTGCTTATTTTCTTTTTGTTGGTAATTTTGATTTTCTTTTTTATCTTGAGACATAAAAATATTATCAGCTTTTGATTATTTTAGGATTTTTTAATTATAAACCACTTTTTAAATCCTTCAAAAATAATAATTTCCAGAAAAGTTATTACTAATATCATTAACCACTGATTGAGATCCAGAGAGGTCGTTCTCAAAACTTTCTGTAAAAAAGGAACATAAATTGCTACTACTAAAAAGAAAAAACTGACAAAAACAGCTCCCCCAATATATTTATTCTCAAAGGGGTTGGCCGTAAAAATAGTTCTTTTGAAATTTTTAACAGAAAACACAAAAGCCAAAGAATCAAAAGCCATTAAAGAAAAAACTATAGTTCGAATTTTATCAATTTCCAATCCAGTTTTCACAAGAAAATAAAAAAACAAAGCAGTAATTAGACCATTAAAAAACAAAACTGTAATGGCCCATTTTTTAATAGAATTGCTAATAATTGGTGCATCAATTTTTCGAGGTTTTTCTTTCATAATGCCTTCTTTTTCTTCTTCCATTGCCAAAGCCATAGCTGGTAAAGAATCCTCAATTAAATTAATCCAAAGAATTTGAGCAGGTAAAAGAGGAAGAGGTAAATTTAGGATCATTGAAAAAAGAAAAAGAAAAATTTCAGAAAAATCATCTGCTATAAGATAAATAAAAACTTTTTGAATATTTTTAAAAGCAATTCTTCCTTGTTCTATCGCCTTCGCAATAACTGAAAAACTATCATTTAAAAGAACAACATCAGCAGTTTCTTTAGCTACATCAGTTCCTGATTCAACTGCCACTCCAATATCAGCTGCCTTGAGAGCGGCAATATCATTAACTCCATCTCCAAACATCGCCACTACTTCATTTTTCATTTTTAATGCTTTAATAATTCGAAGTTTATGCTGAGGCACTACTCTTGCAAAAACAGAGATTTTTTCAATTTTTTTTGCCAATTGACCATCACTAATTGCTTCTATTTCTAATCCAGTCATAACTTTTTGATTTTTATTAAAAATTCCCAGTTCTTGAGCAACTGTTCTAGCTGTTAAAGGGTGATCGCCAGTTATCATTATAAGCTTTATTCCAGAACTAATAACATCTTGAACAGCCTTTTTAACTTCTTTTCTGATAGGATCTTGCAAAGCAATAAAACCAAAAAGAGTAAGCTCTTCCAAGCTTTTTGAGATTTCTTGTTTTCCTTCTCTAATGGCTTCTTTTTCTTCTTCTCCCAATTCTTTGAGAGCACAAGCTACTACCCGTAATCCTGATTTAGTGAGTTTGTTTAGTTTTGCAAAAAGAAGTTTTGCCTTATCATCTTCAACTTTCACTGCTTCGCCATCATGATCAACCAAAATAGATTTTTCTATTATTTTTTCTGGTGCACCCACCACAAAAAGAAGGTTTTTGCCAATTACTTGATCTTTTCTTAGAGTAGCCGCCACTTTAGTTTCCGAATTAAAACTCATTTTCTTTATTAGCAAATATCTTTTTTCTTCTTTATCTCTGTCAATTCCTGCTTGAATTCCCGCTAATAAAAGAGCTTTATCAGTGAAATAACCTCTAACAATCCATTTTGAAAGAGTCTCATTTGGATTTTCAATATAAGCATCATTGGTTAAAGTGGCAATCAAAAGAGCTTTAATATGAGACTCAGTGCTATCTAAATCAATCACCTGATTAAATCTTTCTCCATCACTCAAAAGTTCATTGGTGCCGGTTAATATTTGACTTACTTTCATATTTCCTTCTGTTAAAGTACCTGTCTTGTCAGCACAAACTACTGTAACTCCTCCTAGGGTTTCTGCTGAAACAAGCCTTTTAACTAACCCCTTATTTTTTAAAATCTTTCTCATCGCCAAAACCAAAACAACTGTAATAGCTACTGGAAGTCCTTCGGGAATTGAAGAAACAGCCAAAGCCAAAGAAGAAATAAAAATTTCTACAAAACTGTTTCCTTGTAAGATTCCCACTATAAAAATTATTCCAATTACCAAAATAATCAACAAACTAATTTGTTGAGAAAGTTTGGCAATTTTATTTTGAAGTGGGGTTGGTTCTTCTTTTGTTTCCTTGAGCTCTTGAATCATTTTTCCAAATTCTGTTCCTGAGCCTATTGCAACAACTACTGCTTGAGCTTCACCCTGTTCAATTGAAGTTCCCAAAAATAACATATTTTTTCTGTCAGATAAAATGACATCTTTTTTTAATTTTTGAATATCTTTGGATACAGGTTGTGATTCTCCGGTAAAAGTTGCCTCATTAACAAAAAGGCCTTCCTGCCAAATAATTCGGCAATCAGCTGTAACTTTATCTCCTGCTTTAAAAATAACAATATCTCCCGGTACTAATTCCTCACTATCTAGTTCTGTTTCCCGACCATTTCTTAAAACGCGATTCTTAAATCGCACCATTCTTCTTAAAACTTCTAGAGATTGATTTGCCTTAACTTCTTGGTAAAAACCAACCAAAGAATTGATAAAAATAACCACCAAAATAAAAAGAGAATCAAAATAATGTCCCAATAAAGAAGAAACCGCAGCGGCAACAAAAAGAATTAAGACCAAAGGATTTTTTATTTGTTGAAAAAAAATCTTTGTTCTTGAAAAGCGCTCTTTTGAAGGTAAAACATTCCTGCCAAATTTTTCTTGACGTTCTTGGATCTGTTTTTGAGAAAGGCCACTAGCTCCAACTTCAAGTTTAGCCAAGATTTTTTTAATATCATGAGCATGCCAGTTCTTGTACATTTTTTGCCCCATTAATGTTTTTTCCAATTTAATTTTTTGATATTTTTTTATGATTTTAAGACTGACAAAACTTAGAAAAAT
>FWPV01015126.1_pt1 | contig 11158 bp, 10 predicted proteins | sample 2228371 | NCBI WGS metagenome assembly FWPV01 (sample SAMEA103939776, study PRJEB20133) | metagenome | reverse complement strand
CTTGCCGGCGCTCTGATAGTTTTTATTTCACCTCTTTCGTGGTCTCTCTATACTATTTTCGGGCGCAAGTACGGAAATTCATTGCAGGGGATAAACCGCCTTTATTATTCTCTCTATACGATGCTTTTCGGCAGCGTTTTTCTGATGTTTTTCTTACGCTACGAAACCATCAATGCACTTGTCAATCTGTCCTTTCATAATCTGCTTAATCTGCTCACTCTATCAATTCTTTCAAGCTTTCTCGGTTATATCATCTGGGTGGCAGCACTTGAATATATGACTGCAAGTGAGCTCAGCGCGTTTCTATATCTGATACCGGTTTATACTCAGATTTTTTCTTTATTGTTCTTCAGAGAAGTAGTTGGATTGTTCTTCCTTGCCGGTGCTTTTCTTGTGTTTGCAGGTATATATTTTGTGGAGAAAGGCTGACACCTGTATTTTATGCTATAATTTTTTAAGTCAGGCTCGAGCTTGCGGGAGCCGGTGTTTTCCGGCTGAGAGTTTCGGTTTAACCGAAAGACCGCAAGAACCTGATCTGGATAATCCCAGCGTAGGGAAAGCTCGAGGTTTTTTAAAGGAAAACCTTTAGAAGCCGCCCTACAGCTGGGCGGCTTTTTTATTTAAAAATTATTAGGGAGGTTGAGCAGCATGTACATCAGAAAAATCAGACAGAAAAAACCATTAATCCATCACATCACCAACTACGTGGTCGCAAACGAAACTGCAAATCTCACAATCGCACTCGGAGCTCTTCCGGTGATGACTTATGCAAAACCTGAAGTCGAAGAAATGGTGAGCATTGCCTCTGCGCTCTTAATCAATATTGGAACACTTGACGAGTATCAGGTTGAGTCCATTATGCTTGCCGGCAGGAAAGCAAACGATATCGGCGTGCCGGTTGTTTTTGATCCTGTTGGCGCTGGAGCAACTTCTTACAGGACTGATGTCTCAAGGCGTATTCTGAAAGAAATAAAGGTGGATGTAATTCGAGGAAATTCTGCTGAAATAAGCATTCTCGCAGGCTATAAAGCTGAGGTTGCCGGAGTCGAGGCTATTTCAACCTCAAAAAATATTGATGCTGTTGTCAAAGAACTTGCATTCAAAAACAACTGTATTGTCTGGGCATCAGGAGCTACGGATTATATTAGTGACGGGAAGAGAGTAGCGCTTGTCTATAACGGTCATCCTGCCCTGGGTCTCGTAACGGGAACAGGATGTATGGCGACTACGATCGCTGCAGTCTTTGCTTCGGTGGCAGAGGATAAATTTGATGCTATAGTTAACGCTGCAGCTGCTTTCGGTGTAGCAGGTGAATTAGCGTTCGAAAAATCCGGAGAAAACCCTGGTGCATATCACCAGTCCCTGTACGATGCAGTTTATAATCTGAGCGACGAAGTTGTTGATGCAAAAAAGAGGGTTGAAATAATTGAATAAGGCAAGTGCCTGTAAAATTTCAGGGATATATCTTGTTACTGAAGACTACATGGGAAAAACCCACCTCGATTTTGCTCGTGCCGCTTTGGAAGCAGGGGTAAGGATTATTCAGTACCGTGAGAAAAAGAAGGCTTCAAGAAAGATGCTTGAAGAGGCAGCTGCGATTGCAGGCGAAGTGAAAAAGTATGGCGGAATTTTTATTGTAAATGACAGAGTTGATATTGCACTTGCCTGTGGTGCAGATGGGGTTCACGTTGGTGCTGATGATCTTGATCCACTCATAGTAAGAAAAATTGCTGGAGAAAACTTTATCATCGGGGTTTCTGTTTCGAGCGCGGAAGAGGCTCGGGCGGCAGAAGAGAAAGGCGCAGATTATGTGGCTGTTAGTCCTCTTTATGCCACATCGACAAAGGAAGATGCTGGGGAAGGACTGGGAATAGAAACGTTAAAGCAGGTAAAATCTAAGGTGAAGATTCCGGTGGTGGCAATAGGAGGAATCAATAGAGATAATTTAGCTGAGGTTCTGGGAGCAGGAGCAGATAATGCGGCAGATGTATCAGCAATAACCAGAGCAGAAAATCCTTATCATGCCGCAAAAGAACTCGTTATGATTTTCAGGAAAATCAAAGGAGGAAAGTCTGAATGACTTTAATTGAAAGAATAAAGAAGGGTGAATTGCCCGGGCATTTAAAAGATATAGCCGAAAAGGAAAAAATTGACCTTAATCTGCTTCTTGAAAGAATTGTTTCAGGAAGAATTGTGGTTCCACAGAACAGGTTAAGAGAAGTTAAGAAAGCCTGCGCGATTGGAAAAGGAACTGCTGTAAAAGTTAATGCAAACATAGGCACCTCGGCAGATTATCCGGATATCGAGAGCGAAATCGAAAAACTCGAGATAGCTGTAAGGGCCGGTGCTGATACTGTTATGGATTTAAGCACCGGCGGGGATATCGAGAAGACAAGAGTTGAAATTGTTAAACGCTCTGAGGTTCCGGTCGGTACAGTGCCGATCTATGAGGCAGCAGCGAAAGCAATTGATTTGCGTGGAAGCATTGTTGAGATGAGTGAAGGCGATTTGCTGGAGACTATAAGACTGCAGGCTGAACAGGGTGTCGATTTTATGACTATTCATGCAGGCATAACTTTAAGGACTGTAGAGATTCTAAAGAACTCTCCAAGACTTGCCGGGGTCGTATCGCGAGGGGGTTCGTTTCTGGTTGCTTGGATGATACACAACGAGAAGGAAAATCCTCTTTACGAGCACTTCGATAAAGTTCTTGAAATACTTTATGAATACGATGTTACGTTGAGTCTTGGCGATGGTATGCGACCTGGCTGCATCGCCGATGCAACCGATCAGGTGCAGATCGATGAGCTGCTTACGCTCGGGCAGCTGGTAAGAAGAGCGAGAGAAGCAGGAGTTCAGGTTATGGTTGAGGGTCCAGGTCATGTTCCGTTAAATCAGATTGAGGCAAATATTGTTCTCGAGAAAGAAATATGCGACGAAGCACCATTTTATGTGCTAGGACCTCTGCCGACAGACATTGCTCCGGGTTATGATCATCTGGTTTCTGCAATAGGCGGAGCTCTAGCAGCTTATTACGGTGCTGATTTTCTCTGTTATGTTACGCCGAGGGAGCATCTCGGGCTTCCAACAAAAGATGATGTTTATCACGGTGTGGTTGCTTCAAAGATTGCTGCACATATTGCTGATGTGGCGAGAGGAAATCAGGCTGCAATAGAGCGCGATTATGAGATGGCAAAAGCAAGAGCTCAGCTTGACTGGAAGAGGCAGATTGAATTATCGATTGCTCCTCAAACCACAGAGAGAATGCTTAAAGAGCGCAGCAGTGGCACCGGAACCTGTACGATGTGCGGTCCGTACTGCGCAATCGATATAATGAATAAATATCTTGGAGTAAAAACAGTAGAAAGCTGCTGATTATGGGTTTTTCGGAAGCTGAAATAATAGATATTGCCAGGTCTGTATTTGAAAGGACTACAGAAAAATCGAAGTTTGCTGAGTTAATCCAGACGCCTGTGGGCGATGACTGCTTCACTCTCAAAAAAACTGATATACCGTTCGCGATTACCACAGATATGCTTGTAGAAAATGTGCATTTCGATCTGTCCTTCTTTTCATATGCTGATGTAGGCTACAGGTCTGTTGCCGTAAATATTTCTGACCTTGCCTCTCAGGGAGCCGAGCCCGCCTTTATATTCCTTTCTCTCGGTATTCCTGAAAACACAGTGTTTGCTCAGATTAAAGAATTTTTTAGGGGCATTGAGGATGCTTGCCTTGAATTTGGCTGCATTCTTGCCGGTGGAGATACGAACAGAGCCAGCTTTTTTACAGTAAACATTACTGCTCTTGGGTTTGTTCAGAAAGAAATGAGGCGCGATAAGGCAAAACCGGGTGAAAGTATCTGTGTTACGGGTAGCATCGGCAAAGCTTTTGCTGGTTATTTTATTTACAAAAACAGGGTTAAACTCCATTCCTTCAGAGAAATTGCAACGCCTTTCTTGAGACCTGCGCCACGGGTGCATGAGGCTATAAAAATCGCCTCCTGTGGAGTCAAATGCTGCGAAGACATAAGCGATGGTCTTGTAAGGGATCTTAAAAACATATGTATGGCAAGCGGAGTTGGCGCTGAAATTTATCTTGAAAAACTGCCTCTGTCTGAAGAAATCAGAAAAATTGCGCAGAAATTCAAAGAAATAGATTTGATGAAAGAAGCTCTTACATTTGGAGATGATTACGAACTGCTCTTTACGGCAGATAATAGAACAATCGAATGCATTAAAGAATCAGGCATCAGTGATTTTACAGTGATAGGGAAAATTACAGAATCTACTGAAATTCACTTTATCGATGATCGCGGGAACCTCTGTGACTTCGGGGAAGGTTATCTGCATAAATTTTGAATATCTTAAATGCAGCCATAATCGTTTGTGATATTATATTTACTTTGTTGATCTAATCTTTACTGGAGGCGAAATGTTTGAAGAATTGAAAGAAAGAATAAATAAGAAAGAAGCTGTATATGCCGTCATAGGAATGGGATACGTCGGACTTCCTCTTGCAGTGGCAGCGGCTCAGGCAGGTATAACAGTATATGGTTTTGATGTCGATGAAACAAAAATAGAACTTCTCAGACAGGGAAGAACTTACATTACCGATATTTCAGATCAAGAGATTAAAGAGGTTGTTGAGAGCGGCAAACTGATACCTTCTTCAGATGAGTCTGTATTAAACAGAGCTGATGTCATCTCTATCTGTGTGCCAACGCCGTTAAACAAAAACAGAGATCCCGATATGAGATATATAATTGCAGCTGCGGAAGCGATAAAGAGAAACATGAGAAGAGGTCAATTAGTAATTCTTGAAAGCACAACTTATCCTGGAACAACACGCGAAATTCTTCTGCCCATTATCACAAACAACGGCTTTGAAGCCGGTAAAGATGTTTTTTTGGCCTTTTCCCCGGAAAGAATCGATCCAGGAAATCCGAAATGGAACATCAAAAATACACCAAAAGTAGTTGGCGGAATTTCTGAGAAGTGCACAGATCTTGCTGCTACTTTCTACTCGCTTTTTATCGAAAAAATTCATAAAGTCTCTTCCCCGGAGTCTGCTGAGATGACAAAGCTCCTCGAGAACATTTTTAGGGCTGTAAATATTGCACTTGTAAATGAGCTGATGCTTCTTGGAGATAGAATGGGAATAAACATCTGGGAAGTAGTCGAAGCAGCAGCTACAAAACCTTTTGGCTTTATGAAGTTCTACCCGGGACCTGGACTCGGTGGGCACTGCATTCCAATCGATCCGTTCTATCTTTCCTGGAAAGCGAAAGAGTACGATTACTGGACTGAGTTTATCGAGCTTGCCGGGAGAATTTCAGAGAATATACCGAGATACGTTGTTCAAAAGGCATACCGTGCTCTGAGTTCAGTTAAAAAACCGCTCCAGGGCTCAAAAATTCTCGTTCTCGGTCTTGCTTACAAGAAAGACATCGGAGATTTGCGTCATTCACCTGCGATTAAAGTTGTAAAACAGCTTTCAGAGGAAGGGGCAGTAGTTCTTGCAAACGATCCGCACGTTTCAGATACAGATTTTGAATCAGAATTTTCATTCCCGAACGTAAGAAGAGTCGATCTTGATGATGAAGTCTTAAGCTCTTCAGATCTCGTGATTTTACTTGCAGATCACAGCATCTATGATTACGAGCGAATTGCCGGGAAAGCAAGCCTCATACTTGATACGAGAAATGCTTTTGGTGCTCTCAGAGGCAAATATAGAGAAAAAATCTGGCTCCTGTAGCGGTTTGAGTTCTCACAGTAGAAGTGCTAATATGGAAATTGGGGTGAGCTGAAATGTTTAAAAACTTTGAGAAAATTGCTGTTTTTTTGCTTGTCGTCACGGTTGTTTCTCTTCTTGTTTTAAGCACCGGTTGTGAGGGGCAGAAAGAAAGCTCAGGAGTTGAACCTTCTGCGAAACCATCTGAAGAGAAAGCCGAGGAGCCAAAGGAGGAAACTGCCGCAAGAGATAAGATAACTGTTTACTTCGCTGACAGTGGGGCGCAGTATCTGGTGCCCTTTGAGTATTCTGTTGGAAGTGAAGAAGATAAAGCAGCGGCTGTAATCGATAGAATCTTTTCGAACGAAGCGCCTGAAGGGTATCTTAATGTAGCTCCGGTAGACATGAAAAAGCCTCAGGTTAAAATTGAGGGAGATACCGCTGTTGTAGATCTTGACGCTGATACAATTTCTTTCTACCCAAAAGGAAGCACAGGTGAGAACCTTTTTATTTACTCAATTGTAAACAGCCTTATTGATTCCACGGGTGTAAAGTCAGTTAAATTTACAGTTGGTGGTAAGTCAGTTTACGTTGAAGGATCTAATTACGACTTTTCAGATGCGGTTTTTGAGTATAAAGAGGATATTGTAAAGAAGTAGCTAATCATCTCTCGACTCTTCTGAGTGCTGAAAAACTCCAAAATTTGAAGTTAAATATACATAATTTTCGTATATAATTCTGTGAAAAATTCCTAAGAGGTGTATTATGCGTCGCTATTCAGAACCGACATTCAAAATTAGGGATGAAATCTCAAATGTTTCTCCTTATGTGCCAGGAAAACCGATTGATGAAGTTAAACGTGAGCTGGGCATTGAAGATGTGATAAAACTTGCCTCAAACGAGCTGCCTTACGGTCCACCGGCGAAAGTTCGCGAAACAATCTTTAATGCTGTGAATGAGGTGCACAGATATCCAGACGCCCACTCATACTACCTCAGAAAAGCTATTTCTGAAAAATTCGGTATTGACGAGAAATACATAGTGTTTGGTAATGGCTCATCTGAGCTCATTAAGCTTATTGCCGATTGTATAGTTGTTCCCGGCGACAGGGTTATTTATGCCGAACCCTCATTTGTTATGTACCCGATTGTTACTGCTGCCAGGGGAGGAATTTCAATTAAAGTTCAACTTAAAGTTGAGAATCTTGCGCACGATGTTCAAAAGATGCTGTCAGAAGTGAACGATGCAACCGCGATGCTGATTCTCTGTAATCCTAATAATCCGACTGGAACAATTACTCCGAGAGATGAGGTTTATCGTCTGTTAGAGAATCTACCTGATAATGTTTTTCTTCTCATTGATGAAGCCTATGCCGAATTTGCTGATTCCGATGATTTTATCTCCGGGGTCGACCTGTTCAAAGAAGGCTGGTCAAATTTAGGGGTTCTCCGGTCTTTTTCAAAAGCATACGGCCTTGCCGGTCTGAGGGTAGGATATGGTTTTTTACCCGAGCCTCTTGCAGATGCCGTAAACAGAATTAGAGAACCTTTCAACATAAACCTGCTTGCGCAGGAGGCTGCTCTTGCTGCTCTCGAATGCGAAGATGAATATCAAAGCATTCGCAGTCTGGTTATAAAGGAAAGAGAAAGGCTCGAGAAGGCTCTCAGAGAGAAAGGATTTAAAGTGTATAGATCTCAGGCTAATTTCATATTCGTGGATTCAGGGGTGGATTCTAAAGCTGTTTTTGAGGAGCTTCTGAAGCGCGGTGTGATTGTCAGAGACGGGAGTATTTTCGGCTCGCGATATAATTCATGCCTCAGGGTAACAGTTGGGACACCTGAGGAAAACGACAGATTTGTGGAAGCATTCGTTGAGGTTGTAAAGGAAATTAAGAGAGGTGCATAAGTATGATTATTGTTTTAAAGCCTGAGGTAACCGATGAGCAGATTCAGGCAGTCTGCGAGCGCATAAGAAAAGAAGGTCTGGACGTACATGTCTCAAAAGGTAAGTTCAGGACTATAATCGGCGTTATTGGAGAAGAAGAAGCAGTAAGAAGCCTTCCTCTTGAAGCCTGGCCTGAAGTCGAAAAGGTAATGCCTGTTTTAAAGCCGTACAAGCTTGTTTCTTTAGAGTTCAAACAGTCTCCGACAGCTATCAGAGTAAGGGATGCTGTTATTGGTGGTGGCAGCTTCACCGTCATGGCAGGGCCCTGCTCAGTTGAATCAAGAGAGCAGCTATTTGAGACCGCAAAAGCAGTCAAAGAAGCAGGAGCTTCAGTTTTAAGAGGGGGTGCTTACAAACCGAGAACATCACCCTACAGTTTTCAAGGGCTCGGAATCGAAGGATTGAAACTTTTGAGAGAAGTATCAGAGGAGTTCAATCTTCCTGTGGTTACCGAAGTCATGGATGTAAGGCAGATAGAACATGTCGTTGAGTATGCTGATATTCTTCAGATAGGCGCCAGGAATATGCAGAACTTTAATCTGCTTACTGAGGTGGGAAAGACCGGTTATCCTGTTCTTTTAAAGAGAGGTTTTTCCAATACAATTGAAGAATTATTGATGGCAGCTGAGTATATAGCAAGAGAAGGAAACGACCAGATTATACTCTGTGAACGCGGAATCAGAACTTTTGAAACCGCTACCAGAAATACCCTTGATATCAGCGCAATACCTGTTTTAAAGAGGCTCACTCACCTGCCTGTTGTAGTAGATCCTTCTCATGCGGCGGGGAGATCAGATATAGTTCCTGAGCTGACTCTTGCTGCATTGATTGCCGGTGCTGATGGCGCATTAATCGAAGTGCATCCAGATCCGAAAAGTGCTCTTTGCGATGGACCTCAGTCTCTGAATTTAAACCAGTTTGCTACTCTTATGGAAGACCTCAAACGACTGGTAACGGTGGCTGGCAGGAAGACTTCATGAAAAAGGTTGGAATTGTAGGACTTGCACGTGCGATTAAAAAATCATCTGAAGAAAATGTTTTTATAAGTGCATTTGATACGAATAGAAGTGTGCTTCAGGTTGCTTCATTTGAAGGTGTCATTGATGCTCCATCTGAATCAATTAAAGAAATCACTGAAAACTCAGATCTGATAGTTGTTGCAACTCCTCTTTCTGAAATTGAAAATGTTTTTGCTGAAATTGGCAGGTTTATCACTTCAAATACTGTTGTTACTGATGTTGCGAGTTTGAAAGTTCCTGTTATTGAAATTGCCCGTAGATACTTGCCTGAGCCTTCGATGTTTGTCGGTGGACATCCAATGGCTGGCTCAGAAAGAGGCGGTTACCATGCAGGTCATCATGAGCTTTTTTCAGGGAGAGTCTACATCGTTACTCCTGTGGCTGAAACTTCAGAAAGAGCATTAAAAGAATTACACTGGCTGATAAAGGCGCTCAAAGCAAAGCCCGTTTCTCTCTCTCCGGAAGAGCATGACAGGGTTGTTGCTTATAATTCTCATTTAACACATGTTGTAAGCTGGGCTTTAATTAATGTGGCATTTGAAGACAGAATAGCAGATCTTGCGGCAAGGTATGGGGGGCCAAGCTTCAGGGACATTACAAGAGTGGCGATGTCTCCTGCTGATCTCTGGATAAATATTTTGTCTTTAAACAGGGAGAATGTTTCGAAAATGATCAGGATGCTCATATCTGAGCTTGAGGAGTTTAGAAAAGCCCTTGAGTGTGGAGATATTTCAGAACTGAGGAAACTGATTGAACCGGCAAGAGATAAGAGGGCTGAAATTACTCGGGCTACTGAAGTGTTGAGAGAAATTTACAGAGTTGAGGTTGTTCTTCCGAATATCCCCGGGCAGCTTGCCAGGGTTACCACTGAACTTGGAAGAGCAGGAATAAATATTGAAAACATCGAAATGACTCACGGTGAAGGCGAAGGATTGCTGTTCGTCGATGTTTCCGGTATCGAGACGGCTGAAAAAGCTTCAGATATTCTGAAGGCAGCAGGCTTCGAGGTGACAATCTCAGGTTTTAAGGGGGAGCTTGAGTGATAAAAAAGGAAGGCTCAAAAGCTATCATAACAAGAGTTAAAGAGGTTAGAGGAGCTATTGAACCTCCTGCTGATAAGTCGATTAGTCATCGTGCAGCAATTGCTGCTTCTCTTGTTGAAGGTAAAGTTGAGGTTGATAATTTCCTGCTGTCTGAAGATACTCTAGCAACTGTTGATTGTTTGAGGAAACTTGGAGTAGATATTGAAGTAGATGAAGAAGGCAGATGTTTGATCGTAGAAAGCGCTGGAGCCGGATCATTCTCTGAACCACAAAGCGTCCTTGATGCAAAAAACTCAGCGACTGCAATGAGAATGCTTTCAGGCGTCGTTTCTGCTTTTCCTTTTTTCACTGTGCTAACCGGCGATAATTCACTTGTAAGAAGACCGATGAAGCGGATTATCGAACCTTTGAGTCTCATGGGGGCCACAATTTTATCGCGTAAGGGCGGTTTTCCTCCGCTGGCAATAAAGGGAGGCTTCCTGAAAGGCATAGAATACAGGCTGAAGGTTCCGAGCGCACAGGTAAAATCAGCGATACTTTTTGCAGGCATGCTGGCTGAGAGTGGTAAAACCGTTGTGATTGAAGAATTGAAATCCAGGGATCACACTGAAAGATTGCTTAAAGTGATGGGTGCTCCAGTAAAAATCGAAGGAAAAAGAATAGAAATCAGCCCTTTCCGAAACCTTCAGGCCGAGAAAATTTCTGTTCCGTCCGATCCTTCATCAGCTGCATTCTTCGTGGCAGCAGGTGTTCTTGCGGATGAAGGAGAAGTTATAATCAGGAACTGTTGCCTGAATCCAACTCGTACGGGATTTATCAAGACTCTGCAGGAAAGCGGGGCGAATATTCAGTTTGCAGGGTATTCGCTCATAGGTGCAGAACCGATAGGAGATATCATAGTTAAACCTTCACCTGAACTTAAGCCATTAAGAGTAGAACCCGATGAAGTGCCTTCGCTCGTTGATGAAATACCTGTTTTGAGAGTGGTGGCGGCTTTTACAGAAGGCGTCTCTGTGTTTTCCGGAATCGAGGAGTTGAGATACAAAGAAACAGATAGGATAAATGCTGTTGCTGAGAATTTAACGCGAATGGGCGTCAGGGTTGAGGCATCCGCCGACAGGCTGAAAATCTATGGCTCTAGAAAGCTGACAGGAGACCTGATAAAAACATTTAATGATCATAGGATCGCTATGGCTTTTTCAATTGCAGGTCTTTTTGCCGAGGGTGAAACAGTTATCGATAACGCAGATTGTGTTGCAGTTTCCTACCCTGATTTCTTCAATGATCTCTCTTCTCTAATAAAATAAATAGTAGTTTCAACCATTCTGAAGCAGAAAGGAGAATCGCCACTGATAATTACTATTGATGGGCCTGCAGGTGCCGGAAAAAGCACTGTTGCGAGAGTGTTGGCTGAGAAGCTCG
>FWPV01015125.1_pt1 | contig 11158 bp, 8 predicted proteins | sample 2228371 | NCBI WGS metagenome assembly FWPV01 (sample SAMEA103939776, study PRJEB20133) | metagenome | reverse complement strand
GGCCGGCGTCATTTGCCTGGGACTGGCGGCCGCCTGCCGGGCCCGGACGATACCGGCCGCCTTTGCCCCGGATGTCCCGGCCTGGACGCCGACTCCTTTCCAGGCCTGGTCTCCGACGCCGGCTCCGACGCTCACTGCGACTCAGACCCCAGCGCCGACCGCCACGCCGGTCCCTTGCCTGGAAAACCAGGGCCGGATCGAGCGGCATGAAGTGGCTTTTGCGGAGAACCGGGCCCCGCTGGCCTTCCGGGTTTACCTGCCGCCCTGTTACGGCCGGGTTGAGCAGATTCGCTATCCGGTTCTGTATATGCTCCACGGGCAGTCCTTCAACGATGACCAGTGGGACCGGTTGGGAATCGATGAAGCTGCCGATATGTTGATCAGCGCAGGGGACGCGCCGCCTTTCATCATCGTCATGCCTGGAGAGGCTGATACATTTGCGGACATTTTTACATCACCCTTTTCGACGGACCTGATCGAGGGATTGATCCCATGGGTTGATGCCAGCTATCCGACCTGCGCCGGGCGCGACTGCCGGGCAATCGGCGGCCTATCGCGGGGCGGCGCCTGGGCTTTTCGCCTGGGCTTCATCCATTGGGAGCTGTTCGGCGCGATAGGCCTGCACAGCACGCCGCCTTTTATTGGTGACCCAAATCGCCTCCCCGAGTGGCTGCGCCAGATCCCAGAAGGCCAGATTCCTCGCATTTACATGGATACCGGCCGGAAGGACTGGTATATCCGCTCTACCAGCCAGTTAGAAGAATTATTTGTGCAGCTGGGCATTCCGCACGAGTGGTACCTGTTCACCGGCACGCATGATGAAGCGTACTGGTCTGCGCACGTTGCTGACTACCTGGCCTGGTATACCCGGCCCTGGAAGGAATAACGCATGCGGTTCCAGCCCTGGCGACCTCCGCGACCTTGTGCCGTTCGGAGACATTTCTCTCCAGTTTTCATGATCTTGTTATAATTGGTGCCATGAGCCTGACCAGAGAAGAAGTTGAACATATTGCTGAATTAGCTCGCCTGGAGCTTTCAGAAGAGGAAAAGCTGCGCTATCGCGATCAGTTATCGGCCATCCTCGATTATGCTGCCAGCCTCCAGGCAGTCGATACCAGCCAGATACCGCCTACCGCCTCGGTGCTGGTTGGGCGAAGCCGGCTGCGTCCCGATGTTCCCGCTGCCGGTTTGAGCCTCGACGAGGCGCTGCGAAACGCCCCGCTCGCCGAAGACAGACAGTTCCGCGTGCCCCCGGTGTTGGAATGACCGGCATGCCCGCCGGTGACGATTTCACCGTCCGCGCGATGCTCGTTGCGCTGCAGTCAGGCAGCGTCTCGAGCCGCGAGCTGACCCAGGCCGCGCTGGAACGGGTAGACAAGCTTGAGCCGCGCCTGCACGCCTTTATCACCCTCACGCCAGACCTGGCGCTGGAGATGGCGGATGCGGCCGACCGGCGCTGGCAGGCCTGGCGAAAGGACCGCGATACTTCGCGCCCGGCTTTGTTAGGGGTGCCGATCGGGATAAAGGATGTGCTCAGCCTGGCCGGCGTGCGCTGCACCTGCGGCTCGCGCATCCTGGAAAATTTTGTCCCGCCCTATACCGCCACGTCTGTCCAGCGTTTGCTCGATGCCGGGGTTGTTGTGTTGGGAAAGACCAACACGGATGAGTTTGCCATGGGTTCCTCAACCGAGAACTCAGCCTATGGGCCATCCGCCAACCCGTGGGATCTCGCCCGTGTGCCGGGTGGGTCGAGCGGCGGCAGCGCGGCGCTGGTGGCTGCGCGGATAGCGCCGGCGGCTACCGGCACGGATACAGGCGGCAGCGTCCGCCAGCCGGCTTCGTTCTGCGGTGTGACCGGGCTAAAGCCGACCTACGGGCGCGTTTCGCGCTACGGCCTGGTGGCCTACGGCTCTTCGCTTGATTCGGTTGGGGCGCTGGCGACCACAGCCGAGGATGTGGCCCTGCTTTTTACCCAGATGGCGGGCTATGACCCGCGCGATGCAACCAGCGCGCAGGTGGATGCGCCTGACATCCGCTTCGACCCTGAGCCAGACCTGCGCGGGCTGCGCGTTGGCGTGCCCGATGAGTATTTCATCGAAGGGATTGCCCCAGAAGTCGAGGATATCGTTCGCCAGGCGATCCAGGTGCTCCAGTCCTTAGGGGCCGAGGTGCGCCCGGTCAGCCTGCCGCATACCGGGTTGGCCCTGCCGGTTTATTATTTGATCGCCCCGGCTGAAGCGTCTGCCAACCTGGCCCGTTATGACGGGGTGCGGTTTGGCCTGCGCGAGCCGGCCGAAGCGATCCTGGAGATGTTCCGCAAGTCGCGCGGGGCGGGTTTTGGGGCGGAAGTCAAACGGCGGATTATGCTCGGCACGTATGCGCTCTCGGCCGGGTACTACGATGCTTATTATGGCCAGGCGCAGAAAGTGCGCACGCTCATCAAGCAGGATTTTGAGCTTGCTTTCGAGTCGGTCGATGTGATCGCCGCCCCGGTCGCCCCGACCACTGCGTTCCGCCTGGGAGAGCATACCGACGACCCGTTAGCCATGTACCTGGAAGATGTTTTCACCCTCCCGGCTAACCTGGCCGGCATCCCAGGCCTGGCGTTCCCGGCCGGCTTTGATTCGCAAGGGATGCCGGTCGGCATCCAGTTGATGGGACCGCATTTTGGCGAAGCGGTTCTCATCAAAGCTGCCTATGCTTACCAGCAGGTCACTGACTGGCACCGCCGCAAGCCGCCTATCGCCGGGAGCTTTCTGGCATAATCGCCTGGGCAGCGCGGCGACAAAGCTGCCCGGCTTGATGATCACATAGGATGATTCTGATGTTTCAAAAGCTTCCATCTGACCCAAAGACGATCATGGCCTGGAATTGGTCTGATTTCGAGCCTTACTTCCAGGAACTTCAGGGGCAGGCGCTGACGAGTAACAGTGTCAATGAATGGCTCGCTGATTGGGCCCGCCTGTCTGACATTGCCCGAGAACTTTATTCTCGCCTGGCCGTGGCTGTTTCCGTGGATACAGCCGACAAGGAAGCCGAAAACCGCTATAAAGCCTTTTTCGACCAGATTTACCCCAGCCTGATGGAAGCTGAGCAGCGCCTCAAACAGAAACTGCTGGAGAGCGGGCTTGAACCAGAGGGGTTTGCGATTCCCCTGCGTAATTTTCGCGCCGAAGTGGACCTGTTCCGGGTGGAGAACCTGCCGGTGCTGGCCGAGGAGCAAAAACTCACCACCGAGTATGACAAGATCCTCGGCGCGCAGATGGTGATGTGGGACGGCGAAGAACGTACGGTGGAGCAGATGCGGCCGGTGTACCAGGAGGCGGATCGAGCGCGCCGCGAGCAGGCCTGGCGGCTGGTGGCCGAGCGCCAGTTGGCGGACCGCGATGCGATTAACCAGGTCTGGCAACGGCTGCTGGGTCTGCGCCTCAAGGTGGCAGAACAGGCCGGGCGACCAGATTACCGGGCGTACCGCTGGCAGCAATTGCTGCGCTTCGATTACACCCCGGCAGATGCGCGCAGCTTCCAGAATGCCATCGAAGAGGTGGTCGTACCGGCAGCATCGCGTATCTATGAGCGCCGCCGCCAGCGCCTGGGGCTGGACCGCCTGCGCCCCTGGGACCTGGATGTCGATCCCCTTGGGCTTCCCCCCTTGCGCCCGTTTTCGGACGTCGAGACGCTGAAAACCGGTGTTCTGCGGATATTCCAGCAGGTTGACCCGGCCCTGGCCGGCTATTTTGAGACCATGATCACCGAAGATTTGCTCGACCTGGCCAATCGCAAGAACAAAGCCCCGGGCGCTTACTGCACCGATTACCCTGTGATTGGGCGCCCGTTCATCTTTGCCAATGCCGTCGGGCTGCACGATGATGTGCAAACAATGCTGCACGAAAGTGGGCATGCCTTCCATGTCTTTGAGTCTGCGCCGCTTTCCAGTCACTTCCGCAATGTCCCGATGGAATTTGCTGAAGTCGCCTCGATGGGGATGGAACTGCTGGCTTCACCTTACCTGGCCCGGGACAAGGGTGGATTTTACACGGACGCAGAGGCAGCCAGGGCCCGAATTGAGCACCTGGAGGGAGGCATCCTTTTCTGGCCTTACATGGCTGTCGTGGATGCCTTCCAGCATTGGGTATATGAGAACCCCACCGCGGCCGGCGACCCGGCCCAATGTGACGCGGCCTGGGCAGATCTCTGGCGGCGATTTATGGTCGGGGTGGATTGGAGCGGCCTGGAAGACGTGATGGCGACCGGCTGGCACCGCAAGCTGCATATCTACACGGATCCGTTCTACTACATTGAGTATGGACTGGCACAGTTAGGCGCAGTCCAGGTGTGGGCCAATGCGCTGCGAGACCAGTCTGCCGCTGTTCGCCGATACCGCCAGGCGCTGGCCCTGGGTGGCAAAGTGACCCTGCCGGAACTGTTCGAGACTGCCGTGGCGCGTTTTGCTTTCGACGCCGGCGTGCTGCGCCAGGCGGTTGATTTAATGGAAAAAACAATCCAGGAGTTGGAGACAACTCTGGTGATAAAATAAGTCAATTCATTTGTAGGGAGGATATTATAAAATGGCTGTTAAGACGTTAAAAATCGCGGTGCCAATGGCCGGGCTGGGAACACGCATGCGGCCGCATACCTGGAGCAAGCCCAAGCCGCTGGTGTCAATTGCTGGTAAGCCGGTCCTGGATCATGTCCTGGAGCAGTTCTCCTCGGTCCCGCAGTCGATGGATGTGGAATATATTTTCATCATTGGCCCCCAGGGCAGCCAGGTGAGGGACTATATGGAGGAGCACCACCCTGATAAAAAGGTCCATTATGTCTTACAGGCAGAAATGCGCGGCCAGTCGGATGCGCTCTACCAGGCGCGCCAGTACCTGACCGGGCCGATGGTGATGGCTTTTTCTGATACGTTGGTCGATACGGATTTTTCGTTTCTGGATGAGGAAACCGCTGATGCAGTGGCATGGGTGAAACCGGTCGAGGATCCGCGCCGGTTTGGCGTGGCCGAAGTCAATGAGGAAGGCTGGGTGACGCGCCTGATTGAGAAACCTCAGGATATGGATAATAACTTGGTCGTGGTTGGCTTTTATTATTTCCGCAGCGGCGAAGCGTTAATCAGCGCAATCGAAGAGCAGATGCGCCGCCAGATTACCCTGAAGAATGAATTTTTCCTGGCGGATGCGGTAAATATTCTCCTGGAGCAGGGGATGACCATGCGCACGAAGCAGGTGGACGTCTGGCTGGACGCCGGTACGCCTGAATCGGTCCTGGAAACGAACCGCTACCTGCTGGAGCACGGCAATGACAACTCGGCTACGCTTGACCCATGCGCGGGCGTGACCATTATCCCACCTGTGTTTATCCATAAATCGGCGGTGGTCATATCCTCGGTTATTGGGCCAAACGTGTCGATTGGACCGGACTGCGAGATCAAGCGGGCGATTATTTCAAATGCGATTATTGAGGAAGGGACGCACGTGGAGGATATGAGCCTGGCCGATTCCTTGATTGGGCGCCATGTTCACCTGCGCGGGCAGCCGGTGCGTTTAAACCTGGGCGATGAGTCGTGGGCAGTGAGCTAGTTGCCTGTCATTCGGGATATGCGTACGCCGAACGGCCGGTAGCCCTGTGGTGGCAGAATGAGCGTTTAGAAATCAACTCGATTGAAGCACAGTGGCGGACCCCGGAAGGCAGGCATTTCCGGGTCCGCACGCGCGATGGGCAGGTTTTTGTGTTGGAGTATCGAGAACAGTCGGATGATTGGCAGGTCCAGCCTGCCTGAAAAGGAGTGATGATGCGCGATACCTATCTTTCCAGCCGCGTTGCCGTTCTCAAACCGTCTGGGATACGCAAGTTCTTTGACATTGTAGCTACGATGACCGACGTGATCTCCCTGGGAATCGGCGAACCGGACTTCACCACTCCCGAGCCGATCCTGCAGGCCGGTATTCGCTCTTTGCAGAATGGCGAGACGCACTACACCTCGAATGCCGGGATCCTCGAGCTGCGCAGAGAGCTTGCGGCGCACCTTAAAAGCCTGTACGGGGTTGACTATGACCCGGCCCATGAAGTGGTCATCACCGTGGGCGGGTCTGAGGCGCTTTATCTTGCGACAACCGCGCTGCTTGACCCCGGCGATGAGGTCATCGTAGTGACGCCCTGCTTCGTGGCCTACCAGGCCGAGGTATTCCTGGCCGGCGGCGTGCCGGTCGAAGTCCCCTGCCGGATGGAAAATAATTTTGACGTCGATCCGGCCGACATCCGGGCGGCGCTTACCCCACGCACCAAGGCCATCCTGATCGGCTTCCCCAACAACCCGACCGGCGCGGTCGCCTCGCGCGAGCGCCTGCTTGAGATCGCCAGAATCGCCGAAGAGCACGACCTGGTTGTCATTTCAGACGAAATCTACGACCAGCTGGTCTACGGCGTTGAGCATGTTTGTTTTGCCGCGCTGCCAGGGATGCGCGAGCGCACGATCCTGCTGGGCGGATTCTCCAAAGATTATGCCATGACCGGCTGGCGGATTGGTTATGCCGCTGCGCCGGAGCCGATCATGCGCGGAATGCTGCGCATCCACCAGTATTCGGTCATGTGCTCGTCGACCACCGCGCAAAAAGCGGCTTACGAAGCCCTGGTGAGCGGCGCGCCTTATGTCCAGCAGATGGTGGCTGAGTACGACCGCCGCCGCCGCCTGATTGTGGATGGCCTGAACGCGATTGGGCTGCCTACCTTCGAGCCGCGCGGGGCATTCTACGCCTTTCCCTATGTCGCGGGGACGGGCCTGGATGATGAAGGCTTTGCCGACCGGCTGCTCCACGAAGAACGGGTGGCCGTGGTGCCGGGGAGGGCCTTTGGCAAGGGCGGTGAGGGGTTCGTGCGCTGCTCGTATGCCACTTCCTACGATCAGCTAGAAGATGCGCTTGACCGCATCCAGCGTTTTGTGAAAAAGCTTGCTTAGGCCTGGGATTTCAGCGATTTCTCTAAGGCCTGCAGGTCTACGCGCGAGGTGAAGTCCAGGCTGAGCGGGGTAACCGCGACCACCCTGTCAAACAGGACGGCGTGGATGTCGGTATCCGGCTCGACTTCGCCCGGACTGACCTGCGGGCGTCCCAGGATGACATACGGTTCGTCCCAGCTCCCCTGGCGCTCGGCCACCGGCAGGTAATAGCGGTGGCGAGCCAGGCGGGTGACCCGCCAGGGCGTTTCGGGCGTGGCCTCGGCCGGCACCTCGACTTTGAGCAGGTCCACATCAGGCGGGAGCGTTCTTTCCAGCAGCATTTTTGCAACCAGGTGAGTAAAGTGCCCGGCTGCGGAGAAATCCAGGTCGTGGTAGTTCAGATAATCGTCGCTCAGGATTTGCAGCGAGACGGCCATAGCCGGGACCCCCATGGCCGCCGCTTCCATGGCGGCGCCTACCGTCCCAGAGATGGTGATGCTGGTGCCCAGGTTCTCGCCGTAATTGATCCCTGAGACGACCAGATCAGGCGGGCCGGGTAATATCTCCAGTATGGCATGCAGCACAGACTGGGCCGGCGACCCGCCGACGGCAAAGACCGGCCATTCCTGGTCGTTGATTTTAATCACCGAACGCTCGATCCGGCCGTCTGAAGTATGCGGCAGGCTGCGCCCGGTGCTCGAGACCTGCTCGCGCGGGGCCGCCACGGTCACATAGCCAAGTTTTGACAGCGCGGCGGCAGCTGCCCACAGGCCGGGGGAAAGGATACCATCATCGTTGGTCAGCAAAATTTGGGGTCGTTCTCTCATCTCCATCACCTTTAAGGAAGATTTTCGCAGGCCGTGCCATCGCGGTCCAGGTCGAGTTTCGAGTCGTAATCGTTGCAGGCATTGTAGCAGGTTTGGGCGTCGGCCTGGGTGGTGAAATCGGCGCATGTATATTCTTTTGAACAGTCGCAAACGGCCTGGATGGCGGGGTCAAGGGTCACGAGAGGCAGAAAAGTGCTGGTCGGGACCGGGGCCGGCTGCCAGAGCCCTGACCGCCCGATGCGCGCCTGTGCTTCAGCCTGCTGCAGCAGAGCAGCACAGGATTGGTCAGGCGCATCCCGCGCGGCCAGCGCCAGCCCCTGGCGGATTACAAGCTCGTTGAGGAACTGGTCCCCCACAAAGACATAGCGCACCAGCCGTCCGGCAGAGTCCCGGTCTAAAACATCCTGCGCCAGCAGGACCGCTTGGCCTTCGGCCACTGCGCGCATCACCTGGCTGAGCTGCTCGCGATAGCCGCCGGTGGGCGGCAGCGCAACCCCGGCCATGACGACCGGGACCACCTGTCCTTCCACGCTCACAGCTAACACACCTGCTTCAATGGTCCCCGTTGCAATCCCAACCTGAAAGCTCCGCGACTCCTGCGCGCAGATGGCCGGCGCGGTGGGCAAGGTTGCCTGTGCTGGCCTGTCCGTCCAGGTTGGCAAACCGGGCAGGCTTTCATTCTGGACGGGCCCGGCGGCCGGTGGTGATCCGGCCGAAGAAAAAATGAACATGGCTCCCAAGATGATCCAGGCCAGGATTAACAGGCCGGCCAGGGTCAGGATGATCCGCTGTTGGGCTGTAAAGCGGCTGCGGTGTCTCAAGGGAGGTGATGGCCTGTGATGCATGTCGACCATTATAATTTCTCTTCGGGCTGTGCGAGGATAAAAATAAAAGGCGGTAGAGATCCTCTACCACCTCTTTCTGGCGCCCCCGCGGCGACTCGAACGCCGAACCTTTTGCTCCGCAAGCAGACGCTCTATCCATTGAGCTACGAGGGCGCGCTGCAAGTACATGTTATACCGCGGACCGCTGAAATCGTCAAGGTTTCCTCATGACTTCTGGCCTGGTAGCCCATCCCCGGTTGGCCCTTCGGTGCCATCGATCTGCGCCTGGACCGGTAAAAATGCCTGGGAGGGAATATTCTCCAGCGCGATTATAAACCGGCTGCCCTGCCCTGGTTGGCTTTCTGCCTTGATCGTCCCGCCATGGGCTTGAATGATGCTGTGGGCAATTGCCAGCCCTAATCCGCTGCCGCCCTGGCTGGTCTTACCGCGGTAGAACCGCTCGAAGATGTGCGGCATGTCTTCGGGCGGGATGCCGCAGCCCTCATCCGCGATGCAGATCTGGGCCTGCCCACCCTGTGTCGTTCCCTGCAGCGTAATCTGGCTGCCGGCTGGGGAGAACTTCAGCGCGTTGTCGAGCAGGTTGCCAAGGGCCATCTCCATGCGGGCCCGGTCGGCGGACACGCTGACCGGCTGATCTGGCACGGTGATTAGCAGGCGGATATTCTGAACCTGCGCGCGCTGTTGAAACGGTGCGGCTGCCGACCGCAGCAAATCGCCCAGGTCTACCTGCCGGCGATCGAGCTGGATTAACCCGGCGTCGAACCGGGAGAGGTCGAGCAGGTTTCTGGTGATCCATTCCAACCGCCGGACCTGGCCGGCGCTCTCGGCCAGGAATTCTTCCCTGGCGGCCGAGTCTTTCGCCGCCGGGCCTTGCAGCAGCTCAATAAAACTGCTCAGGGCGGTGATTGGCGTGCGCAGCTCGTGTGACGCATCGGCGATAAAACGCCGCAGCGCGTCACGCTCCGCTGCGAGGGTCGTGAAACTGGCCTGTAGGTGGTCAGCCATCAGGTTGAACTGCCTGGCTAACTGCCCGATCTCACCTGCGCCGCCGGTCTGGGCGCGGGCGGCCAGGTCCCCGCTGCTCATCCGCGCCGCACTCTGGGCCAGGGCCTGGATCGGCGCGGTCAGGCTGCGGCTCATCCACAGCCCGGCGATGACAGCGATCAGGCTGGCGCCCAGCCCGGCCAGCAGCAGCGAGCGCCGCATCGCTGCCAGGATCTCTGTTCCGGTTGAATTGGACTTATCCAGCTGCACAAATCCCAACGGTCGACTTCCCTCGCCAATTGGGATGAGGACGCTTGCACCTTGCAACGCACGCCAGCCTGTTGTTCCGGATTCCCCACTGCTTTCGGGAGTTGGAGACACAGCTTCCTCGCCAAAAATGGCCTGGAAAGCCATTTTGCGGCCCCAGGGGCTTTCATCTACCCGGACGATTACAGACGGCAGCCGGGTGAAGTTCTCGCGCATCCATTTTGTTTGCCGTTCTCGCTCGAGGTATCCAGGAGCAACTGGAATAATATAAGACAGGCTGCCGTTCTGGCCTGGCTCAGGCTGAATCCACACTACCGAGGAAGATTGTTCTGGCTGGCCAGAGTCGATGACCAGTTTATACCGCTCATCCAGGATCCGAACTCTTACCTGCCCCAGGTACGAGACCGACCGGACCAGGTCGTTCAGCTCAGCCAGCTGCGGCGATGGGCGCATCAAACCGCTGGCCTGGCGAGCGACCGCCAGCGCATTTTCAGCGAGTTGGGCCTTTGTTTCTGCCTGTATATAATTCTCAACCAGCGACAGCGCCAGCACGCCCACCAGGCCGACAGCCAGCACCGTCACGGTTACATAGCTTAGAACCAATCGCGTGGTTATCGACAAATTTTTCATTTGATTCCTGGGGCTTTATCCTTCCGGCATATTTTCCGGTAAGAATCGTTGAAAATCAAGATAGACAAAGCGAATCCCCAGCCAGGCTGCACCGACCTGGTCCGGGTTTTCACCCAGGGTCACCTTTACCTCGCGGGCCTGCTCGTTTTGCGCGCTTGCGTCCAGTATGGTCAGGGTAATGATGTCACCGGGTTCATGACCGGTGATGATCTCTTTCAGCATCCCCGGAGCGTCCAGCTCTTTCCCATCCACGGCCTGGATAATCTGCCCCGGCTGCAGGCCGGCTTCTTCGGCCGGGCTGCCCGCGACCACTTCCTGGATCAGCGTTCCTGGCTGAAGATTTTTGAGACCCGGCATCTGCTCATCCGGAAGAATTTCGAACCGGCGCCTTGGCAGATCAGGAAACGTTCCATCGCCGCCTTTCGGCATCCAGGGCATCCGGCCCTGTGGACCAACCTGGAACGACCAGGCAAAACGGATGCCCAGCCAGCCAGTTCCTGGGTTGTCCGGGTTTTCGGCCAGGGTTACCCCGATCCAGTCGCGGCGCGCGGCAATGCGGGAGGCGTACCAGGCGGCGGGCCGGGGCTGGTCGGCGGTCTCGACCAGAACCCACGCCGCGTCCTGCCGTTCGTACAGCCCGTTCTTGTCGAACAGCGCGGCGTGCAGGT
>FWPV01015124.1_pt1 | contig 11159 bp, 9 predicted proteins | sample 2228371 | NCBI WGS metagenome assembly FWPV01 (sample SAMEA103939776, study PRJEB20133) | metagenome | reverse complement strand
GGGATCAACAAAATTGAGACCTGCTATGAAACTTTCTTTTACTTCAACAGGATTAGAAGCCACTGCCTGCCCTTCAGCAGTCTGTATAGGATTGAACCCAAACTTATTATATATACCAATGGATACATTTACAAGAGGTAAAAATACATCTTTCTGCAATTTATTCCCTTTTTCATCGTATTTACTATTCTCTATGGATAGTTCAACCTTCATAAAGTATTTTACATCCGATAATCGTATTGCTTTTTGTATGACAATATTGGGATATCCATATTCTGTATAACTTGCTTTGTCACCCATACTATTAGGAGAAAGAAAATATATAGATAAAGAATCTTCAAGCAATTTTGTAATTATCTGATAAAATGAGTGAATTAGCATAGCTTCTATTTTATTTTGCTTTTTGTTACTGGGTTGGAAATTAATTAAATGTTTTAAAGGACTGATTTCTGCTTTTACTCTATCATCGATATCTACCGTATATGAAAAGATAACAAATTGATTGCGGGCATATTTTTGCGACCATCCTGAGGAAAAAGACAGCATGATAAGTATTATTCCTATAATTTTTTTCATGGTTTTTAAATTTTGGTAGGTTATTTATGTAAAATACAAATTTAATTTTTCATTTAAATTCAAAAGTAAAAAAATCCATTTATAATTTAGATAAATTCTTTCATAAAATCGCCAACTATAAATATGCTACCTCCAATGAATATGATATCATTCTTTCCAGCTTTTTTTTTGACATTTTCAAAGGCTTCTTTAATATTATTATACATTACTCCTTCTAATCCCATTTTTAATGCTTTTGAGAAAAGTTCCTCTGCCAAAAGTGCCCTAATTACAGAAGATTGTGTAAAGTAATATTTAATATTTTTACCAGATAATTTATTTTTAAATAACAAAAGTATTTTATGCACATCTTTATCGGCCGAAAAAGCTAATATGAGATGTAAATTAGCATAATGGTAAGATGTTAGTTGATCTATCACATAATTCATTCCTGCTTCATTATGTGCTGTATCACATATTATCAGGGGCTTATTTTGAATAATTTGCCAACGTCCTATAAAACCTGTATTTCGTTTTACATTTTTAAAACCTTTTTTTAGTTGTTCATCTCTAATTTTTAATCCAATATTCTTTAGAAATTGTAAAGTACAATAGCTGGTTACAATATTTTTTTTCTGATAAAAACCCAATAGATCCGATTCTCCTTTAAATTCATACGTTTGTGTATGTTCATTATAAATTTCAAAACGCACTAATGTTTCAAGTGCCTCTTTAAAATAACATTTATATTTTTGATCAGCAAAAATAATGGGCGAATTCTCATCCTTTGCCTTTTGGATAAAAACAGGCATGGTTTCTTTATCTGATTCTCCTACCACCACAGGAATATTTTTTTTAATAATACCAGCCTTTTCAAATGCTATTTTTTCTAAGGTATTACCTAAGATATCGATATGGTCGTAAGATACATTGGTAATGACACTCAAAATAGGAATCACAACATTAGTAGCATCTAATCTTCCCCCCAGGCCTGTTTCAATAACTGCATAATCGACATTTTTATTGGCAAAATAACTAAAAGCCAATAGAGTAGTTAATTCAAAAAAGGTAGGTTTAATTTCATTCCAGAAATTAAAGTCTTTTTCAATAAACTCAACGACAAAAGCCTTTTCTATAGGCATTCCATTAATTTTAATTCGTTCGCGAAAACTTACCAAATGAGGAGAGGTGTATAAACCCACTTTATATCCAGCTGAAATAAGCACAGATGCTATTTGATGACTTACAGATCCTTTACCATTAGTTCCAGCAATATGGATAGATTTAAATTTACGTTCAGGGTTATCTAAATATTTACATAGAGTTTTAATGGTTGACAAATCATACTTTAACGCCTTCTTTCCTTCCTTTTGAAACATGGGAAGCTGATTGTATAAAAATTTTTCACAGAATTCGTAGTCCATTAATTTATTTTTTTAATTTTAAACACAAGAAATGTATATAAATATGGCACGAAAAAAGAAAGTTTTTGTTCTTGATACCAATGTAATTTTACACGATTACAAATGTATTTACAATTTTGAAGAAAACGATATAGTTATACCCATTGTTGTGTTGGAAGAACTTGACAAACTTAAAAGAGGTAGTGATTTAATAAATTTACATGCCCGTGAATTCACGCGAGAACTTGATGCTTTATCGGGGGACAAACTATTTGAGAATGGGATATCGCTGGGGAAAAATTTAGGTAAATTGTTTATTGAGACGGGTAAAATTTTTTCAAAAACATTATTAGACTCTTTTCCTGAAAATACTCCCGATCACCGAATATTAGCCATTTGTGACTTTTTAAGAAATAAATATATAAACATAGGTCGTGAGGTTATCCTGATCTCAAAGGATATAAACTTGAGGATGAAGGCAAAATCTATTGGCATAAATGCTCAAGATTATAAATCGGATAAAGTGCATGACATCGCTTTTTTTTCGAAAAGCATAGAATGTATTGAAAATATAGATCAACAAATAATAAGTGCGTTATACGAACAAACAGAAGGAATAGATTATTCACATTTACCCATAAAATCAAAACCTTTACCCAATCAATATTTTGTATTAAGGAATGGCCATTCAAGTATTTTGGCACGTTTTAATCCTTTTTTAAATAAAGTAGAAAGAATTGAAAAAAGAAAGTGCTATGGTATAGAACCACGAAATGCTGAACAAACTTTTTCAATGGATGCCCTTTTACGTCCCGAGATACAATTGGTAGCCCTTACAGGTAAAGCCGGAACGGGAAAAACACTTTTAGCATTAGCAGCAGCATTACAACAGGAACAACAATATGAACAAATTTATTTGGCACGTCCAATAATTCCATTAGCGAATAGAGACATGGGCTTCTTACCAGGCGATGTGAATGAAAAAATAGCTCCCTTTATGCAACCACTATATGATAATTTAGCTGTAATAAAACATAAATTCAAATCCTCAAGCAAAGAATATATTCATATAGAGGACCTTCAAAAAAATGAAAAGTTACTCATTACCCCCCTGGCTTATATTCGGGGAAGAACCCTATCAAATGCATATTTTATAGTGGATGAGGCACAAAATCTTACTCCTCATGAGGTAAAAACTATTATTACCCGAGCTGGAGAGGGTACAAAAATGATTTTTACTGGAGACATACAACAAATCGACTCACCCTATCTTGATAGTATGTCAAATGGATTGAGTTATCTTATAGATCGTATGAAAGGTCAGGAAATTTTCTCTCATGTCAATCTAATAAAAGGCGAAAGAAGTTATTTAGCCGACTTAGCCAGCACACTTCTATGATTGATTAAATATTTAAAAAAGTAGAAACTCAAATATAAAAAAAAGAGCCAGTTCCACAATCAGAGATGTTACTGGCTCGTTAATGTTTTAAATATCTTTTAAAGCCTGTTCAAGATCATACTTGATATCATCAACATGCTCTATGCCTATTGAAAGACGTAATTGACCAGGAATTACTCCTGCTGCTTTTTGTTCCTCTGGAGATAATTGCTCGTGAGTCGTTGAAGCGGGATGAATGATAAGTGTCTTGGCATCTCCCACATTAGCTAAATGGCTAATAAGTTGGACACGATTAATTACCTTATCGGCGGCCTCTTTTCCACCTTTTACTAGAAAAGTAAGTACACCCCCAAATCCATTACGTAAATATTTTTTAGCCTGTTTATGATATGGATGGGTAGACAAACCCGGATAATCAACCTCAACCACTTTGGTATGCTTTGAAAGCCATTGAGCTATTTCAAGTGCATTATCACAAATACGTTGCACGCGAAGGGACAGTGTCTCCAACCCTTGTAATAGTAAAAAGGCATTGAAGGGACTTAAGGAAGTGCCATAATCACGTAAACCTTCCACACGTGCCCTTATAATAAATGCAATGTTTCCAAATGGTCCATTATCACCAAAAACTTCCCAGAATTTTAATCCATGATAACCTTCGGAAGGTTTTATAAATTGTGGAAATTTGCCATTACCCCAATTGAAATTACCTGCATCAACTATTACTCCACCAATGCTGGTTCCATGACCTCCTATCCATTTAGTGGCCGACTCAACAACAATGTTTGCACCATATTCAATGGGACGACACAAATATCCTGCTGCACCAAATGTATTATCTACTATTAAGGGTATACCATGTTTATATGCAATAGCGGCAAGTCTTTCAAAATCTGGAATGTTAAATCGAGGATTTCCTATAGTCTCTACATATATAGCTCTTGTTCTCTCGTCGATTGCAGACTCAAAATCGTCAGGATTGTCACCATCAACAAATTTAACCTGTATCCCAATTCTTTTAAATTGAACCTTAAACTGATTATATGTGCCTCCATAAAGATATGAAGTAGAAATAAAATTATCTCCAGCCTCAAGAATATTGGTAATGGCTAAAAACTGAGCAGCCTGTCCCGAGGATACCCCAAGGGCTGCAACTCCTCCTTCCAGCGCTGCCACACGTTGTTCAAACACATCGGTAGTAGGATTCATAATTCGTGTATATATGTTCCCAAATTCCTTAAGACCAAATAATCTGGCTGCATGTTCTGAATCTTTAAAAACATACGAGGTGGTCTGATAAATAGGAACTGCTCTTGATCCTGTCGCTGGATCGGGTTGCTGACCAGCATGTACTTGTAATGTCTCAAAATGTAACTTTCTAGTTCTGAAAATGTTATCCGCTTCCATAATTCTAATTTTTAATTTATTATTTTACACATTTTTCATATAGCAAATATATGAATTAATTTTTAATAAAAAAGTTTTTAACACAAACTTTTAAAATTCGTGATGAAAAGTAACAATCTTTGATAAAAAGACTGTATTAACATTAGGTAAAAAACTTTTATATCAAAGAATATGATTTCCAGTTATTATCGTGTAAATACCACACACAATTAACACCTAGAGTGACTAATATTTCAGAGGCATAATCGAAACCTGTCGAAAGCTCATTTTGCTGGTGACAATCGGAACTCACCACAATGGGAATATTTCGCAAAACAGCTTCTTTTATAATCCAAATAGAAGGATAAATATATTTTTGTGGATGTTTGTAAAAGCCCCTCATGTTTATTTCCAACATAATATCAAATCGTTTCATTAAGTCGAGTACTTGTATAACACAAAACCTGTATTTCTTCTCATCTTCTGCAAAAACATTTAAAACATGATTATACATCTTAATTTTATCGAGGTGTCCAATAATATTTGGGCGATATTTTTCAATCATTTGAGTAATAGCATCATAATATTTTGTATAGAGCATTTCTCCACTGTTCCGAAAAAGTTTCGAAAATCCCTCATTAAATTCCTCAAAACTGGTATCAATACACCAAGGTTTATCGTCTAGAAAATCGAGATAATGAACCGAACCAATAAAATAATCTAACTGGTTAACATGAGAGAGGGTAAGAATTTGATTAGCATAAGGTTCAAAATAATCTACTTCCATTCCCACATAAATTTGTAACGTATTGCTAAATTCTTTTTTAAATTGATTTATGAGAAAAAAATATTGATGTATTTTCTCTGCGTTCATATTCCATGTTGAATGAAATGGGACAGGAGAATGTTCTGAGAAACCTATAGAAATAAAACCCTGCTCAATAGCTTCAAAGATGAGATCGGCAAAAACAGTATTTCCATCTGAAAAGTTGGTATGTGAATGAAAATTAAATAGAATTTTTTTTGCCATAAAAAATAAAATATTAAGAAAAAACTACATCAATATTTCCAGCCCCTTCCCTAATAATAACAGGAGGCCATGAGGTACAATCTATAATTGTAGATAGTTCTATTCCCCCTATGCCTCCATCAATTACCAAATCGACAATGTGTCCCAAGCGTTCGTGAATAATTTCTGGATCACATAATTCCGAAGGATCATCATCCTCAGAAAAAACTGAAGTAGTAAGAATAGGATTCCCAAGGCTTCTTACTAATTCGAGAATAATTTTGTTATCAGGGATACGAATGCCTATAGTTTTTTTTCTGGAAGTGAAAAAACGGGGTACTTTACCGCTTGCATTTAAAATAAAAGTATAGGGGCCTGGCAATAATTTTTTCATCAATCGAAAGGTAGCATTATCTACACTGCGAGCATAATCCGACAGATGGCTAAAATCGCTGCAAATTATGGAAAAGTTAGCTTTTTCTAAGGGAATCTTTTTTATCTGGGCAACTCTTTCTACAGCCTCCCTGTTATGAATGTCACAACCTATTCCATAAACCGTATCCGTAGGATAAATGATTATTCCTCCATTTTTTAGCAAATTTGCGATTTTTTCAACTTCTCTGGGATTGGGATTTTCTTCATATAATTTTTTTACCATGATATACATTTGTAGCAAATATAGTGATAAATAAATTGAAACGGAATTTTAAGATAAATATATCACGAAAACTGATATAAGTTTTTTTTAATATTGCGTAATAATTTTAAAAATAAAAAAAGTGATTGTTGTTAAAGACATTTATAAAAGTTTTGGGCATATTGAGGTCCTCAGGGGTATAGATTTTAACATAAATAAAGGAGAGGTAGTATCGATAGTGGGACCGAGCGGTGCAGGGAAAACCACCCTCTTACAGATAATAGGAACATTGCTCAAACCCGATAAGGGGGAAATAATAATTGAAGGGATAAATCCCTTTAGTTTAAATGAGAAACAACTCTCAAATTTTAGAAATACACATATTGGGTTTGTTTTTCAATTTCACCAGTTATTACCTGAATTTACGGCATTAGAAAATGTTTTAATCCCCACATTAATAAAAAGAGCTAATCGTAAACAATCTGAAATAAGAGCAAAAGAGCTATTGGAACTTATGGGATTGGCAAATAGAATCAATAATAAACCTTCGGAATTATCGGGAGGAGAACAACAAAGAGTTGCCGTTGCCCGAGCACTCATAAACGAACCTAATATTGTTCTGGCCGATGAACCCTCAGGCAATTTAGACCTAAAGAATAAAAAAGAACTGCATGAACTATTTTTTATCTTACGTGAAAAATTTAATCAAACCTTTGTCATAGTTACTCACGATAATGAATTAGCAAACATGGCCGATAGAAAAATTCATTTAGTGGATGGAAAGATCGTTAACTAAAAATGATGAATAAAAAAGAAGCTATCAAAGAATGGCTAAACCATTTAGCCGAATTATATGAAAATAAATCTTTTATTTCCAACGATCCCATACTCATCCCTCATTCCTTTAAGAAAAAAGAAGATATTGAAATTGCAGCTTTTCTTACCGCAATCCTTTCTTGGGGTAACAGAAAATCTATCATATCAAGTGCTCAAAAATTAATGCACTTGATGGATAACGAACCGCATGAGTTTATTTTAAGAGCATCGAATCTTCAATGGATAAGATTTGAAAATTATGTTTACAGAACCTTTAATAGTGAAGATTGTTTATTTTTTTTAAAAACAATACAGGTACTATATAAAAATAATCAAACGCTTGAGTTGATATTTACTACGGGCTATCACATAAATCAAACTATTTTTTCTGCAATAAAATATTTTTACAATGTATTTTTTTCGTATAATCATTCGCCCAGAGTTCGTAAACACCTGCCAAATGTAGAAAAAGGATCAGCAGCTAAACGCATTAATATGTTTCTAAGATGGATGGTACGCTCAAACAAAAAGGGAGTTGATTTTGGATTATGGAAAGAAATACCCGCTTCATCATTAATGATACCTCTCGACGTTCATGTAACTACTGCTGCTAAAAAAATTAGTCTCCTTTATAGAAAATCCATTGATTGGAAAGCTGTTGAAGAACTAACTTATCATTTACGAAGTTTCGATCCCGAAGATCCCATTAAATATGACTTCGCTCTTTTTGCTATTAATGAAAAAAAAATACATATCAATGCGTAGCTATACAAAATATAAACAACTTAAAAATTCCAATTTATTGGAACTTATTCCTGTTCCATTAATCAATTACGAAAAAACTACGGATAATCGAATTGTATTATTAGTTAAGCGTTTCCCTTTTAAATTTTTAAGTCAACTATTTAAAAAAAGTGAATACATTCGAATTACCCTTGATGAAAAAGGAAGTGTTTTTTGGAATTTAATAGACGGTAAAAAAACCATAGCCCAAATATGTAAAGAAATTTCTTTCTATAAAATATTTGACAACGAAGAAATGCTTGAAGAAAGATTGTCTGCGTTTGCTTTAATTCTTTATCGGCAAAAAGCCATTGATTTCATAACATTAGAAACTTTAACAAATAATTAAATTTTTTCTTTAAGAAGAAACGTTTTTTAGTATGTCCTTTGTATTTTAAATCTTTCAAAAAATTGTTTCTAATTTTTAATGAAAGATTTTGAAGGCAATGTTGTCTTTATTTAAAAAAGAATATTTATGATTAAAAAATTTAACTTCATGAAACTAAAAAGCAATTCAACTAAAATCTCAAATGGGTATTTAAATCGAATTACTGGAATTATTTTTACCGCCTTCCTACTTATAAATGGGTCTTTATGGGGTCAACCAGTTCCTGGTAATAGACCTACATCAGGAATTACTGGAAAAATTATAGATGCCACAAGTAACGAACCTATTGAATTTGCTACTATTGCAGTCTTAAAATCGAAAGATTCAAGTGTTGTAAATGTTGTAACTTCCGGTGTTGATGGGAACTTCTTCATTACAAATGTACCTCCAGGATTGTATAAAATAAAAGTAAGTTTTGTAGGATATAAAAATATTTTAGTCGATACGGTTAGAGTAGTTCCAGGTAATATAATAAGATTAGGGACAATAGGCATGCATTCTACTGCTGAAGAAATAGGAGAGGTTGTGGTCAGAGGCGAACGTCCTATGATAGAAAATAAAATTGATAGAAAAGTATTTTATGTAGATAAAAATGTGCTGGCCCAATCGGGCAATGCTACCGATGTATTACAACAAGTACCATCGGTTCAGGTGGATGCTCAGGGGAATGTATCTTTAAGAGGGTCTGAAAATGTTAATATTCTCATAAACGGTAAGCCTTCTGCCATAGATAAAAATGTTTTGTTACAACAATTACCAGCTAATGTAATTGAAAAAATTGAAGTTATTACTAATCCCTCTGCAAAATATGACCCAGAAGGTACAGGAGGAATTATTAATATTGTTTTAAAAGAAGGGTCAGGTACTGGCACCAATGGTTCTATTACTGCCAATGCAAGTACAAACGAACAATATAATGTAGCTGCTAATTTCTCGTACAATCCCGGTCGATTAACTCTCAATGGCACACTGGGATACCGTGATGACACAAGAAAATCAGATGGATGGGTTAAAAGAACATTCATTTATGACAATTCAATTCATAACACTAATTCTATAGATATAAATCATCGTCGCTCACCAATAATACGCTTAAGTGCCGACTATAGTTTTTCCAAATCATTCTCAGCAGGCATTGGAAGTAATTTTAGCTGGAGTAAAAGAACAAGCGATGAAGATGTTAATTATACCGATATAATACAATCTTATGAAAAATTATGGTTACGAACCTCCGATGAAATAGAAAATACTAACCGTACAGAATATTCAGCATATTTCTTAAAAAGATTTAACAACGAAGGCCACGAATGGCGTTTCGATTATACTTATAACATTGAAAAAGAAGATGAAGATAATAAATATATCAACAGCTTTTTAAATAATGACTCTATTTTTGGAAACGAAAAAGAGCTTAATTCTGATAAAAATTATCGACACACTTTCCAGAGTGATTATACCTGGCCAATAAACGATAAATTAAAATTAGAAGCAGGGGTAAAATTAATGTTTTTAGAAAGTCAGAATTTCCTTAATAGCTGGAATTACGACTTTACAAATCTCAATTTTATTGTTGATACTAATAGAACCTCAGCATTTTACTATAATGAAAAAAATTTTGCGGGTTATACCACTTTTTCCTATTCAGGTGAAAAGATTGGTTTTATGTTGGGTTTACGTTATGAACATTTTTTGAACGATTTTCACCTTTATAATCAACCATCCTACTCCAATACCTTTCCAGCTCTTTTTCCTACCATTCATACTTCATATAAATTAAATGAAAATAATGAATTTACATTAAGCTATAGTCAAAGGGTTAACAGGCCACGCTCCATGATGATAAACCCTTTTGCTGATTATACCGATCCGCAAAATCTTCGCATAGGTAACCCCCATTTGCATCCGGAATATATCAACTCTTATGAATTAGGATATAATTATAAAATTGGAAAATGGAATTTTCAACCCACCTTTTTTTATCGTTATACCGATAATATGTTCTCTCGAATAGTAACTGTAGATACCATTCGGCAAATTTCAATTATATCCTTTCAGAACTCCCAAAAATCAACCTCATGGGGAACTGAGCTAAGCATAACTTATCAACCCCTTCGTTTTTGGTTTATCAACGCCAATTTTTCCCTATATAAAATGGAGCTTAATGCTACTAACCTGAATAACTCGGTTAAACAAAATGTCGGCTATAATGGCAGAATAATGTCAAATACTATGTTACCGGGTGGTTTGGCTTTTCAAATTTTTGCATTCTATCGTTCTCCCTTCATTACCCCGCAGGGAGAGTCAGATCCTTTTTATGCAGTGAACATTGGAATTAGGAAAGATTTCTTTAACAATAAACTTACTGGAAGCCTTTCCTTTAATGATGTTTTCAAAACAATGCATTTTGGCATGAAAATGAGCAGTGAACAACAAATGGGTGAAATGTTCCGTCAGTTTAGCTCTCAAGCTATTTCTATTGGTTTCACTTTTAAATTTGGTAATAATGATAATAACAATCGCAAACGATTGAAACAAAACAATGAACGAAATGATGAAGAAAACATAGACATGATGGTCTATTAAAAAAATACATATTTTACTCTAAAACGCTATTTAGAAATTATCTAAATAGCTTTTTTTGTTTTAATCATTTCAAAAAACATATTTATAAATTTTTTTTAATTCTAATTTTTTTCTAAATTAGAAACGATAAAAAATATTTATTTTATTATATTCAGATCATATCATGAGAATCATAGTAAAAATAAATTATAATTATATTT
>FWPV01015123.1_pt1 | contig 11160 bp, 8 predicted proteins | sample 2228371 | NCBI WGS metagenome assembly FWPV01 (sample SAMEA103939776, study PRJEB20133) | metagenome | reverse complement strand
CTGTCAACGTGTAGGAAGATACTCCGAATACCCGGAGTCTGCAACAGGATCCACGACCCCGAGTCGGTGGAAGGGCCGACTGTACCGTTGACCGACTGGGGTGCGCCGTCCACCTGTTTCACCGAGGCGACGGTGTGGGTGTGGCACATAGTATGTGACACGCGGCCCCTGGGTGGGGCCGTCCTGTTCATGTGGAGGCATCTGTGCAGCGGCGCAACGGGCCGTTCACGCGTGCCACGAGGAGTGGAGGAGGACGGTATGAGCGACGAATCTGTTGCCATCCAGTCGATGGCCGGGGAATCGCGCGTCATCAACCCGCCCGCCTGGGTGTCTGAGCGCGCGTGGATCAAATCGATGGACGAGTACCGGGCGATGTACGACCGGTCCGTCTCCGACCCTGAGGGGTTCTGGGCTGAACAGGCGGAGCAGTACCTGCATTGGGAGAAGAAGTGGGACAAGGTCGTCGAGTGGGAATTCGACACCCCGCGGGTCAAGTGGTTCGTCGGCGGCAAGACCAACGTCACCTACAACTGCCTTGACCGGCATCTCACGACTTGGCGCCGCAACAAAGCCGCGCTCATCTGGGAGAGCGATGAAGGGCGGAGCAAGGTCTACACCTACCAATCGCTCTACTACAAGGTGTGCCGGTTCGCGAACGTCCTCAAGAAACACGGCATCAAGAAGGGCGACCGCGTAGCCATCTACCTGCCCATGATCCCCGAACTGCCCATCGCGATGCTGGCATGCGCGCGTATCGGAGCCATCCACTCCGTCGTGTTCGGAGGGTTCTCCGCACAGTCTCTGCGCGACCGCATCCAGGACTCTGAATGCAAGATGCTCATCACGGCCGACGAAGGCGTGCGCGGCGGACGCATCGTGCCCCTCAAAGCCATGGCTGATGAGGCGCTCAACGAGTGTCCCAGCGTTGAGAGCGTCATCGTCGTTTCGCGCACGCAGAATCGCGTGGACATGGAGCCTGGGCGTGACTTCTGGTACCACGAGGAGATGCGCTCAGACGAGATCGGCCGCCACTGCGAGATCGAGTGGATGGACTCCGAGGACCCGCTCTTCATCCTCTACACGTCAGGTTCGACCGGCAAGCCCAAGGGCGTCGTCCACACCACCGCCGGCTACCTCCTGTACGCCACGCTGACATTCAAGTACACGTTCGACTACCACGACGAGGACTTGTTCTTCTGCACCGCTGACATCGGGTGGATCACCGGTCACAGCTACGTGGTCTACGGCCCGCTTTGTCTCGGTGGCACGTCGCTCATGTTCGAGGGTGTCCCGACGTACCCCGACGCCGGCCGCTTCTGGGCGATCGTCGAGAAGCACGGCGTGAACCAGTTCTACACGGCCCCTACCGCGATCCGTGCGCTCATGAAGGCTGGCGAAGAGTGGCCCGCCAAGTACGATCTCTCATCGTTGCGCGTGCTCGGCACCGTGGGTGAGCCGATCAACCCAGAGGCGTGGATGTGGTACTGGCGAAACATCGGCCGCTCCGAGATCCCGATCGTCGACACCTGGTGGCAGACCGAGACCGGCGGCCACATGATCACGAATCTCCCGGGATGCACGCCCATGAAGCCGGGCTCCGCGACGCTGCCGTTCTTCGGTATCCAGCCGGTCATCTTGAACGAGGACCAGTCGGAGACGCCGCGTGGTTCGGGTGGGCGTCTGTGCATCAAGTACCCGTGGCCCGGCATGCTCCGTTACACGTGGGGCGACGAGCAGGACAACGCCCGTGTGAAAGAGGTCTACTTCACGACATTCCCCGGGAAGTACTTCACGGGCGACGGTTGCCGTCAGGACGAAGACGGCTACTACTGGTTGCTCGGTCGTGTCGATGACGTCATCAACGTCTCCGGCCACCGCATGGGAACCGCAGAGGTCGAATCCGCTCTCGTGAGCCATGCGTCGGTGGCTGAGGCCGCGGTCGTGGGCTTCCCGCATGAGATCAAGGGAGAGGGCATCTACGCGTACGTGATCCTCAAGGCGGGGCAGGAGCCGAGCGAGGACCTGCGCAAGATCCTCGTCGGGCACGTGCGCAACGAGATCGGGCCGATCGCATCGCCTGACTTCATCCATTTCGTGCCCGAGCTGCCGAAGACGCGCTCCGGCAAGATCATGCGCCGCATCCTGCGCAAGGTAGCCGCTGGCGAGCGGGACATGGACGCGTTCGGCGACACCTCGACGCTTGCGGATCCCTCGATCGTGCAGACGATCGTCGATACCGCTCCGACCAGCTAGCGCCGCACGGCCGGCCGGAAGCGCGTTTCGGGACCGGACGGACATATCATCGCGGAAACGGACCCCGCACTCTGTTCCGGCAGAGGCGGGGTCCGTTCACGCGCCGTTTGCGTGGTACTATTCTCATCCGGCGCCGGATGTGGCGCCCTCATCATGCTCGCGCCACGAAAGGAACCCGCTCTGATGGCGATGAACGATCTGTTCTTGCGCGCTGCGCGCTTGGAGTCCACCGAGCGCACGCCGATCTGGATGATGCGTCAAGCTGGCCGCTACATGGCCGAATACCGGGCGATCCGCGAGAAGCACGGCTTCCTTGAGATGTGCCGGACACCCGAGCTTGCGGTCGAGGTGACCCTGCAGCCGGTCGACCTCATCGGGGTCGACGCTGCGATCCTGTTCTCAGACATCCTCGTCGTGTTCGACGGCATGGGTCTCGAGCTGGAGTTCGCCAAGGGCGAAGGGCCCGTCATCCATAACCCTGTGAGGACGGTAGCCGATGTCGAGAGGTTGACGGTGAGCGACCCGCTCGAACACACGGGCTACGTCATGGAAGCCATCCGTATCCTGCGTCGCGAGCTCGAGCACAAGGTACCGCTCATCGGCTTCGCCGGCGCCCCTTTCACGTTGGCGAGCTACGCCATCGAAGGTCAGGGGACACGCGATTACGAGAAGTGCAAGGCTCTCATGTGGACCGAGCCTGCCGCTTGGGACCGGTTGATGACCAAGTTCGCCGACACCGTCATCGCGTACCTGTGCGCACAGATCGATGCGGGCGCGCAAGCGGTGCAGCTGTTCGATTCGTGGGTCGGTTACGTCGCGCCGGTCGACTACGAGCGGTTCGTGTTGCCGCACTCGAAGCGCGTGCTCTCTGAGGTCAAGGCGCACGGTGACAAGGTCGTTGAAGGCGGTGTGCCAGTCATCCACTTCGCCAATGGCGCTACATCGATGATCGACCTCGTCCAGCAGGCGGGTGGCGACATCATCGGTGTCGATTGGCGTCTCGACATGAAAAGGGCGGTCGAACTCATCGACCCGAGGTTCGGGATCCAGGGCAACATCGACCCGGTGGCGCTGTTCGGGCCTGACGACGAGATCGAGCGCCAGGTCGTCAGGATCCTGGAGGCGGTCGGTACCCGGCCCGGGCACATCTTCAACCTCGGGCACGGCATCCACAAGACGACCGATCCCGAGAAGGCACGCACGCTCGTCCGGCTGGTGCACGAGCACTCCGGCCGCATTCGAGCGGGAGCGTAGCCTCATGACACGTGCGGGCGTGCTTCTTACCGGATTCGGCGGACCTGACAGTCTCGACGCCGTTCGGCCGTTCATGTGCAACCTCATGGGGAGGGAGCCGGCAGAGGAGCTCGTCGAGCGTGTCTGCAGACGCTACCTGGCCATAGGGGGCGCCTCACCGCTCAACGCGATTGCGCGCAGTATCGCCGCGAGACTGGAAGAGATGCTTGCCAGCGCAGGGCATGAGGTTCCCGTCGCCGTGGGCATGCGCTACTGGAGCCCGTTCATCGCTGATGCGTTGAGTTCACTCGTCGAAGCGGGATGTGACAGGATCGTCACGGTCTCTCTGTCGCCGTTCGAGACCAAAGTCGCTCACGGCGCCTATCGCGATGCCCTCGCCACGGCCGCCGACGGCCTTCGCGATATCGAGTTCGTCGAAGCGCCGCTCGTCTCCGAGCTCGACGAGTTCGCGCACTTCTACGCTATGTCGGCCGCTGCGACGTTGAACGAGGTCGAGCACAACGAGGGACTCGTGCTCGCGTTCACCGCACACAGCCTGCCGGAAAGCGACCTCGTGGACGATGACCCGTACATCGCCGGCCTTCGGCGCACAGCGGACGCGGTGGCGGAGCGGCTCGGTCTCGACCCCGGCGCTGAAGCCATGGGACCGCCGCTCTTCGAAGGCTTCATCTCGTACGGGTCCATAGCGCCTCCGCGGCCGTGGTTCCTCGTCTTCCAGTCGAAGGGCAACAAGCCCGGCGAGTGGCTCGGGCCGGACATCGGCGACCTTGTCGACGCGGTCAAGCGCTCGGGTGCACATGGCTTGGTCGCGGTTCCCATCGGTTTCCTTACCGATCACATGGAGACACTCTACGATCTGGATATCGTCGCTGCCGGCCGCGCGTTGGACGCCGGCATCGAGTTCTTCAGGGCGCCAACGCCCAACGATGATGACGCCGTCATCGAGGCCGTGGCCCGCTCGGTCATCGAGCGGCTCTAAGCGGCCACGGTTCCATCCGGCATCGCGCGCCGGCACGCGCGAGTCCGGCATCGCAGGTCACGAGATGGGAGCAGGCATCGGATGAAGCACATCATCATCGTAGGCGGCGGGGTTGCCGGACTCGGCGCCGCATACAAGGTCCGCCGCGCCGCCGAGTCAGGCTGTGAGGTGACCTTCACCCTCGTCGAGAAAGACAAACGGCTGGGGGGATGCCTGGTCACTGAACATATCCCTGACCCTGAGACAGGCGAACGCTACATCGTCGATGGCGGGTCGGACGCCTTCATCACGTCGAAGCCCGGTGTCCATCGTGTCGCCAAGCTGCTCGGAATCTTCGAAAACGAAGTAGGTACGTGCGACGAGAACAAGAGGACGCTGATCCTCAAAGGCGACAAGCTCATCGAACTTCCCGACGGCATCATGATGTTCGCGCCGACCAAGCTCGTGCCGCTGGCCACAACGGACCTGTACTCGTGGCCTGCGAAGTTCCGTATGGCGCTCGACCTTGTCATCCCGCGCAAAGAGCGCTGGGCCGAAGGCGATACCGCCCAACAGCATGACGAGACGCTGGAGAGTCTCGTCGTCCGGCGCATGGGCCGTGAGTCGCTCGATCGTCTCGCCGAGCCGCTCGTCGGCGGGGTCCACGCCTCGGACCCTGCGAAGATGTCGCTGGCGGCCACATTTCCGAACCTGCTTGAGATGGAGCAGCAGTTCGGTTCGCTCATCAAGGGCTTCCTCCACCAGCGCAAGCTCGTGGAGGAGCAACGTCGCAAGCATCCCCCCAAGCCAGGGGCGAAGCGGTTCACGTTCTTCTCGAGCTTCCATGACGGCATGCAGTTCTTCACGGAGCGGTTGGCCGACGCGGCGGGCCGTGAGCGCATCTACGGCGGCACCGGTGTGAGCGGCGTGCGTCGCGACTCTGGCGGCGGGTGGCGGGTGGCGCTCACGGATGGCAGCGAACTCGTCGGGGACGCCGTGATAATCGCAACGCCGGCGTGGGCAACCCGCAGGATGCTGGGCGACCTGGACCGCCGGATGGCCGAGCTTCTCGAGGCGATCCCGTTCTCGTCTTCCGCGACGGTGCCGATGGCGTTTCGCGCTGAGGACTGCCCGTTCGACACGGGCTTCTTCGGCATCCTCGTGCCGCTCGTCGAGAGGCGGCCGGTCATGGCTGTGACGATGTCCTCATCGAAGTGGCCCGACCGTGCACCGCAGGGGCGCGTGTTGCTGCGCGGTTTCGTGGGCGGTCCGCACAATCAGGAGATCATGAGCCTCCGGGACGAGGAGCTTGTCGAAGTCGTCCGGTCGGAGCTCGTGTCGATGCTCGGTCTCAGGCCGGACGCCGAGCCGTTGTTCTCGCGCGTGTTCCGCTGGACTGATGGCATGCCGCAGTACACGCTCGGTCATCTCGATCGCATCGATGAGCTCGAGTCGATCGTAAGCGAGCTGCCCGGACTCGCGCTCGCAGGCGGGAGCTACCGTGGCGTGGGGGTCCCGAACTGCCTTGAGAGCGGGGAGAAGGCTGTGAGCAAGGTCCTCGGTGACTTCGGTATCACGCTGGAAGAGGACTCAGTGCAAGAGAAGCGTGTCTGGTAGCGCACGACCGGCGGACTGGAAGAGGTTGGACGTGAAGCGGGTCATCATAATCGGAGGCGGAGTCGCGGGTCTCGGGGCCGCATACAAGGTCAGGCGCGCTGCTGACGAGGGGCACGATGTCGAGTTCCTGTTGCTCGAGCGGGACGACCGCGTCGGCGGCAAGGTCGTGAGCGAGATCGTCGCCGATGAGTGGGAACCTGCGGGCGACGGCGCGCGCTTCGTAGTCGACGGCGGCCCGGACTGCTTCTTGACGGAGAAGCCGGCGGTGCACAGGATCGCGAAGCTTCTCGGCTTCTTCGACGACGAGCTTCCCACCGACGACTCACGCAAGAAGACGCTCATCCTCTCGCGCGGGCGACTCTATGAGATGCCCGACGGGGTCATGATGTTCGCTCCGACCAAGTTCGTCCCCTTCGCCACGACCGGCCTGTTCTCGTGGCGAGGGAAGCTGCGGATGGCTATGGACCTTGTGATTCCGAAGAAGGAGGTTCCCGAGGGCGCCTTCAACGACGAGACGCTCGAGAGCTTCGTCGTGCGCCGCATGGGACGCGAGTGCCTGGACCGTCTCGCCGAGCCGCTCGTCGGGGGGGTGCATGCGTCCGACCCGGCGGTCATGTCGCTCGCTGCGACCTTCCCTCGGCTCCTGGAGATGGAGCAGACCTACGGATCGCTCATGCGAGGGTTCCTCGCCGCGCGCAAGAAGGTCGAGGAGATGCGCAAGAAGTACCCTCCGAGGCCGGGAGAGAAGCCGCGTACGTTCTTCACTTCGTTCGTCAACGGCATGGCGCAGCTGCCCGAGGCGATGGCGGACGGCGCAGGTCGCGACCACATCCGTACCGGCGTGACCGTGACGGGCGCGAGACGCACGCAGAGTGGTTTCGCGGTCACGCTCGACGACGGCTCCACTGTCGAAGGCGACGCGCTCGTCTTGGCGACGGAATCATGGGCGGCGGAGCGCATCGCGCGAGAGCTCGACCCGGAGATCGCAGACAACCTGGCTGCGATACCCACGTCCTCGTCGGCCACGGTCTCCGTCGGGTTTCGCGAGGATGCTGTCGGCGTGGACATGGACGCGTTCGGCGTGTTGTGTCCTCTCGTGGAGAACCGCGCCCTTCTTGCGGCGACGTACTCGTCGACGAAGTGGCCCGGCCGCGCCCCGGAGGGCAAGGTGCTGCTCCGAGGGTTCGTGGGCGGTCCACACAACCAGTCCGTACTGGATCGGCCCGACGAGGACCTCGCGGAGCTGGTGCTCTCCGAGCTACGGAGAATCGTCGGCGTAAGCCCTGATGCGGAACCGTTGTTCACCCGCGTCTTCCGCTGGGAAGGCGGTATGCCGCAGTACACGCTCGGTCACCTGGACCGGGTCGCCCAGATCGAGGAGCGCTGCGCTGAGATTCCCGGACTCGCGTTCGCTGGCGGGGCGTACCGAGGCGTCGGATTGCCGAACTGCATCGAGAGCGGTGAGAGGGGCGCCTCAAAAGTCCTGGCGGAGTGGGGCATCGTTCTGGAAGAGGACGCGGAGGCCGACAGGCGAGTCTACTGAGCGAGCCTGGCGCGCTGGTCCACCGGGGAGTGTCAAGCGAGCTTCTCGAGCTGTCGAGCCGATCGCCGGACTCACGTGGCTTCGGCTGCGCGCTCGCCCTGCTCGATGACTTCGAGCATCCTGGTGTGCAGTGCCGGGTTCGCGACACAGATACTGTCGCTCGCCGACGTCCATTCGGCGCCAGCCACATCGGTCACGCGTGCTCCCGCCTCCGCACAGATCACGGCGCCCGCCGCGATGTCCCATGGTCTCAGCGCGTACTCCCAGAACCCGTCGGCGCGTCCTGAGGCCACGTGACAACAGTCGACCGCAGCTGAACCATCGCGCCGGATGCCGTGGACCGGTGCACGGAGGAAGTGAGCGAGCACGGCGAGCTGGCGGTCGAGCGGGGCGCCCCTGTCGTACGGGAAGCCGGTGACCAGCAACGCTTCGGTCACCGCCGTCGCCTGCGAGACCGCTATGGGCTCGCGGTCTCGATAGGCTCCGGCCCCTGCGGCCGCCGAATACAGCTCACCGGACGCCGCGTTGTAGACTGCTCCGCACACCGGCCTTCCGTCGCGCACAAGCGCGACGGAGACCGAATAGCACGGGAAACCATGCAGGTACGACGTCGTGCCGTCCAACGGGTCCACCACCCAGACCTCGGCGTCGCTCACATCACCCGGTTCGACGCCGAGCTGCTCACACACCTCGGGCTCTTCCACGAGCACGCGAGCACGGGGGTCCGCGTCGATTATCGCCCGCACGACCGCAAAGCCTGATTCGATGTCAGCCTCGGTGACGAAGTCAGTGGCCGAGCCTTTCGAGCGGACCGGCCCTGTACGGCCCGCTCGTGAACGCAGGATCTCTCCGCCCGCGCAGGCCGCCCGTATGGCGGTCTCAAGGATGTCAGGCACCAGGCGTCTCCTCCCAGAGGGAATAGTCGAACGTGACCTGGTCAGTGTAGCGTGCGGGTTCGAGGAGAGGGTATGCTCCCGCACCACATCGAAGTAGAGAGGCGGAAGGATGCTCAACGCTGGCGTGGCCGCACCGCTCGAAGATGACGACATGCGTGAGCTTCACAGGCGTGCCCGCGAGGCTCGCGCGACGGTGCTGACCGCGACCTCGGTCGCCGCGTCCGGGCACCCTGGGGGCTCGATGTCTTCGATGGAGATCTACACGCTGCTTGCGGGGACGTGCCGGCTGCGGCCGGGTGAACCTCGCTGGGAAGGGCGCGACCGGATCGTCATCTCGCACGGACACACGTCACCCGGAGCCTATGCCGCCCTTGCCCACGCTGGTTTCTTCCCCCCTCAGCAGGTCGAGGCGCATTTCCGCGAAGTGGGCAGCGTGTTCGAAGGGCACGTAGAGAGGTCCGTGCCTGGGATCGAATGGTCGACAGGCAACCTCGGACAGGGGCTGTCTGCGGGTGTGGGCCTCGCCATAGGCGCGCGTCTCACGGGTGCGTCATGGCACACGTTCGTCGTCATGTCTGACGGCGAACAGATGAAAGGCCAGGTGGCCGAAGCAAGACGGTTGGCTATGAAGGAACGGCTTGCCAGCCTGACCGCCGTTGTGGACTGGAACAGGATACAGATCTCAGGCCGCACCGACGATGTCATGCCAGTCTCGCTGCACGAGGTATGGGCTGCTGATGGCTGGCGTGTCTACACGTGTGATGGCCACGATCTCCGTGAGCTGCATGGGACGCTGGCGAAGGCGGTGGAAGACGGCGTCCCCAGTGTCGTGCTTGCCCGGACGGTGATCGGCAAAGGCGTGACCTTCATGGAGGGGTCAGCGGAGTTCCATGGACGCGCCCTGGGACGCGATGAGTACCGGCTGGCGATGGAGGAGCTTGGGGCCGACCCTGAGGCACTTGCGTCGGCGGTGGTCAGGCGTTCATCCCGGTGCAGCGTCGACCCGTTGCCACACGAGACGCCTGCAGTCGCACTCGACACCGGCGCTCCGCGCACGTACGAGACTGGCGCCAAGGTCGACAACCGGAGCGCGTGGGGAGCGGCGCTCGTAGACTTGGCCACTGTGAACGAGCATGTCCCGGTCGTGGTCTTCGACTGCGACCTCGCGGTCTCGGTCAAGACCGACGGTTTCGCCGTCGCTCGCCCGGATGCGTTCGTGCAGTGCGGCGTCGGTGAGCACAACGCCGCGACCGTCGCCGGGGCGTGTTCGACGGTGCCGGGCGTGCTCACGTTCTGGTCTGACTTCGGGGTCTTCGGAATCGACGAGGCATACAACCAGCAGCGTCTGAACGATGTCAACGGCGCCGGTCTCAAGCTCGTCGTCACGCACTGCGGGCTCGACGTGGGCGAAGACGGCAAGACCCACCAGTGCCTGGACTATGTAGGTGCCTTCCGCGAGTTCTTCGGTTGGCGCGTCATCGTACCCGCCGATGCGAACCAGACAGACCGAGCCGTCCGGGCGGCGGCGGCGATGCCGGGGTGTGTCGCGGTCGCGATGGGGCGAAGCAAGCTGCCCATCATCGAGCGTACCGATGGCACCCCGCTGTTCGCAGGGGAGTACGACTTCGCCTATGGCGACATCGTGTGGGCGCGTGAAGGGTCAGACGTGTGTCTGCTCGCGATGGGCACCGTCTCGGGCGCGGCTGTGCGAGCAGCAGATGCCTTGCGCCAGGAGGGCGTCGAGATCGCTGTCGGGATCGTCGCGTGTCCGCTCGCTCTCGACGACGAGGGGATGCAGAAGGCAAGCGAGGCCCCGCTGGTCCTGACCGTGGAGGACCACAACGTCCGCACAGGGCTCGGAGCGTCGGTGGCCGACTGGCTCGCGACGAGCGGGGCGGGCGTGCCGCTCGTGCGCCTCGGGGTGCACGCGTTCGAATCGTCGGGTGCGGCAGCAGACCTGTTGCGCAGGGCCGGACTCGACGAAGCAGGCATTGTGGACACCGTGCGCCGTGCGCGGGCGCTGCGGGGTCATTCGTCGGTCTGAGGTGCGAGAGACTCCTCTGGCATCGCCTCGATGATCCGGCTGTGGACGTCGACGCGTGCATCGCGGACCATCGGGGTGTGCCCGAGGTGCGCCAGCTGGTCGAGCACGGCTCCTGCGGCTAACGGCAGGGCCGCCTCGCACGGCTCGGAAAGCTCGAGCACCCACTCCTCGATCGACTCGATCTGCACGCCGACGCACACCGTCTGAGGAGCGTGGCCGACGAGCGCCGCCGCTTCGAGAACGTCTACGAGCCGGACATCGTGGAGCGAGTGCATGACCTGGTTGTCCGCCAGGTCCTCCGGCTGAAGCACCAGCACCGTGCCGGGTGGGTGGCCGCTGTCGCGTACGGCATCAACGACGATCAAGTGGTCGATCTCCCGGAACATGTCCAGAATCGAGTAGCCCATGGTGCCGGCATCCGCGACCTCGACGTCCTCCGGGAACTCGTAGGTGGAGAGCAGCAGCTCGACGACGCGCGGGCCGATGCCCTCGTCGCGCATGAGCGGGTTTCCGACCCCCATGACCAGAATCTTGTTGCCGCAGTCGTCCATGAGCACCTCACAGTGGAGTTCGACGCGAGTACGCGCGGGCGAGC
>FWPV01015122.1_pt1 | contig 11161 bp, 8 predicted proteins | sample 2228371 | NCBI WGS metagenome assembly FWPV01 (sample SAMEA103939776, study PRJEB20133) | metagenome | reverse complement strand
CTTATTCGCAGTAATGGAAAATTATCCTGCCTTAAAAAGCAATACAAATGTTCTTGAATTGCAGGAAGAGCTTGTATCAACCGAAAACAAGATTGCATTTTCAAGGCAATTCTATAATGACCTTGTGGCTAATTATTCAACCATGCTCGAAAGTTTTCCGAATAACATAGTTGCTTGTTTTTTTAAATTCGAACCAGCTGAATATTTCAGAATTAAGGAAACAGAAAAGACCCGTCCCTCATATAATTAAAGTATGCCAGTAACATTTATCGATATAGAAAAGCAGAAAACGTGGCGCATTGGCATATTCTACCTTGTTCTGCTATTGCTTTATTATGTTGTTGCAATTGCCTTTGTTCAGGGAATATTTTTTCTTTTCCCTTTATTTTTTATTAAAACAAGTTCTTTATTTGTATGGAAAGACCCATATATACTTCTTGTAATTTTTATATTCTGCATTTTTCTGTCAGCTCTACATTTTTATTTTTCAAGCTTTAATGCAGTACAGAATGTCATGAAAAGTATTGGAGCAACAGATCCTGACCCAAATGACGGGATACATAAACGATTTATCAATATTCTAAATGAAATACAAATAGCCGCAGGTAATGTAAGGAAAATACAGCCAATGGTTATCCCGAGCCTTTCAATGAATGCACTGGCTGTATCTGATTTAAAAGGAGAAAGTGCTGTCGCAATAACAGAAGGGCTCCTTTCAAGGCTCTCAAGACAACAGCTTGAAGCTGTTCTTGCTCATGAATCTTACCATATTATTTCAGGAGATTGTCTTCAAGCAACTATCGCAACAAGTCTATTCGGGCTTTACGCAGCGATGCTTGATAAACTCCAGAGTTTCGGCGAAGATGAAAAAAGAGAGGGCGGGTTACACCCTGCTTTTATTTTTTTCTGGATTTTTGTGAAAATGAGTTATCTTCTGAACTTATTTATCTCAAGAGAAAGAGAATATCGTGCAGATGCAGCAGCTGTAAGAATGACAAGGAATCCCGTTGCATTAGCTGAAGCCTTAAATCTAATATCAAACAACTGGAGAGGTACAGGCACAATAAGCAGCGGTCTGGAAATGTTATGTGTTATAAATCCAAAAGAATCCGAAGCGGATGAATCTGAAGGATTCTGGGCAGACTTAATTTCAACACATCCGCCAATAAAGAAAAGAATAAAGATTCTTCTAAATATGGCACATCTATCTTTATCTGATATTGAAAAGAAGATTAATGATAAACAGGAAAAGTCTGAAAATGTTGCGACTTCAGAAAATAAGTATTTTGTTTTAGACAACGATAACCAGTGGAAAGGTCCATATAAAACTTCTGAACTTAAAGAAATATCATGGTTTTCACCAAGAACATGGATAAGAAAAATTTCATCTGAAGAAATGGAAAGAGCATCAGAAGATGATCTTCTGAAGTATCTTTTCCTCGATCATTTAACATTATCACACAGTAAACATATCTCTGATATTAAATGTCCTTCATGCAAACAACCATTACTGAGAATACCTTATGAAAGAACTTATATTTACAGATGTCATTACTGCAGAGGTTCTCTTGTTGATAATGATAAAATACACAGAATCCTTGCAAGAAGGGAACAGAGATTTAATGAAAGAATTATTGCTCTATCAAAAGCAGTTCAATCAGACAATCAGAAAAATATTTTCTATAAAAGAAACAAAGGAATTAAGGAAGACCGTCAGTTAATAAGATGCCCGAAATGTCAGAACTCTATGATGAGGAGATTTTATAGTCTTGCATATCTTGTAGAGATTGACCGTTGCAGCATATGTAATGTAACATGGTTTGAATCTGATGAACTCGAGATATTACAGTATATTATTGAAAATAAAATAACTGCCAGTTCAATTTGATATAATAAGAAAGTGGATAATGTTTTATCAGTCATTCCCCTTGGAGGTGTTGAGGAAATAGGCCTCAACATGACTGTCTTTGAATACGGTAATGATATTATCGTTGTGGATGCCGGACTCATGTTTCCTGAAGAAGATACCCTTGGTGTAGATTTCATAATTCCTGACTTTACATATCTTATAAATAACAAAGAAAAAGTCAAAGCAATTATCCTGACTCACGGGCATGAAGACCATACTGGGGCACTTCCTTTTCTACTTAAAGAAATAAATGTTCCTGTATATGGTACGCCTCTGACTCTTGGACTGGTCAAAGAAAAACTGAGAGAGCATAATCTTGAAGATACCGAACTCATTCCGGTTATGCCAAGAGATGTAATTACAATAGGGGTGTTTACAGTTGAATTTATTCGAGTAACTCACAGTATAGTTGATGGTGTCGGTCTTGGAATCAATACTCCTCTTGGAAATATAGTACATACTGGAGATTTTAAGCTTGACCCAACTCCTGTTGATGGACAGCTCATGGACTTCCACCGTTTTTCTGAATATGGTGAAAAAGGCACTTTACTTCTTCTCTCAGATAGCACAAATGCAGAGAAAGGTGGTTTTACCTTTTCCGAAAAAGAAGTACGCCGCGCTTTCGAGGATATATTTTCAAATACCAGAGGAAGAATTATAATCGCAACATTTGCGTCTAATATTCACCGTATCCAGCAGGCTATAGACGTTGCTGTTAAATATGGTAGAAAGGTAATACTTTGCGGGAAAAGCATAGTATCAAATGCCCAGATAGCATTAAGTCTCGGCTATCTGAAAATTCCTGAAAACACATGGTTAAGACTCGAAGACCTTAAGAATTTATCTGATCACGAAGTTGTTATTATTACAACAGGAAGTCAGGGCGAACCAATGAGTGTTCTTTCAAGAATAGCTACAGATGAACATAAACAGATAAAAGTAAAAGAAGGTGATACCGTAGTACTCTCTGCCAAAATGATACCAGGCAATGAACGTTCGATTGGGAAAATTATAAATCATTTATTCAGAAGAGGAGCTACAGTAATTTATGAAAAAGTCTCCGAAGTGCATGTTTCGGGTCATGCTTCAAAAGAAGAACTAAAACTCATGCTGAATCTTATAAAACCAAAATATTTCATGCCTGTTCATGGTGAATACAGACACCTCGTATATCATTCGATGCTCGCAAAGAAACTCGAGATTCCAAAGGAAAATATATTCATAATGAAAAACGGTGATATTCTCGAAATCACAGAGGACGGTGCCAGAAAGGGAGGCAATGTAAATTCAGGCAGAGTATTTATTGATGGCAAAGGAATCGGTGATGTCGAAGAGATGGTTCTTCGCGATCGCCTGAGACTTGCACATGATGGCATTGTTCTTATAATACTTGCGATAGAGAAGCTTACAGGTAATATTGTCTCTGGACCGGATATTATTTCGAGAGGATTTGTTTTCGAAGATGCATCTCAGGATGTTATAAATAGCGTAAGGGAATTACTTTCAGAGACCATTAAAGGACTTGAACCCGAAGTTTTTTCTGATTCCACTTTGCTTAAAGCAAAATTAAGGAGCACTCTTAAAAAATATCTCCGCAACACAATGGAACGCCGTCCAATGATTATGCCTGTAATTTTCGAGGTCTGATCCTTATCCCTATATTCATAAACTCAATGGAAGCAGTTTCCAAAGCTGCTTCCATTGAAAATAATCCTATATCAATTTATACCCCTGCAAAATCTTCTGCAATTTTTCCTTATTTGCAGGAGACATTTCGCACAGCGGGAGTCTGAATTCTTCCTGTATTTTGCCCATCATCGCAAGGGCTGTCTTTGCAGGAATCGGGTTCGTCTCAATAAACATTGCAGCATTTAATGGCTCAAGTTTATAATGAATTTCTCGCGCCTTATCATACTGACCTTTCAGCATTAATGCGCACATTTTCGAGACTTCCTTGGGCATTATATTAGCAGTTACTGAGATAACCCCTTTTCCGCCAAGAGCCATAAGAGGCAAAGTTGTAAAATCATCACCTGATATTACTGTTATCCTGTCTCCGCAAAGTCTTATAACTTCGCTAACCTGTTTCATATCACCTGTTGCTTCTTTGATTGCTACTATATTTTTTATTTCAGCAAGGCGTGCGACTGTTGAAGGCAGAATGTTTACAGACGTTCTACCGGGAACATTATATAGCACAAGTGGCATATCTATCTTTTCAGCCACTGTTTTATAATGTCTGTAGAGTCCTTCCTGTGTGGGTTTATTGTAATATGGAGCAACAAGTAATGCAGCATCTGCACCTGATTTTTGCGCATGTTTTGTTATTTCGATAGTCTCATCAGTTGAATTAGCACCGGTGCCAGCAATAACAGGTATTCTCTTATTTACAACTTTAACCGTAATATCGATCACCCTGTAATGCTCTTTGTAATCAAGTGTAGAAGCTTCTCCAGTTGTGCCGCACGGTACAATAGCATTTGTGCCCTGTGAAATATGCCATTCAATAAGGTCACCAAATGCTTTTTCGTCAACCTTACCTTTCTTAAACGGTGTTACTATTGCAACTATTGAACCTTTAAACATATCTGTTCTCCTTTTTTTATAGGTTCATACAAACATCAAACCAATACGGTCTTTATCCTAAATTTTTATATTTCCTTCAAATACTTTTTCTGCAGGACCTGTCATATATACATGCCCGCCAGGAATCCATTCAATTAAAAGATCTCCACCGGGCAGGTGTATCAAAACCCTTTCATTCGTAAGTCCTTTAAGCCTTGTTGCAACACCAACAGCAGAAGCTCCTGTCCCGCATGCCATTGTTTCTCCTGAACCCCGTTCCCATACCCTCATCTTTATTTCAGAAGGGGTTATTACTTCTATAAATTCAACATTTATTCTCTTTGGAAAGATCTGATGTGTTTCTATCATCGGGCCATAGTGTTTTACAGGGAAGTTATCAACATTATCAACAACAATTACTGCATGTGGATTCCCCATTGATACACATGTTATTTTAAAATCTTTGTCATCTATCTTTAATGGATAATCAATAATCAGAGAATCTATACTTCTGAGTTCCGAATCCTCTGATATTTTCTTTTTACTTTCAATTATAGCTTCTTTTCTTATTTTATGAACATCAACTGGAATTTTTTCTGGTTCGAAAATAGGCTCCCCCATATCAACCTTTACCATATCTTTAGCTTTCTCAGGTCTGATAATTCCTGCGAGGGTTTCAATGTCCAGAACATCTTTATCAGAATACTTTTTATCCCATATATATTTGGCAAGACAGCGAATACCATTGCCACACATTTCTACTTCATTTCCATCAGCATTGAAAATCAACATCCTGAAATCTGCAATGCTTGATTTATCAAGAATTAAAATCTGGTCTGCACCGATTCCAAATCTTCTGTCACAGAGTCTTTTTGCAACATCTCCAAAATCTCTATTGATAATATCATATTTTTGCTGAATGCAATCTATTAATATAAAGTCATTTCCAAGCCCATGCATTTTTGTAAAATTTAATATCATTTTACTTTCCTGATATAATCATGCACTTTACAAGATCTTCGTAAGTCTCTCTTTTGCGTATTAGATAATGTTTGCTGCCTTTCACCATAACTTCAGCAGCACGGGGTCTGCTGTTATAATTTGAACTCATGGAAAAACCATATGCTCCTGCACTCATTACAGCAAGATATTCTCCCTGTTTCACTCTATTAATTTTTCTGCCCCTTGCAAGAAAATCTCCGGATTCGCATATAGGACCAACAATATCCCCGATTATTTTATCCCTTCTGTTTTTAATTACAGGAACAATTTCATGATATGCATCATACAATGAAGGTCTTATTAAATCATTCATTCCAGCATCAACAATTACAAACTCTTTTTCATACCCCTTCTTTAAATATAAGACTTTCGTTACCATGATACCTGCATTTCCTACAATAGACCTTCCTGGTTCCATTAGAAGAGTAACTTTTCTTCCGTCAAGCAATGGCATTATATTTTTTGCCAGATCTTTTGGTAAAGGAGGTTCTTCATCTTTGTAAGAAATACCAAGACCTCCTCCGATATCGAGATATTGTATATTCAAACCCTGTTCTTTAAGTTTATCTATTAGAATGAGTATTCTCTTTAGAGAATCAACAAATGGTGAGATATTTGTAATCTGTGAACCAATATGTTTATGTATTCCTTTCACCACAATATTTTTCAAACTTGCTGCCAGTTTATAATATTCTATAGCTTCATCTATTGGGAGCCCGAATTTATACTTCTTCATTCCTGTAGTAATATATGGATGAGTACCCGGATCTATATCAGGATTTATCCTTAAAGCTACAGGTGCTTTTTTATTCAGTAATCCTGCAACTCTGTCAATTTCCTTCAGTTCATTTGCAGATTCAACATTAAACATCAATATGTTTGATTTCAAAGCAAAACTTATCTCGTCTTCTGTTTTTCCAACACCCGCATAAACTATTTTTTGAGGATTAATGCCTGCTTTTAATGCAATATGGAGTTCCCCACCAGATACAATGTCTGCACCTCCACCATATTTTGCAAAGAGCTTTAAAATCTCAAGATTTGAATTTGCTTTTACTGCGTAACAAATAATATGCGGAAAACCATCGAAAGCTTCATCATATGCTTTGAAATGCCTTAGAAGAGTATTATAACTGTAAATGTAAAGTGGTGTGCCGTATTTTTCGGCTAATAACTTTACAGGAACATCTTCTGCATGCAATTGCCCTGAATGGAAATTAAATAGATTCATAAAGTTCTCCATTGAAATTAAGAGATTTTTTAGAATGTATTTTACACAGAAATTTGTTTTTATGGCAATAAATAAAAAGCAAAGAGTGAAGAGCTGATAGCATAGAGTTAAGAGCAAAGGGCATATCTATCGAGCTTTCAGGCTGGAAAATTTACAGGCCTTCAAAATGCAGATCTTGCGAGAAAATTTTATTTTCGTTAATATAAGGCTGTAGTTGTAAGCAGAAACTTCAGACCGAAATTCAGGAGGTAGAAGTGGCAAAAAACATTGTTGAGAAAATCTTCGAATCACACAGAGTTTATGGAGAACTTATTCAGGGAAAACCTGTAGGATTAAAAGTTGACGAAGTTTATACTCAGGATGCAACTGGAACAATGACATGGCTTCAGTTTGAAGCTATTGGGATTGACAGGGTTAAAGTTCCTCTTGCTGTTTCTTACGTTGATCATAATATGCTTCAATCGAATTTTATGAATGCTGATGACCATCAATTTCTTCAGACAATCGCTGCACGTTACGGAGCATACTTTTCACGTCCCGGCAATGGTATTAGTCATCAGATAAATCTTGAAAGATTTGCTTCACCAGGCAAAATTGCTCTTGGAACAGACAGTCATACCCCAACAAATGGTGGCATAGGAATGATTGCAATTGGTGTCGGAGGTCTTGACGCAGCAACTGTTATGGCTGGTTCGCCTTTTGAATTAAACATGCCACATGTCGTACTTATAAAACTCAAGGGTAAACTAAACAGACCATATGTAACTGCTATGGATGTAATCCTCGAAATCCTTAGAAAATTGACTGTGAAAGGCGGGGTTGGAAAAATATTTGAATATGGTGGTTCAGGAGTTAAGGATTTAAGTGTTCCAGAAAGAGCTACAATCACTAATATGGGTGCTGAACTCGGGGCTACCACTTCAATTTTTCCAAGTGATAAAAATACCAAAAAGTTTCTCAAAGCAATGGGGAGAGAATCAGACTGGATTGAGTTTAAAGCTGATAAAGGTGCAAAATATAGTGAAGTTATCGAATTTGATTTAAGTTCTATCGAGCCATTAATAGCACAACCGCATAGCCCTGATAATGTCGTACCTATCAGGAATCTAACGGGGACAAAGGTTAACCAGGTTTGTATAGGAAGTTGCACCAATTCATCTTATCAGATGCTTGCAACAGTAGCTTCGATACTCAGAGGTAAAACTATTTCTGAAAAAGTAAATTTGCTTATAAATCCTGGTTCAAAGCAAGTGTATGAAATGCTCTCAAGAAAAGGGTTAATAGCTGATTTAATCTCAGCAGGTGCAAGAATACTTGAAAGCTCCTGCGGTCCCTGTATTGGTATGGGAGGAGCACCAGGAGCCGGTCATATATCTGTAAGGTCATATAACAGGAACTTCAAAGGAAGAAGTGGAACCAAAGATGCACAGGTATATTTAGCGAGTCCGATCTCCTGTGCTATCTTTGCACTCAAAGGTGAAATGATGGATCCCAGAGATTCAGGGATTGAAATCAATATTGCAAAGGAACCTGCTAAATATTCAATTAATGATAATTTGCTTATCAAGCCTGTTGAGCATACATATACAATTAATGTACTTAAAGGTCCAAATATCAAAGAAGTTCCTGTAAAAGAGCCTTTAGAAGATCAAATAAAAGCAGAAGTATTATTAAAACTCGGTGACAACATAACTACAGATGACATTATGCCGGCAGGTTCTGCGATTCTGCCTTTGCGTTCCAATATACCTGCAATTTCAGAATATGTCTTTTCAAACATTGATAATACCTTCAGCAAAAGAGCTTCTGAGGCAAAGAAATCAGGAGGTGGAATTATAATTGGCGCTGAAAACTATGGTCAGGGTTCATCAAGAGAACACGCGGCACTTGCCCCCATGTATCTTGGTATCAAGGCAGTAATAGCAAAATCCTTTGCAAGAATTCATAGATCTAATCTAATTAATTTTGGCATATTGCCTTTACAATTCAGAAATTTTTCTGATTATAATATGGTTGATAAGGGAGATTTACTTCTCATTAAAGATGTAAAATCATCATTGAATGATGAACAGAAGTATACCATTGTCAATCAAACAAAAGATTATATCTTTGAAGTAGAATCGAGCCTTAATGAACGTGAAAAAGAAATAATCATTGCAGGAGGACTGCTTCCTTACACTAAAACAAAAGTTACAAAATACACATAATAAAAAATATCTATAACGGGAAAGCAACGTGTTGTAGAACTCTCATAGGTCCTGTTTTTCTTAATAGTTCCATCTGAGTCTCGTCTTTAACAAGTAAGGCACCTGCAAAACCGAGTGAATTTATCGAGATAGAGTCAAAAAATTCACGGGATCGCGGTATCAATAGCATCCATTTATTAGTTACAAGCAGACAATAAGGTAAAGTTTGATATTTAAGAAAGTTTTTATCAGGTTTATCCATTCCTGCCTCAACAAGCATATTACTGTAAATATCAAAAGATAACATTGCAAGCTCTTTATGGGATAAAGATATACCTTCGATAGGAGAAAACACATGTTTGAAAGGAAAAGCTGGAACAGTACTCATTCTATTATTTAAACCACTTTCCTGTAGAAATGGTTCTATAGGCAAATTGGGTCCTTCAGGTGCCAGAGGTAATGGGACTACCTGAAGATGTTTATGTTTCTGACTTGCACCTGCCTCAGTCCCTCCGTTATAAAAACCAAGACTTCTATATTCATTCATGCATAACCAGAGCGCCTCGAAATCTTTTAATGTTAAAAGAGTCTCCTGCTCTTCAAAATGCCTGGTAATTATTAAAAGATGATTTTCAACAACATTAAATTTATTTAAAAGAGCAACATGTGTATCGGATATTTCCGCAACAAACAAATCTCTATCATATGGTAAAAATGGATTGACAGGATTTTTTGTTATCATTTGTTTTCTTTTTTCCTCATCTTTACGCTTAAGGCTTGAAAGTTTTCTTACAAAAAACCTTATTCCGCAATCTTCGATGAATTCATAATCTGTAGGTATAGGGAGTTGAGCCCCTACGCTAAGAGCATGTCTGGTAGTTTCAAGTATTCTGTTCCAGAGAGTTCCTTTTTCAAAAAACATACTGATAATTATTCCTCCACCGGAATTTCAAAAGAGTCGCACTCAGATATTATAAATGCTTTAAGAGCTGCAGCAACTTGCCTGTAGAATCCGGACATAGCAATATCCATAATATCATTACAGAAATAAGGAATCCATAAACATAAATGTTCGCTTAAAAATTTTGCCTGTAACTCTACGAGTTCATTTTCTATAAGATAAGACATAAAAAGTAACTCGGCAGAAATATGGTCTGGAACAATATCAAGGTCTTCATCAATAATAATATTTGCAGAACGATAAATTTTTTGGACCTCTATTGTGGCATTCCCCCATACTTTTGGAATATCGGTAATTTCATAGTTATATAGTGATTCGTAAGGCAAAAGTTGTCCTGCGTAATTTGAAAAGAGCTGTATATAATCTGCCCTTATCTCATCACCTGTTTCTGTAGTTGTAATCTCAAAAAGCTTTACAGCATCGATTAACTCTTTATCTGTTGGCTCCTTGATAAATAATGATGAAAATATACGATAAAGTTTTATCCTGTTTTCTGGTTCTTCATAATAAATATCCATCTTACACCTCAACGCAGTCTATTATAACCTAACACAAAATATTCAGTTTAATCTAAAGAAGCTATTTAAAAACCCAGATAGCTATCAAGCTTTCATTCTAAAAACTTAACGGCTTTTAAAATAAAGATTTTGCGAAAAATTACTTTTCAATACATGAATTTAACTCTGGCTCTATTTATGAAAAAAATCACGGCTTCTGACAATCAGGCAGAAAAAGCAAGCATAAGTCAGATGGAGAGCGCTGGAATATGGGAAATGTTTCTTTACGTTCTTCTCTTTATGCTTTGTTACGTTTTTACTTGACGTGCTTATGTTTTACACCTTACGTATCCAAGCGTTATGTTTTTTATCGCTTGATGAACATTGAACATAGAACGTAGAACATTGAACATAGAACGTAGAACATTGAACATAGAACATAGAACATTGAACATAGAACATAGAACAGTTTTTTTCACATTTCACACGCTTACGGCTTTCAGATCTTTAAGTAGTTTATTTTGTTTCAGAAATAGTGTCATTGTTACATATATGTGTAATAAAACCAACGAGTTAAATAATTTTTGAGCAATATCTACATTAATTCTTTTGAATTTGCCGTGGGAATTAATTAAAATGTTGGCTGCAATTTTAGCACTCTTGAAATAGCTTCGCTCAATTCATTAATTTTATATGGTTTAGAAATAACAGCTTTAAAACCAAACGAATGGAAATCTGACATTACAGGATTATTTGAATAACCGCTAGATGCAATAGCTTTGATAGAAGGGTCAATCTCAATTAATCTTT
>FWPV01015121.1_pt1 | contig 11161 bp, 7 predicted proteins | sample 2228371 | NCBI WGS metagenome assembly FWPV01 (sample SAMEA103939776, study PRJEB20133) | metagenome | reverse complement strand
AGTAATCGTCGGGAAGCTGAAACTCCACGAGGGTTTCGAGCTGCGAGGCCACGTTGCCGGGCGTTTCGAATTGGGCCGGGTAGCCGCGCGTCAAGTAATTCTTGTTGAACTCCAATTCTTCCTTGTCCACGGGCCGGCCGCCGACCATCCCCTCGAACTCCTTGAGGAACTCGACCAGGGCGGGAGCGGTCACGGCGGTTTGAACCGAGGCCATCGCCACAAAGGGCCCGGGCTGGTGGACCCGCCAGTCGAACGAAGTCCGCGCCCCGTACGTGTAGCCCTTGCTCTCGCGGAGGTTCATGTTCAGCCGGCTGGAAAACTGCCCGCCGAAAATGCTGTTCATCGTGACCAGGGCGAAGTAATCCGTTGAACCGCGGCTCGTCCCCACCAGGCTCACGGCAATCACGGATTGTGCCGCGCCCGGCTTGTCCACCAGGATGATCCGCGAGGGCTGCTTCGGGGCCGGCGAGGGAAACACCAGCTCGGTCGGCTTGCCGGGGGACTTCCAGGCGCCGAGGGCCTTTTCCAAGGCGGCGGCGATCTCGTCGGGCGCCACGTCGCCCACGGCGATCACGGCCCCCTGATCGGGCCGAATCCGTTCGCGGTAAAACGCCTCGAGGTCGTCGCGCGTGACCGCCTTGAGCGATTTCGCCGTGCCGAATTGCGGTTTTCCGTAGGGATGGTCGAAACCGTAGAGCGTCGCCGCGACCGCCATGCTCGCCAAGGCCATCGGCTCGTTGCGAACCTGATCGAGCCGGCCGAGGGCGATGTTGCGCTGGCGTTCCAATTCCGCTTCGGGAAAGGAAGGATTCTGGAGCACGTCGGCAAACACGTCGAGGGCCTTGCCCAGGCGATGTTTCAGGGTGAACAACCGGGCGGCCGACGCATCCCAATCGCACGACACGTGAAGGCTCGCACCGATGTCCGCCAGCTCTTCGGCAATCTGGTCCGAGGTCCGCGTCTTCGTGCCCTCGTCCCACACGGCGGCGAGCAGGTTCATCAGGCCGATCTTGTCGGGCGGGTCGCTGGAGCGGCCCACCGGAAACACCGCGTGAATCGTCACGCTGGGAAGCTCGTGGTTCTCGACCACCAGCACCTGGATCCCGTTGGAAAGCACGCGGCGATGAATCGGCGGCAACTGGAATTTCGGCGTGGGGGCCGGATCGGGCAACCGTTGGCGATCGTCGTCCTCGGCAATGGCCTCTGGATGGGGCAGGCGCGGCTCCTGGTGCGTCTTGGCCAGGGCCGCGCGGGCTTTTTCGGCCGGCTCGCGCGGATCGGGCGTGATCCTGGTTTCCTTGCCCGGCGTTACCTCCAACGCCACTCGGTGGCCCGCGAGATACTTCCGCGCCACCCGCTGCACGTCGGCCGGTCGCACCTTCGCGTATCGGGCGAAGTCTTTTTCCAGAAAGCCGGGATCGCCCGTGTAAACGTTGTACATGTTGAGCCGGTCGGCCCGGCCCCCAAAATCGCTGATCGACTCCAGGGCCCGCACCATCTGGGATTCGAAATGGGCCACGGCGCGGGCAACCTCGTCGGCCGAGGGAGGCTCGTTCTGGAGTCGGTCAATCTCGGCGAGAATCGCCGTTTCCACTTCCTGCACCGTGCGGCCCGGACGAACCGTGGCGATAACGCTCACACTTCCGGCAATCTCGCCCGAATTCTGCGAGGCCTGGACGTCCTGGGCGATTTGCTTCTCGCGGACCAAGGCGCGGTACAAGCGCGAGGTCTTCCCGCCCGCCAGCACGTCCGCCAGGATGTCCAGCTCCGCGTCATCCGGGGCAAAAATTGGCACGGAAGGCCAATTCAAATAGATCCTCGCCAACCCCACCCGGTCGGTCATCGCCACCCGCACCGATTCCTTCAAGCGAACCGCGGTGGGTTGCATTTTCGCAACCGGAGGACCGGCGGGGATCGGTCCGAAGTACTTTTCGACCAGGCGTTTGGCCTCCCTCGGGTCGAAATCCCCGGCAATGCAGAGGCTGGCATTGGCCGGATGATAGTAGCGGCGGAAGAAATCGGCCACGTCCTCGCGCGATGCCGCCGAGATGTCGGCCATCGAGCCGATCGTGGGCCAACTGTAGGGATGATCGGGCGGAAACATCGCGGCGAGAATCACCTCGTAAGCCAATCCATAGGGGCGGTTCTCGTAGCTTTGCCGCCGCTCGTTCTTGACCACGTCGCGCTGATTGTCGAGTTTCTCCTGGCTCATCGCCGGCAGCAAGAAGCCCATCCGATCCGATTCCATCCAGAGCGCCAACTCGAGATAGTTGGAGGGGACCGTTTGCCAATAGTTGGTTCGATCGGGATTGGTCGAACCGTTGAGCCGCGCCCCGGCCTTTTGGAGCGGGCCGAAGTAGTCGCGGGCGTAATGGTTCGAGCCCTGGAACATCATGTGCTCGAACAGGTGGGCAAAGCCGGTCCTGCCCGGCCGCTCGTTCTTCGAGCCCACGTGATACCACAGGTTCACGCCGACGATCGGCGTCGAATGGTCCTCGTGGAGAATCACGTCCAGGCCGTTGGCAAGCTCATATTTCTCGAACGCCAGCCGCGGCACGCGCCCCGTCCCCTCGACCTGCCCAACCCCCGCCATCGCCGTCGCCCATGCCCATACCATGATCGCACTCATTTCGGTTTCCTCGATCGTGTTGCAGCAACCGGTGGCGCACCACACGCGAGGCATTATAGCAGTCGCCCGCGGCGGGAAAACCCGGCATGCCCCCGCGACGGACCGAGTCGCGTCGATTCGAGAAGGCGGCCCCGGCCGGGGTTTTCGAAGAACGGCACCTTACCAGGGCACGACGACGGGTTGCGGCAGGCCGGTCCTTACCGAGCGCCACGCGGCGTCCAAGGCGGCAATCGTCTTGACCCCCTCGCGTCCGTCTTCGATCGGCCGCTTGTCATGGACAATGCCATCCTCGAAATGGGCCATGTACCGTCGCACGGCCTGGCCCTGGCCGTAAGCTCCCTCCATGTCGGCGGCATACGCGATGACGGCCGGCTCGTTGGCGGGGAGCTTGTCGAAAACGACGCGGAGTTCACCCGCCTTGAAGTCCTCGAACGTGGCGGTGGCCGTGGCCTTGGAGCCGTAGAGCGTGATGCCCATCATCGGCCAGGGGGGCTGCACCACCCCGTAGGCCCCGATCACCCTCCCCAACACCCCGTTGCGGAACTTGAGGTTCAGCAAGAAGTTGTCCTCGATCGGGTAGGCCGACAGCCCGCCGCGGCCGGCGTAGGCATGGACCTCCTCCACCTCGCCGAGGAACCAGACGAGCGAGTCCAGCGGATGGCAAACGCCGCCGTACATGAAATCCTGGGGCACCTCCAAACGCCAAGGCGTCAGGCCGAAATAGTCCTTGAGCTCGTGGACGTAATGGGCCTCGGCGAGCAGGATCCGCCCCAAATCGCCGTCGTCGTGGAGCCGCCGCAGCGCCAAGAACGATGCGTACCATCGGCAGGTCTCGCCGACGAGAAGTTTGAGCCCCCGGGCCTCGGCCTCGCGCGTGATCTCGACGGCCTCGGCCAGGCGGGTGACCATCGGCTTGGTCACCACCACATGCTTGCCCGCGCGCAAGGCCCCCAGGCAGTGCTCGCCGTGGAGGTGGTCGGGCGAAAAAACGGCCACGATGTGCAGATCGTCGCGCGAGACCAGTTCGCGGTAATCGGTGGTCCAGCAAGGAATGCCATGCTTGCGGGCGAGGCGTTCGGTTTTTTCGGGCGTGTGGCCGCAAATGGCGCGAACCTCCATGCGCGTGTTGGGATCCTGGTTCAAGTAGAACAAGTCCCGCCCCATCCCCAACCCGATCACTCCCACCCCAAGCTCTTTTTCCATCGTTTATCTTCCGGCTTCCATCTCGCGCACGATCTGGCGAAACACGTCGACGACGAAATCGGCCACGCGAAGATCGGCCGCCAAGGCCAGTTTCGTGAGGATCGTGCTGTGGCCCTCGTGGTAGGCGTGGACCCTCGTCCAAAGTCCGCGGCGCAGCAGGCGGCGATGCATCTCGAGGGCGTCCTCCACCCGGCGGAACTTCACGCCGGCCAGGAGCCCGTGCCCGTGGATCGCCGCGATGCGCGAGGGCGCGGCCCGGGGCAACTCCTGAAGGCGATCGAAAAAGTGCCGGCTCAACGCGGCGACGTGTTCGCTTTCCCGCGCGATCAGGCCCATGCACCCCAATCCGGCGACCGCCGCCAGCGGGGCGTGGCCGTTGGTGCTGATCACATCGTATTGCGCGAGCCGATCGTACTCGCGGCGGTACACCACGGCCGCCAAGGGATGCAACCCCGCCGTCATCCCCTTGCCCACGACCAGGATGTCGGGCCGGATGCCGTACTGGTGGTAGAGAAAAAAGCGGGGATACCAAAACCCGCTTTGGATCTCGTCGATGACCAGGCAGGCATCGGCCTCGTCGCAACGGGTGCGGGCCTCGCCCACGAAATCCTCGTCCAACAGGATCGCCTCGCGGTTCATCAAGACCAATTCGCAAAACATCGCCGCCACCCGGCCCCGATTCACCGCAAACGCCTTGCGCAGCCCGGTCAGGTCGTTCGGCTCCACCTCGACGACTCGAAGGTTGTGGAACAACTGCTGCCACATCCCGCGGAGCCGCTGGGCGAGAAAATCGGTGCCGTGATAGTTCCCGGCCAGGGCAATCAACACCGGCTCGGTGCCAGGCCGCGCCGTTTCATGGTGCGCCAGGGCAAGCTTCAAGGCCGCATTGACCGCGACCGAACCCGTGCAAACACCCAAGAGCACCGTGTTCAGGTCCTTGGGATCCTCCAACAGCCCGGTGCCGTCCGGATCGACGTCGTTGGCCGCTCCCACCAACCGCTCCGACAGGCGTTTGACCGTCGCGCCTGGAATGTTGCTGTGATCGTCCCAAACAATCCCCGCGTCGATCGCCTCATGGATCCAGGCGTTGAGGTCTGGGTGGTTGTATCCCCACGTCATCTGGTAATGCCCGGCCGTGCAGTCCAAATACAGCTTGCCTTGCTCGCTGATGTAGAAGACGCCGCGGCCCGTCAGCAAATCGTCGGGAAGCTGGCCAACGCCGCCGCCGTACGACGCCTGGAAAAACCGCTTGTCGAGGTGCGGTGCCGGGGGAACCTCGCCGATGGTCTGCCCGACCGCCTCCAAGAGCTCTCCCGTTTCCCGCCGGGCGAGAAAGCCCTGCGCCGCTTCCACCGCGGCCATGATCTCGCGGCCGTGGGGGCCCAATAGTTCCGCCACGCGATATTCAGAACGACTCACGGGAAGTAATTCCTGCAAAGGCAAACCCTCGCCAAGCGCCGATCGTTTCCATCGCCATTGTGGGTTTTCCGGCGGCTTCCGGCAATACCCGTTCGGCGGCGACCATGCCCCGCGCCTCGGCTTCGGTTCCCGTCAGACTGCGTGGACGGCGCCGTGCATCGCGGATTGGGAACGGCCCCACCCTCGCGGCCGGAACGCCCTTCGCCGCATGGGCCACCAAGCCGCGGCCGATCGCGCCGGATTGGGCAAGCGAGATGGCGCCGGGAACCGATTCGATCCGTTTCCGGGAAGCGTTCCTATCGCTCGTACTCAATTTGGGTGATCGTGCCGCGCCAATACGGCTTGCGCCCCTCGAGGGTCAGCCAAGCAACCTCGCCTTGGACAGGGATCAACATGCCGTCGCGCCGCTGATAGTCGAACATGCGACCTTCCCACGGCGTGGGAATCACGCGATCCCTCACCATCCTGCCGCGATCGTCGCTGCGGATGGTTTCGAGCAGACCATCGGGCCCGAAACCGAACGTCATCGTCAACGCAAGGGAGCCGTCAACGAGCGTGGCGCGAGCGGCACGCTCGCCCATCGGCTCCCAACGCACGCCCTGGCTGGGGAGCAGGGCGGTCGGGTACCAGGCTGCCTCGGCCAAGTACCGCATCAATTCGCCGCGCGCGATTTCATCCCGGCCGCGCAGCCTGGCCAGGGACCACAAACCGGCGATGGCGGGCTCCAGGATGCCCTCCCCATCGACATAGGCGTCGTGCACGTGGACGGCCAAGCCGGGCATGATCGAGACGCGGCCTTCCCAGACAAAGCCGGGAGGGAGCGTGACCACGCGTTGGCGCGAGGAGAACGGCCGCCATTGCTCGCCGGTCTCGCTCACATTGAAAACGCCTCGGTGAATCACGTCCACTGCACGGATGATCGGCGTGTCGACCGGCAGGACCTGACTCAAATAGCGAGCCACCGGGGCCGGCAGTCCCTCCAGCTCCCGAACATCGAAATGCTCCCTCGGCGTCCGGATCCGCGCGGCTTCGAGCCGATCGCGCAAGGCCCGGCTCTTGGCCGACCACCGCCACAACCCGGCGCCTTGTCCTCGGCCACCTTCACGAGCCGGAACACGATCAGCGCAAGCGCCGTCGTCGCCCCCGCGAGCAGCCAGTAGCCGAAGCCGACGCTCAGCCCCACGGCCGCAAGCAACCCCAACAAGACCCAAGGCATCATGTTCACCAGTCGATACCGATTCATCAGGCATTCTGGACATCGAAAATGGAATCGACGGGGCGTCGCGGCGAGGGAGGCAAGGCCTTGGGCGGATGTCCCCAGCGGATCAACAACTGAGGGTGTGCCGGCGACCCCGTCAAGGCTTGCAAGCGAGGGCGCAGCGAGGGAACTTCGATCGGCTGGTTGAAGTAGGAGGCCTGAAGCCCCATCCGACACCCCACCAACAGGGCGCGCTGCAAGGCTTGCCCTGCCCGGATCCAATCAACGACAGCGTCGGCATCGGTGGCGAGCACGGTCAGCCACGGAGCCGCGTTGGCCAGCCGCTGGTCCTTTTCCGCCACGACCCGGCCCAGGTTGAACGCCCGCACGACGGCCCGCGCGGTTGGGGCCATCAGCGCGGGAACGGGCAGGCCATCGCCCGACCGAGGCGCGCGCATCCACTTCGCCAACTCGGCTCGCCAACGGCGGTCGGCCCATTGCACGCGGTCGCCCTCGGCCACCAACTCGGCCGCGCGTTGCCGTCGCTCGCCATCGAGCGCAAGCAGGACGGCACCTTCGGCGGCGACCGCTTGCTCCACGTCTCGCATCGCCTCCGCGGCGACGGGTTGCTCGGCGAAACCTTGGCGGAAGGTCCGACGCTGTTTCAGCACTGGATCCAGTGCCGCCAGTTCCTCCTCGACCGGGCCATCCGCGAAAACGACCCGGGCGAGATGGTCGCAGTCCGCTCCTTTCGGCAGAAGTTCGGTCCGAATTCCCAAACCGTTGGCCGCGGCCGCCACTCGCAGCGACAGCAAGGCAGCGCCACAGCTCATGATCAGCTCGCGATCCAAGGGATCGTTAACCGGGAGCGCGCGGGTGCGATCCGCCCACAGGTTGAGCTCTCGGGTGCCCGCCCGGAAAAGCCAAGGCTGGGTGTTGTGACTCGATACGGCGGTGCTTGCGCTTTCGGTCAATGCTTTAATCAGTTGCACGGTGAGCACATTCGGTTTCCTCTCGTGTTGCCGATCCCGTCGCACCTTCCCGATCCAATTCTCGCAGCCGCGCTCGATGGGGCAAATCTCCGCCAACGGCCTCGCGCCGCGGCGAGAACGCGAGGGCAATGCGTGGAAGCCGGGGCAGGTCGCCCAGCTCTGACTACGGCGTCGATGGGGCTGATCCCTCCACGGTAATCCACGTTCCGGATTCGACGCTGGCCAGCGCGGCAAGATTGACCTGCAAGGTCTGGATGCCTTCCTCCAGGGAACAGGGCAGGCTGATCCGGCCCTCCACGGCGTCGAGGAAGGCATGGGCTTGGGCAATGAAGAGCGTGTCGCGTTCCAAGGGGGCAATCAGTTCGTCGTGCCACGGATCATCGGGCCGCTCGATCCAGCGCCAGCGGTGGTGGTGAAGCTCGGCGCGAAGCGTGCCCGCCGTGCCGATCACGGTGATGGTCACCTCGTTGGGCGCCTGGTGCTGGTTCAGGCTGTAGCTGGCCATCACCTGGCCGTGACGGGCCAACAAGTGGACCGTGTCTTCCACGCCGACGCCGTCCAGCACCAGATGGTCGGCGTCGGCCACCAGGCGGTCGATCCTGCCGACCATCCACTCCCCGGCGTTGATCAAGTGCGTGAGGGCGTCCTGAATCGCCCCCCCGCCCGTCGCTCGGTCCGCGTAGTAGATCTCGCGGTACGCCGGACGATAGGTAGGAAAATGCTGCCCGGCAACCGCGACCATTTCCACTGGCCGCCCGATGCGTCCGCCGCGCACGGCCTGGCGCATCGCGGTCAAAAGGGGGTGGCAACGATACACATAGGCCACGGCCGCCGTGACCCCCCGCCGCCGCACTGCGCTTCTCAAGGCGTCGATCCCCTCCAGGCCGACGCCCAGCGGCTTTTCGATGAGGATATGAACGCCGGCGTCCGCCAATCGCGTTGCCACGGCGACGTGCAGCGGTGCCGGCGTGGCGATCACGGCGACATCGGGGGAAAACGCGAGGGCGGCGTCCAGGTCGGCAAAGGCGTGCTGGATGCCGTAGCGCTCGGCCACGGCCCGGCGCACCGACTCGCGGATTTCGACCAGGGCCAACTCCGCCCGGCCCGACGCCTTGAAACACCGCAAGTGACGCTCGCCAATCGAGCCTACCCCAATCACCAGCACGCGATATCGCACAAAACGCTCCTTGACAATCGAACCGCGATTCGTGTCTATTGGATTCCTCGCGGAACCTCAGCGACGGTTGGGAAAGCTCGCCTTTCAAGGCCCCAGCGCGCGGCCTTGGTGCAGCCGGCCAAACCGACCTGCCCTTGATGGTTCCGCATTGCGTTTTCGACGCAGGGCAGGCACCTGGAGAGGTGCATTATGGCATCGGCGTCACCGGCCGGCAATCGGCCGTGAAAGGCGCCACACCTTGGTTGAGGAGATCATCGCATGGCGCGGCTGCGTCGCAGTCGGGTTTTGGAGAAGTTACGGGCGGGCAAGATTGCCGGGTGCGTGAAGCTCAATTTGGGGGATCCGCGGGTGGCCGACATCGCCGCGGCCAGCGGCGTGGACTGCCTCTGGCTGGACCTGGAGCACATCCCGAACGACCTTCGGGAGATCGAGTACCAGGTCAGGGCGGCCAAGGTGCATGACGTCGACACGGTGGTCCGCGTGTCCCGCGGCAGTTACAGCGATTTGGTCTACCCCCTCGAGATGGATGCGACCGGAATCATGGTCCCACACGTGATGAGCGCCGACGACGCCCGAAAGATCGTCCGGCAGACGCGTTTCCAACCGATCGGCCGCCGCGCGATGGACGGCGGCAATGCCGACGGCGCCTACTGTACCGTCCCGGTCGCCGAATACGTCCGGCATTCGAACGAGGAACGCTTCATCATCCTTCAGATCGAGGACCCGGAACCCCTGGAGGAGCTGGACGAAATCGCCAAGGTTCCGGGAATCGACATCTTGTTGTTTGGCCCCGGCGATTTCAGCCACGCCATCGGTTGCGCGGGTCAGCTCGACCACCCGCGGGTGGTCGAGGCTGAGCGGCGAGTGATCGACACCGCGCGCCGTCACGGAAAGTTCGCCGGCGCCGTCTCCACGCTGGAGGCCCTGCCACGGAAAATCGAGGCCGGCGCCCAAATGGTCAACGTGGGCGCCGACGTGCTTGCCTTGACCGAGTATTTCGGACGCATCGCCCGGGTGTTCGCGGAGCAAGCCTCGCGTGTCGGCCCCTGATTTCTATTTCGCCGCCAACGCCATCTTCCGGCACCTGCACGACCGCCACGGAAAGGATGCCCTCGTGGAATACTGGCGGTCGTTGGCCGTGGAGTACTATCGCGGCCGGGTGGAGGCGTGGAAAGCGGGCGGGCTGGAGGCCGTCGCCGCGGACTGGAGGGCCTATTTCGCCGAGGAACCCTCGGCCGAGGTCGACGTGATCCTCGGCGAAAACGACGTCGAATTGATCGTGCGGGTTTGCCCGGCCATCCGGCACCTTCAAACGCACGGCCGCGCCGTCGTCCCCTACTTTTGCGAGCATTGCGACCACACGTGCGGCGCCATGGCCGCGCAAGCCCACATGGATTTTCAGCGATCCGGCGGCATGGGAACGTGCCGCCAGCGGTTCGTGCGGAAGACAAACGATGCGGACTGAGAGGGAGAGGGTTCGACTTTGCTTCCACGCCGAGCGACGCCCATTCCCGGCCCATGGACGCACGCGCCTTCGCCCTGGACTGTGGAAGAGCCCATTCCGTCAGGGGCGACCGCCACTGCCGGCCGTCCTTCGGTGCGATAGCATTCTCAACCTTCGCCCTTTACCCTCCCATGCTTGGCTGCCACGACTTTTGCGGTTGGTATGACTGGACGTTCCATTTTGTCCGGCGGAGATGGGGACAGGACGCGGTCGCCCAGCTCTGGGCCGAGGCCATTGGCGGCGAAAGCCAACGGCATTACCTTGAAGCGGCGCGGCGGGACGGTCTCCGCGGGCTCCACGACACGTGGGTAAAGACGGGCCAGGACGAGGCCTGCGACTGGACCTTCACTCTCGACGAGGCCCGGAATGTCCTCCGCTGGGACATGCGCCAGTGCCCGAGCAAGGGCTTCCTCGTCGCCCACGATTGCAACGCCGACGAGGATTACTGCGACCATTGCATGGGTTGGATGATTCCGCTGCTCGACGAAGTCGGCGTCGAGGTTTGGGAGCACGAACACAACCACTTGGGCCAGTGTTGGGGGACGATGCGGCGCAAGGACCTGCCCTCCACGCCGCTGGAGGTCGATCCCGACATCCGCCGCGACCCACGCTGGAACACCGGCTGCGTCGATCGCTGGGAACGGGGACGCAAACAGCCCGTCATGCCGGGGACAAGCACCGCAACCGACGCATGCCGGCTTTTGGTGGATTGGTTTGCCGAATGCGAACGCCTTTGGGTGATTGCGGACGAGCCGACCAGCAACGCGGAAGCCCGACCAATCGAACCACCCCTCGCGCAACGCGATGGGGTCTTGATGACGGCTCGGGCGTATCTGCGGAGCTTGCCCTTGGGGGCGCGCTGCGTGGGCGTGTTGATCGGCCATGGGTGCGAGCAGCTTGGCGACTTGGCGAGCAAGTATCTCGCGACCGTCGCGGGCGGCCGCCCACTGCTGCTGCACCCCTATTTGCCCGGCCGGAAGGCCGTGGAGTGGAACACGTACGGACTGCCCCGTCCGGTGCCCATCCTGCCCTTGCTGAT
>FWPV01015061.1_pt1 | contig 11161 bp, 9 predicted proteins | sample 2228371 | NCBI WGS metagenome assembly FWPV01 (sample SAMEA103939776, study PRJEB20133) | metagenome | reverse complement strand
CAGTACCATCAGACCGGGGATAGCGTTGAAAAGGCGAGCGGCGAGATGATGGAGAAGGTGACCCGCCTAGTCTACCTAACAGCCTTCGCCTTGGCTGACAAATAAAGGAGGTATCAGGGGGACGTCATACATAATGCACTTAACTTTCCGCGATTTTTATGTTCCATTGCAGTGACTTATCCAGTGCATACCCAAATTTGCCGATAGAAAATTGTCTTTGCAAGCGTCAGCTAAGCAATCTCAGCGTATTTTTATGACTGGACTGTCACCCTAATTACCGATAATTAAAGAGGGAGAGTGGAGATGGGCTACTGGTTCACTCAACCCGAGATAAGCAAAAGACCATAATTATTTATTTTTTCAGGCGGAGGCCGAGCTCATCGAGCTGTTTCTCGCTCACCTCGGATGGTGAGCCAGTCAAGAGGCAGAGGGCGCTCGTCGTCTTGGGGAAAGGAATCACCTCGCGGATGGATTCCTCTCCAGCGAGGAGCATGACGATGCGGTCAAACCCCAGGGCGATGCCGCCGTGGGGAGGGGTCCCGTAGCCCAGTGCCTCCAGGAAAAACCCGAATTTCTCCTCGGTCTCTTTCTCGCTGAGCCCAAGGATGGCGAAGATTTTTCGCTGGAGGTCAAAGTCATGGATTCGGATGGACCCGCCGCCAATTTCGTAGCCATTAAGGACGAGGTCGTAGGCTTTAGCCCTGACTCTGAGGGGGTCTTTATCGAGGAGAGGGATGTCTGCCTCATGGGGAGAGGTAAAAGGGTGGTGGACGGAGACGATTTTCCCTTCTTCGTTGCTCCACTCAAAAAGAGGGAAGTCGGTGACCCAGGCAAAGGCAAAACGGCTCTCCGCCTGGCTCCGGAGAAGTTCTTTCCGCAAATTTCCTAAAACAGGTAAAGCAATTTCCTTCTTATCAGCAACCAGGAAAACTATGTCCCCCTCTCTTGCCTTCATCCTTTCCCAGAGCAACTGAGCTTCCTCTTCGCCGAGCTTCAGCGACGACTTAAACCCCTCCTGTTTTTTTAGCCAGATAATTCCCCTGGCACCCAGGCTCTGGGCAAGCTGGCTGACTTTATCGAGCTGGCTCCGGGAAAAACTCGCTCCTCCCCTAACCCTGAGCCCGCGGAGTGTGCCGCCCGAACGAAGAGCATTCGAGAGTATTTCTGACTGGAGCGAGCGCCCTTCGGCCGAAAGGTTCACGATTTCCTCTTCTATACGCAAGTCGGGCTTGTCTGTACCGTATTTTTCCAGGCTCTCTTCATAGGTCAGGCGCGGAAAGGGTGTCGCTACTTTTTCACCGATAACCTCAAAAACTGCGGCCATCAGCGCTTCGACAGTAGCATAGACCTCTTCCCGGTCGACAAAGCTCATCTCGATGTCAATCTGGGTAAATTCAGGCTGGCGGTCTGCCCTCAGGTCCTCGTCGCGGAAGCAACGGACAACCTGGAAGTAGCGGTCAAACCCGGCAATCATAAGCGTTTGCTTGAACAGCTGGGGCGACTGAGGGAGAGCATAGAAACGGCCTTTGTAGATACGGCTAGGCACGAGATAATCGCGCGCTCCCTCAGGCGTTGACTTCGTCAGGAAGGGTGTTTCGACCTCAAGAAATCCCTGGCCGGCAAGAAAATTGCGAACCCTGAGAGCAGCCTCATGGCGGAGACGGATATTGCGCTGCATCGACGGTCGCCTTAAATCAATGTAGCGGTACTTAAAACGCAGCTCCTCTGAGGCAGAAACCGGGTCGGCGACCTGGAAGGGTGGCACTTTGGCTGTGTTGAGGGTTCGGAGTTCGAGTGCTTCGACTTCTATTTCTCCGGTGGGCAGGTCCGGGTTTGCTGCCCCGGGCGCTCTCCGCCTCACTCTGCCTTTTATTCCGATGACATATTCAGGCCTGATTTTTTTGGCTCTCTCGAGAAGCTCTTGCCGCTCTGTCGAGAAGACCACCTGGACAATGCCCTCTCTGTCGCGAAGGTCGATAAAGACGAGATTTCCTATGTCCCGCTGTCTCTGGACCCAGCCGAAGAGTGTGACTTCCATCCCTTCGTGCTTTGGCCTTATGAGCCCGGCGTAAAGAGTGCGGTGCCAGCTCGATGAATCATTCAGAGAGTTTCCCATCTTCCAAAATCCTAAAACCCGCTCTCGAGGACAAGACCAGCAATCTCCTCAGGGTCTACCTCCTCCTGCTTGCCCGTCTTCATGTTCTTGAGCTTGAATTTTCTCCTTTTTATTTCTTCCTCGCCGATGATCAGGCTCCACTCAGCACCAAGCTTGCTTGCTCGCCCGAGCTGAGACTTCAAGCCGCGTTCCTTGAATTCGAGCAGACATTCGACTCCCCTGTGGCGCAGCCGGCGAGCTGTTTCCAGAGCTACTTTCTTTGCCTCCTGGCCGAGATAAATGATGAAAACGACATTCTCCGGCTTTTTATCCAGCCGGGCTACAGAGAGGAGCCTTTCCATCCCGGCTGCAAACCCAATGCCGCAGATATTTGGCCCGCCGAAATCTTTCATCATGTCGTCGTACCGGCCGCCGCCCAGGATAGCGTTCTGGGCACCCAGCTTCGACGTGGTGATCTCGAACGTTGTTTTGGTGTAGTAATCGATGCCGCGGACAAGGCGGGGGTCAACCCGGTAAGAAAGGCCGTAGAGGTCGAGATGAGCCCGGAAGCTCCGGAAGTGAGCCTCACATTCCGGACAGAGATAGCCGAGAATTTCTGGGAAGGCGCGAGCAAGCTCCTGGCATGTCTCGACCTTGCAGTCAAAAATCCGCAGCGGGTTGGTGGTCACTTTCCTCTGGCAATCCGGGCAGAGCGAGGAGAAAACAGATTGCGCTGCTTTTCTCAATTCCTGGATATAGCCAGGCCGGCAATTCCGGCAGCCAACGGAATTGACCAGGGTCTCCGTGTCCGAAACGCGCAGCTCCCGGAGGAGAAAATCGGCCATCTCGACGATCTCGGCGTCAATGGCCGCATCGCTTTCGCCGAAGACCTCAATATCGATTTGATGAAACTGACGGTAGCGGCCTTTCTGAGGCTTGTCGTACCGAAACATCGGGCCGATGTAGTAGAATCGGAGAGGCTCGGGTCGAAGATAGAGCCTGTGCTCGATGATTGCCCGGACTACCGAAGGTGTGTATTCAGGACGCAGGGTCAGCGAACGCCCCCCTTTATCGGTGAAGGTGTACATTTCTTTGATGACGATATCAGAGGTCTCACCCGTCCCGCGTTCGAAAAGCTCCGTCGCTTCAAAGATGGGAGTCCGAATTTCCCTGTACCCATAGAGCTCGAAGACGTTCTTGGCGATAGCCTCAGCTTGTTGCCAGGCTCGCGCTTCATCGGGGAGAATATCCTTAGTTCCCTTGATAGCTGAGAAGGCTGTTCTCTCTGACGGTTTGGCGCTCACTTTTCGATAAAAACTCCCATCCGGCGAAATTTCTCGTATCTTTCTCTTACCAGTTCATCCACGGGTTTCTGCTCCAGTTTTTTCAAGGCCTGACTGATACTCTTGTCCACGTTTCGAAAGGTTTGCTCGTAATCGACATGAGCTCCGCCAGGAGGCTCGGGGATGACCTTATCAATAATGCCGAGTTCCAGAAGGTCCCTGGCTCTTATCTTGAGGTTTTCTGCGGCCGCGGCCACGGCACTCTGGTCCTTCCAGAGGATAGCCGCGCAGCCCTCTGGAGAGATGACCGAGTAAAAGGCATACTCGAGCATCATGACGACATCTCCAACCCCAATGGCCAGAGCTCCGCCGCTTCCTCCCTCCCCGATGATGATGTTGATGACCTGTGTGCGGATAGTCGCGATTGCCTTGAGGTTGGAGGCAATGGCCTCAGCCTGCCCCCTTTCTTCGGCTCCGATGCCAGGATAAGCTCCCGGCGTATCGATGAGCGTGATGATAGGAAAACCGAATTTCTCAGCCAGCTTCATTATCCGCAAGGCCTTGCGATATCCCTCCGGGTTGGGCTGTCCAAAGTTGCGCTGGAGGCGCTCCCGCGTGGTTCGGCCTTTCTGATGACCGATGAAGGCAGCTGTTCTGCCCTTATAGAAACCCAACCCGGCGACAATGGCGGGGTCGTCAGCAAAGCGACGGTCTCCGTGCATTTCGGTAAAATCTTCAACCAGGTTAGCAAGATAATCCAGGGTATAGGGCCGCTGGGGATGGCGGGCAATCTGGACGATGTGGGTGGCCGTCAGTCGCGGTGCAATCTCGGCCCATTCTTTTTCGACTTGAGCTCTCAGAGCAGAAATCTTCTCTTTTTTCTGGGGGTCCTCAGAAATTTCAAGGTCTTCAATCTGTTTTTTAAGAAGAAGAATATTCTTCTCCAGCTGATAAAAATCTTCCTCTTTCTTCATTCTTGCCAGGCCAGGGAGAAATTATTCTTTGTTATTCTACCGGGATGGGAAGGGGCAGTCAAGCAAAAGCCAGGGAAGACGATCGCCAGCCCCACGCCTCGCTCCCGCTCAGGTTCTTAACGCCGTTCCCTCAAAGCTTGGCTCGGCGGCTGCGGAACTCGCCCCAAGGCCAACCCTCGTTCTCCCTGATCGCTTGCCTCTTTCTCCCTCGTCACCAGACTATCTTTGGCTCAGACATCCTCGCTGCCCCGAAGGCAGGGTGCCCTCGCCAAGCGTTTCGGGAAGGCTGAACCTTCGATGGTCGCCGCGGCGCGTGGCTGGCGATTCTGGTCCAACGCTGCACAACTGACCACACTTTTCGCAACAGAGCCGAGAAAATCGGCGAGCCTGATTTGCTCATGAAATCACCCCAAAGGGTCCTCTCACGGTCAACATCTAAAGGCTTGCCCTCCAGGAATGATTATCTGACCGCAATTTTCGGGGGACAATAAGATGCCCTGGTGGATGGCAGTTTTAAGAGGAAATTTATGGCCGTAAGAACAGTCCCCTTAGCGGCCCGCTAAGTTTAGGTTAGAAAAGGAAGAGAAAGAAAAAATAGAGGGTAAGAAGGAGAGCGACAGTCAGGAAATAAATTTTTTTGATCATGGCTTCTTCCCTTCTCACTCCAGGATGACCGCAGTCCCGTAAGCGATGATTTCGGCCGCCCCCTGCATGATCATAGAAGTGGAAAAGCGAAGGCCAACAATTCCGTTGGCGCCGAGAGCCCTGGCTTCTTCGACCATCCGGTCAAGAGCTTGCTCCCGAGCCTCGGCCATCATTTTCGTGTAGTCCCTGATCTCGCCGCCGACGATGTGCCGGAGAAGAGCCATGATGTCGCGGCCGAGGTGGCGGGCGCGGATGGTGTTGCCGCGGACGATACCCAGATGTTTTTTGATGGTTTTACCCGAGACTTCCTCCGTGGTCACAATAATCATTTGTCGATCTCCTTGTATCTTTCCTTTTTTCTCAAGAAAAACTGTTCTCTGAGGATTGAGACCAGCAGGACAACAACCCCGGCCAGGAAGATGAGAATTCCAGCCTTGAGAAGAAGGGGGATGGCTGGGTCTTCAATGATTCCCTCGACCAACTTATAAGCGCCGAAAAAAAGAAGGATGATAGCTCCAAGAGAAAGGAGGATCCAGCCTACCCCTCTCTCCAGTCGGTTGTAAACCGACCGCCAATAAACGTCCCAAATTTCCTGGGGAGGGCTTTTCAGTTTCATCATGCCCATCACCTCCTCGAGTTTTTTCATTTGTTCAATCTCCCGGCGGCATTCCGGACAGGCTGCGAGATGATCCTGGACCCGGCGTATGCCTTCTTCGTCGAGCTCCCCATCCAGGTAGGGGGAGATGAGCTTTTTTATTTGTTCATGTTCCATCAGGTTCTCTCCGCCGGCTTTCTTTATTTTCAACCCCCAGGTATTTTGCCAGGATTTCTTTGAGCTTCATCCGGGCATAGAAAAGGTTTGACATGACCGTCCCTACTGGTTTCCCCGTAAGCTCGGCAATTTCTCGGTAGGAAAACTGCTGAAAATAGCGGAGAAGGAGAATTTCTCTTTGCTCCAGGGGAAGGGCGTTGATTCCTTTCCACACAGCGGCCTTCATTTCCCTGTCCTCTGCCGCGGCCGGAAGGACGATGGCTCCGTTGAGGGAAATCTCCCCCCTTGATTGGCGCCGCTTCAAATAGTCTAAGCTCAGGTTTTTCAGAATTTCATAGAGCCAGGGAAAGAAGGGGCGGCGCAAATCAAACGATTTCATTCTCCGGTAGGCTTTGACAAAAGATTCCTGGGAAATGTCCAGGGCATCCTGATGATTGTGGACATAGCCAAGGGCGATGAAATAGGCTTTCTTCATATATTTGGTGACAATCGCCTGGTAGGCCTTCTTATCCCCGGCCTTGACCCGAGCAAGAATTTCTGTCTCCGAGAGAGAATCGTTCACATGCATCTTAGAGCTTACCGCTCGCGACGGATGAATCCGGGCCAGGTCGAGTTCGACGGCCATGTTTTTGCTTCTCCATAATGTTATACGATTTTCCGGCTCGGTTTATTCGTCCTTTCGGATGCCATTCTCTGGCGGACGACCTCGAAGAAGAAAATAGCGGCCGCAGCCGCCACGTTGAGGGAGTGGAGACGGCCAAAAAGCGGGATAGAAAGGACCTGGTCGCACTTTTCTCGGACGAGGCGGCGAAGTCCCCGGCCTTCCGAGCCTAATACTATTCCGACCGGAACCGTGTAATCGAACTGGTGCCAGTATTTTTCGCCACCCCCCTCGGCTCCGACAAGCCAAAGTCCTCGCTTTTTAAGCTCGTCCATGGCCTGGGCCAAATTGGTAATCCTGGCTATGGGCAAGTGCTCCGCAGCCCCCGCGGAGACAGAGAGGACAGCCTCGGTCAGTCCGACCGAACGACGGGCCGGGATGATAAGCCCGTCAGCACCCGCTCCCTCTGCGCTGCGGATGATGGCGCCGAGATTCTGAGGGTCCTCGACTTCATCGAGCAGAACGAGGAATGGGTTTTTAGCTTTGGCCAGGATTTCCTCGACCGAAACAAAAGGCCTGGCTGAAAGGAAAGCCAGAACTCCCTGGTGCCCGGGAGCTAGTTGGTCGAGCTTTGGCCGGGGGACAAAAACACAGGGAATGTTTTGCTCTCTCGCCAGACGGATGATTTCTCGGGTTTTTGGGCCGCGGCTTCCCTTCTCAACGAGGATTTTGTTGATGCGGCCGGCAGAACCGCGGAGTGCTTCGAGAAGCGCGTTCAGGCGATAAATCCTCGCCATGTCTTAAATTCTCCTCGCCCCCTGACCTTCTTTCGTCTCCACCATGAGCGTTTCCCGAGCGCCAGAGAACCCTCTGGATTTCCGACCCTTTTTAGGGGGACAAACCACTTCTTCTTTTTTTGGCGATTCTAAAGGCGCTGAGAATCCTTTCTTATCTTAGCGCATACCCTTTATATCGAGGAATTCTGTCTTCTTGTAGCCGGCAGGCACAGCATAAACCCCAGGAAGAGCGGTCTTCTGGCTGATTTCGACAACCTCTGTTGTCGACCGCATCTTTGCGCCCATCATTTCGCCTGTTGTTTCCGAGGCAATCCAATAACCCTTGATCTTCTCCATTTCCTTGAGCGAAGCGTCATCCAGCCGGAGTTGAGCCTTGAGGACATTGGAGTACAACCGCGAGAACTTTTCCATATCCAGGGGGACGTCGGTCGAGGCCCAGACAGCTATTTTCATCGGCATCATCATCATCTGAATTGAAACATCATAACCAGAGCACTTCCACTGGCCGATTGTTTTGGCCTGGCCAGTCGGCGATACCGTAACCGTCATCTTCATCATCGAGGCCATCATTTGAGCCATCTGCGGCGGAAAGAGCTTCGTAACATCGAGCGGCAGTTGAGCTTCAACGTATGTTTTTTCCTTATGGTTGATCAGGTACATGACATTTTTCTTGAGGTCGACGATGCTCGACATCTCAGAACTTAGCACGGCGAGCTTGTCGTCGCCGAACCATTGCTCGATCGTATCATCTTTGGCTGGCTGACTTTGTCCCATAATGGAGAAGGCGTCGGTGTGGGTTTTGGACTTGATGTAGATATCAGCGGTCGCAAAAGCCGTAAGAAAAACCACCGCGGCCAAGATAGCAAATGCTTTCTTCAAGAAATCCTCCTTGACCAGATTTTCGTTCCGAAAAAGAACGCTTCTCGCATTATAGGGCAAAAGGCCGACTTAATCAAATAAGCAACAGAGCAAAGAGGAAAAAGCAGAGGAGCAAATGGGGAACGCCATACATAATGTTCATAATTGCCAGGCATTTTAGGAAATTACGTATGCTGTCCCCCAATGGCCAACACAACGAAATTGGACCTTAGCTTGATTTTTTTTTTGTGCTTAAAATAAAATATAGCCAGCGAAGGAGGTGAGATTCGCGGAACAAAGGAGGTGAGAGGAAAAAGTTAAGCACGAAAAAAGAACAAGAAATCTTTTGAAAAGGAGAGAAATGTAAGATGAAAAAATGGATTGGAGGAGTAATTATCTTGCTTCTCTTGTCGCCGGGGCTTTTTTCTCAGTCCCGGGAGACAGGAGCAATTGACGGCACAGTCAAGGATGAGGAAGGCAATCCCCTCCCCGGCGTGACCGTGACCCTGAGTAGCCCAAACTTGATGGGCACAAGGACTTTCATCACCGATCCTGAGGGCAAATTCCGTTTTCCAGCTCTTCCTCCTGGCGAGTACAGCGTAAAAGCGGAGCTCCAGGGTTTCGCCACGGCTATCCGGGAAGATATCCGTGTCACGACGACAGTTCGCCTAACTGTCGACCTCGTCATGAAGCCGACAACTCTGGAGGAAGAGGTCACGGTTGTCGCCAAATCGCCCACCGTGGACCTTAAGTCGACAGAGACGGCCTCCGTCACTCTGGCCAACGAAATCCTTCGGAATATTCCTTATAGTCAGTTTACCTCGGATATCGTGAACCTGGCTCCGGCTGTCACCCAGAATGTTGCTTATGGAGCTTCGGCCAACACAGGCATCGCCTACACTGTTGACGGGGTCAACGTGGCTGACCCTGAAGCCGGCTCGGCCTGGGTCTTCCTCGACCACAACATCATCGAGGAAGCTAAAATCATGGGCATTGGCCTTCCGGCGGAATACGGAAATTTCACGGGCGTTATCTTCAACTTAATCACCAAGAGCGGTGGCAATGTCTTCTCCGGACACATGGAGTTCAACTACCAGGGCGAAAAGGGGAAATTCTGGAAAACGGAGAATAACCAGAAATACAAGGATGATTTTCCTGATCTCACCTCGCCCAAGTTGAACCTTATGGACATCAACGCCCACCTGGGCGGACCGATTACTCGGGATAAACTCTGGTTCTACACTGGCGCTCAATTTTACCGGACCAAGAATTTCCCGACCGGATTTCCGGAGGCGGTGGATTACAAACAGCCGCGCTGGTTCGGCAAGATTACCTCGCAGTTAACTCCCTCGACAAGCATGAATTTTTCCCTTGAGATTGACACGTACAACGGTATCAACCGGGGCGCTGGGGCCAACGTGGCTCCAGAAGCCTGTGTCGACCAGAAATCACCGGAGATTGTTGGCCACTTCAGCCTGACTCACCTTCTTTCATCCCGGAGTTTCTTCGACCTCAAGGCTGCTTATTTCTGGGGCTACTACTATCTCGACCCTGAAGTCGGGAAAGATGTCAATTCCCATTTCAGTTTGGACGAAAACTTCCTTTACGATAGCTCCGGCTACTTTTTCTATGCCGACCGGACTCGTTTCCAGGCAAATGCGAGCTATACCCACTACGCTGAAGATTTCATCCAGGGTGACCACGACTTCAAGTTCGGCGTCGAAATCGAGCGCTCAACCGTACGCAATCGCTATGGGTATACAGGCAAGAATCACATCAAGTATTTTGATTACTACGGCGAGCCTTACTTGGCCTATCAGTATGAAGGTTATGACACCAACACGAGGTACGCGCGGCTCGAAGCCTTTGCCCAGGATTCCTGGCAGATCACGCCTCGCCTGAACATCAACCTCGGCGTTCGCTTCAGCCAGAACTGGGGAACGATCAAGGATGTTGAAGGTATAGTCTACAACACCCGCCGGATTGCCCCCCGCATAGGGTTCACGCTTGACCTCTTTGGAGACAAAACGACCGTTCTCAAAGCGCATTACGGCCAGTTCACAGAAGCCATGCTCTCGAGCTACCATGACCGGCTGAACCCAGCCTCAGCTTACAGCGACTTTATCGGCTACTACTGGGATGGAGAGTGGATTGAGTTCCTGCGCCTGCAGCACGAAGAGCTCTATACCTTGGATAAGAACATCAAACATCCATACTTGAACCAGTTTACAGTCAGCCTAGAAAGGGAGCTTTTCAAGGACGCTTCCTTTGCTGTAACCTACATCTACCGGGATTGGAAAAATATCATTGGCCGTTATGATACGCTATCTGATTACATCCAGGTTCCCGTTACCGTCGGCTACCACATCAACAAGACCTTCGATATTTACAAATTAACGACCGGTGACGCCCATGCTTATGTTCTGGCTAATATCAAGAAAGGCGACCCATGGGTGCTAGAGGAGCCCTACCGGAGATATCAGGGTGTTGAGTTCCTCTTCAACAAGCGCTTCTCCAACCGCTGGCAGCTCCTCCTGTCTTACGTCTATTCCAAAGCCTGGGGTACCATGGACAATGGGTTTGCCGACGATATCGGCTGGAGTGACCGAGACGGTCTCCACACGGGCGACCCCAACTACTGGATCAACGCCGACGGAAATTCGACTGTTGACCCCACCCACATGCTCAAAATCCAGGGAACATACATCCTGCCCTTTGACATTGCCTTCAACGCCTACTTCCGGGCCATTACTGGCAATGCTTGGACAACACGCTACCGAACGGCAAGATTTCCTCAAGGACGGGTGACTTTCTTTGTTGAACCTCGAGGCTCTCATCATTACCCGATTGATAAGCAGTTAGATCTCCGTCTGGAGAAAATCTTCCGAATTGCTGAAAAGTACAGGCTGGGGTTGATGGTCGACGTTTTCAATGTGTTCAACGAAGACACTATTACCAGCTGGGGCACGCGGATAGGCTATGACTGGAAACCAGGTGAATGGCCTTCCACCGAGGGCCACCAATTATACTCGATTGTTCGGCCTCGCCAGGCAAGGCTGGGCATCCGGTTGATTTTCTAAGGTTAATTCTCCAGGTAGAAGGGTAGCGGACTTGGCCGCTACCCTTCTCTTGTTTT
>FWPV01010418.1_pt1 | contig 11161 bp, 8 predicted proteins | sample 2228371 | NCBI WGS metagenome assembly FWPV01 (sample SAMEA103939776, study PRJEB20133) | metagenome | reverse complement strand
GAGCAACCAGGAAGTAGAGACCAGCCGCTTGATCAGCTCGCGGCTGCTCTCTCTTGGTCTGGAAGTTAAAGGCGGTGTGGCCAAGACTGGGGTTACCGGGCTCCTTCGCGGTTTAGACTCAGGGCCAACCATTGCTCTTCGGGCTGACATGGATGCCCTACCTATCCAAGAGCAAACCGATGTTCCCTTCAAGTCCCTTAATTCTGGCGTGATGCATGCTTGCGGCCATGACCTCCACATGGCTATTGCTCTGGGCACCGCTTACATTCTTCGCGACCTCCGCCAGCATTGGCGAGGAAATATTAAATTTATTTTTCAACCGGCTGAAGAGGGTCCGCCTCCGGGAGAAGAAGGGGGTGCTTCTCTAATGGTCAAAGAAGGGGTTCTTGATAACCCGTCTGTACAAGCTATTTTCGGTCTCCATGTCTGGCCCGAGGCTCAAGTGGGCCAAGTGATGTTCTCTCCAGGCTTCATCATGGCCAACTCGGACTGGTTCCAGATAACGATTAAAGGGAAGAGCGCCCATGCTGCCCGGCCCCAAGAAGGTGTGGATGCTATTGTGTTAGCTTCCCAAGTAGTGGTTGCCCTTCAATCCATAGTTTCTCGCTATAATGACCCTTCTGACCCTATTGTGCTCACCGTGGGAAAAATAAGCGGCGGTGTTCGCTCGAACGTTATCGCGGCCGAGGCCATTTTGGAGGGAACGGTAAGAACGTTGAGTGAAAAAAACCATCAAAGAGTCCCTCAGCTTATCTCTTCCGTGGTCCGGGGCGTAGTCCAGCCCTTTGGCGGAGATTTTATTTTAGATTATCGGGAGTTGGTCCCCGCGGTTTATAATCATCCCGATTTGGCTGAAATAATGCTCCCTACGTTGATCAATGTTCTCGGAGTCAACAACGTGTTGGAACTGAAACCCCAACTGGTAGCTGAGGACTTTGCCTTTTATGGCCAAAAGGCGCCTGGCTTCTTTTTCTTCCTTGGAGTGAGAAATCCACGAGACACCCAGGCAGCGCCTCTCCATAGTCCGTATTTCAACCCGGATGAAAGAAGTATTCCCATAGGTATTCGCTTGATGTGTCATCTGCTTTTGGACTGTCTGGAAAAAGCCATTTCCGTTGAATTTACGGCGCAAAAATTTTAAACTGAGGCCCAATGGCCTTTCCCTTTCTTCCTCTCTCTCTGGCATTTATTGCCGGCCTTACTGTCTCTAATTCTTTGCGCCCGCCTCTTTTTTTTGGGGTTTTAGGTCTTCTCTTGTGTCTTAGCCTTGCCTGGGTTTTTTATGCCCGTCGGCTTTTAAAGCTCGCTTATATCCTCATCCTTGGCGGTTTTTTCTCCTTCGGTCTCACCCACTATACCATCCAACGACAAGCCTACGAGGCTAATCCTCTCCGTTTGCTACCAGCGGAAGAATACCTCGACTTCGAGGGTAAGGTGCTCAAATCGCCAGCTTTTACCGAGGACCAGCTCCAGCTTCTCCTCCAAACGGACAAGGTTTGGTGGAAAGGAGAGGAGAAACGGATAAAAGGAAAAATCCAGGTAAGCTTTCCTCTTTCTCCTGAATCATCATGGCCTAAAATCTTTGTCGGCGATAAAGTGAGGGTGGCTGCTCGCCTGCTCCGCGATGACGATTTTAGCAATTTCAGCCCTCCCCTCTCCCTTCGCCTTATCCAGAGCCGTAAGATTCACCGTCGGGCTTACAGTAAAAGCCTCCTGCTTCTTGAAAAAATTGACGCCGGCCAAAAAATATCACCTGGACGAGGCATTTCCTGGGTTCATCGCACTTTACAAATGAAAATAGAAAGTCATTTTTCATCCTCGCCTATTTCCCTTACCCCTGAAGGCGCCTTCCTCGAAGCCATTTTGCTTGGGGATAGAGGTCGCTTGGATGAAAAAATGATGCGTCAGCTCCAGGATTCAGGCCTTTTCCACCTGATCGCTATTTCGGGGGCGCACATGGCCATCATCTCCTTCTTCCTCTTTCAGTTATTTAAAATGCTTCGTTTTTCTTGGCGGCGTTCATCTTTGTTGGTCATTTTCGCTTTAATTTTTTATAGCCTTCTTGTCGAGGGAAGGCCTTCGGTCGTCCGCGCCAGCCTCATGGCTATTCTCTATCTTCTGGGTCGCCTTCTGGGGAAAGACACGCATGTTCTTAACTCTATTTCCTTAGCCTGCTTCTTAATTCTCCTCTTTAATCCCTTCCAGCTGGTTGATGCTGGGTTTATCCTTACCTTTATGGCTACCTTGACCATCATCCTTTTTTTCCCTCGCTGGCGCCGTGTTCTCCCGCATCTTCCCCTTCGTTTAACTGATTTAACTTTACTCTCTGTTTCCGCCCAGCTCGGCGTTATGCCCTTTATCGCTCATTCTTTCCATCGGGTAACTCTCGGCAGCATCATTCTCAACCTGGCCGCAGTGCCTCTCATCGGGCTCATTATGGTCGGGGGTTGGCTTTTCTTACTGGCCGCCAGTCTCAGTTATGGCCTCGGTCAATTTCTTTCCCTCGGCCTAAAACATGTTATCCAGGCTTTCTTTTTTTTGACCCGCCTTTTTGAAGGTGTAAGTCTCTTTTCTTATCGTCTTCCCGCGCCGCCGGCGTGGGTGATTCTCGGCTATTTCTTCTGCCTTTTTTCCCTCCTCTACCCTCGTCGTTTCCGGTGGCAAAGACTGGCTTTGGGCCTGGCGCTCACCTTTTTCAGCCTCTTGCTTTTAACTCATCCTTTCCCCTCGTCGACCAAACACCTCAGGGTGACTTTTCTCGATGTGGGTCAGGGAGATTCTATCCTGGTCGAATTTCCAGGCCAAAAGAAAATGTTGATCGATGGAGGCGGCCTGGCCGATGACTCTTTTGATGTGGGCGAACATGTTGTCTCTCCTTTTCTCTGGCGCCGCAGTATAAAAAAATTGGACTATCTTGTCCTGTCTCATCCCCATCCCGACCATTTAAACGGATTGAAAGCGGTCGTCAGGAACTTCCGGGTCAAAGAGTTCTGGGAAGCCGTCAAGCCTGAAGCTACCGGTTCTTATCTTGAATTGATGAACCTCCTTTCAGCTCGAACTGTCCGGCGTCAATTCTTCCGTTTTGACGAGCAAAACGTTGGTAACTTCAAAATCGAGTTTTTGCATCCTCCTCTGAAAAGAACCTCTGGTCAAGTAAATAACGAAGATTCCATGGTCATTCTTCTGAAGCAAGAGAGAGGATATTTATTATTAACCGGAGACATTGGTCAGGAAAGCGAAAGGTCTATTCTCGAGGCAGGGCTGAAGGTACAAGCAGATATCCTAAAATCCCCTCATCATGGCAGTCGCACTTCCAGCTCCGAGGCGTTTTTAGCTTCTGTCAGACCGCGATTGGTAGTCATCAGTGCTGGCCGAGGTAATATTTATGGTGTCCCTCACCCGGACGTCCTGGACCGCTATGAAAAGATGGCGGGGAAAGTGCTTCGCACTGACCAAGACGGCGCCGTAGAAATAATTCTTCAAGATAAGGAGCTACGGGTGCGGACTTCTCGCACCCGCCTTGACACAAAGATAAGCCTGGAATAAACTGAAAATAAGGGAAAATGAAAATTAAAACATTGGCCTCGCTTTTAATCTTCTTTGTTTTTCTTTCTACCTCGACTTCCTTCTCGGCGCAAAGTGTGGCTGAGCTGGCGAAAAAAGAAAGAGAAAGACGAGAAAGCCTGAAAGACAAAAAATCCGTAGTTATAACTAACGAAGATTTAGCCCGAATTAAAAGAAAGCCTGCCCTGGAAACAAATATCGTTGTGGAAGAAGCAAAAACAACGGAAACGACGAGTGGGGGAGAACCAGTAAGGACAGAATTCCGGGTCATACCTGACCAGAAAACCTCTTCCCCCTCTGTCTCCAGCCTGGCCAACGACCAAAAAGCGCTGGAAGAGGCTTATCAGAAGGCAAAGGAATACACCGAGCTTTTAACTTTAAAACTAAACGCTCTCTGGCAAGAATTTTACAGTCTGGACGACATGACGCCTCGGGACACAATCCAGCAAGCCATTGCTGAAACCTTTCTCAAGCTCCAGAAAGCTCAAGAAGAGGAAGAAAAACTCAGGAAAGAATTAGAAAATTATTTATCCCGCACGAAAAAAGAATCTGTTCCGCCTATCTGGATACGCTAACCTTTCTGTTTTTCTGCCTCAGCGAAAATAAATAAACGAAATCTGCACCCCTAATTCTCTTTCATCTTTGGACTTAGGGTCAAGCCGGGCGGGGACAAAGGTTTTATCCGTGGTTATAATCAGATAAAACTCGTCTTTTTCCCCGAGCATCTCTTTTTTCACGCGATAGGTTTTTTCAAAGGCACTCTCTTGCGGGACGAACTCATCCAGGATGAGGTCGTTTATCTTAAAAATCACCTTCTGGCCGGGCACAGCTTCCTGGTTTACGCCCCCGCGAATGACCAGCGTGGCATCGCGGTGCGGGTTATCGATAAGGCAGACAGCCTCCCGCGCTGTCCAGCGCCATTGTTTCAAAAAGGCGTTGGGGTCAATCTCAAGGTCATACCAGCCATTCTCATAAATAATTTCTGGAGTATCTGGAGGTGGAGGCAGGACCCGAAGCTTTTTTACCAGGATTTCATTCTTCGATTTACCTGTACGGTCATAAGGGGAATAAAAACCCACGACCATCCGCAGCGTCTCCTCCCCCCTAAATTCCGGGTCAAACTCATCAATAAACTTGGGAATGTAGATACGCCGCACATAATCGTATTCTTTTCCCGGCTCCCACTTGGAAGTGGGCACGCTGGGAACATGGTCATCCTGGAAAAGGAGGTTATTCTTGTGCCAAAAATGGACGAAGATATTGAAATCACTGTCAAAGCGGGCAAATTCGTTGGTGGTTTTCCATTTATACTGGACATCGGTCATTAGATTATCCGTCAGGTCTTTTTCAGCAAAACTAACATTCAATTCAATGCCCCTAATCTGAACTTTTTTCTGGCAGGAAGAGACGGCCAGGGCGAAGGTAATTATAGCCATAACCGTCAGCCATCGCCTCATGGGCAACCTCCTTCAACACGAAATTAAATCAGCCAAATTATATTGAAACAAAGAATATTTGTAAAGCCAGCGCCTCGGGGCCAAAGGATTTTTGAGAGGCGGCCTGAGCGAGGAAAAACGCTCGTTTGAGGGCCAGCAACTCCGCAGTCAGGTAACCAGCCCGTTCGTGGCCCAGGAGCCGACCTCATTCCGTTATCGATTTTCAACCAGTTTTGGCGCAATCGGAAAAAGGTTAAATCATCAAAAAACCTCCAACCAGGAGTTTTTCCTTTGCCAGGTCATTCTTCGCTCTTTCGGAGAAGAAAATAAAGAATTTAAGCTATGGTTGAATCATTTTTGACGATAAGGTATAGTCGCTGAAAGAAACCATAAAATGGCTGGTCTTGTCTCCTTAGCTTCTTTTTTTGTCCGCCTTGCCTCCTGGGGTCGCAACATCCTTTATGACCGAGAATGGCTCCGCAGTCGAAAGCCCCCTCTCTTGACGATTAGTGTGGGCAACATTTCTTTTGGAGGTACAGGCAAAACGCCCCTGGCCATTTTTCTTCTTTCTTGGCTCCAAGAAAAAGGGTGGCGCCCCTGCCTTATCAGCCGAGGCTACCACGGGAAGTGGGAAAAGGGGGGAGGTGTTGTTTCTGACGGCGAAAAAATTTTAGCTTCTTGGGAGGAAGCTGGCGATGAACCCTATATGGTAGCCTCAGCCCTGCCTGGAATCCCCGTTTTGGTGGGCCGAAATCGATATCTTTCCAGCCTTCAAGCCTGCAAACTTGGTTGTCGAGCTGCTGTTTTAGACGACGCTTTTCAGCACCGCCAGATTAAGCGCGACCTGGACATTGTTCTTCTCCGGCCTCAAGACAAGCCCCAGCGGGAAGGATGGAAAGCCTTGCGGAGAGCGGATGTAATTCTCTTCCAGGACAAGGATAAGCAAAGTCTCTTGTCCCCACAGCGATGGATAAAAGCCGTCAAAACTGACCTCCCCATTTTCACCTACGAACTTTCGCCCTCTTCGGTTTATTTGCTTTCTTCGGACGAAGCCATGCCACCCGAAATGCTTAAGGGAAAAAGGGTTGTGGCTTTCTGCGGACTTGCTTCGCCCCAAAGTTTTCGCCGTAGCCTGGAAGAATTAGGCGCTTCTCTTCTTTCTTTCATTACCTTTCCCGACCACTTCCCCTACCCCGATCCTGCCCTCAAAATACTGGAGAAACAATTCAACTTGAAGAAACCAGACCTGGTTTTAACCACGGAGAAGGATGCGGTTAAGCTAAGCAGAAAAAAATGGTTTATCGAGGTCATGCCGCTGGCCATTCTCAGGATAAAATTTGTCGCTGAACCCGGGTTTCATTTATTTTTACAAGCGTTTCTCGATAACCTAGCCAGAAAAGAAGGCCATGAGACCAATTTCCAGACTACAGGATAAAAAAAGCCTTATGAAAGGATAAAGAAGAAGAAAAAGAAGAAGAAGAAGAAGAAGAAAAAGAAATAAAATCGCCCGAGGCAAAAAGAGGAAAAAGAGAGAAAAGAAAAAAGGGAAGAGGAAGAGGAAGAGGAAGAGGAAGAGAAAGAGAAAGAGAAAGAGAAAGAGAAAAAGGAAAGGGAAAGAAGAAAAGAAAGAGAAAAGAGAAGGAAAGCGGAGAAAAGAAAAAAGGAACAGGAAGAAACATAACAAAACAAATAAAAATAGAAGGAGGAAAAAACGAAGGCAAGAAAAAAAGAGGAACAAAAGCCAGGAAGGATAGATGGGTAGATGGAGGAAAGAAAATAGAGACAAAAAAGAATAAAAAAATAGAAAAAATGGAAAAAATAAGAAGAGGAAAAGAGGGAGGAAAGAAGGAAAGAAGAAAAGAAGAAAAGAAAAAAAGAAAAAAAGAAAAAAATTAAATGGAGAAAATAAAAACGTCGCGCAAGAAAAATAAACTGACAATAGCTATGTTGGATTTATGGCTCTTTTTTCTTTACCGGTTTGTTTCTTTTTTAATCCGCCTTCTGCCACGGTCAATAATTCTTTCTTTTGGCGCCGGGTTTGGTTTCTTAGCTTATATTTTTTCCCCTCATCATCGACGAATAAGCCGGAAAAACTTGAACCTCGCTTTCGGTTTTTCTCTCGGTCAAAAGGAAAAAAGGCTTATTGCCAGAAGAGCCTTCCTTCATTTTGGCCGCATGATTCTGGATACCATAAAATATTCTTTTTTAGACGAGGCTCAGAGGAACAGTTTGGTCACCATCCAAGGGTTAGAAAACCTAAAACAGGCCTTATCTTTAGGCCGGGGAGTGATTATCTTTTCGGCGCACCTGGGCAACTGGGAGATAGCTTCCTGGACGATATCTCGGTTGGCTCCGCTTTATGTCATGGCCAGGCCTATAGACAATCCCTGGCTGGAAAAAGAATGGAGGCGAATCAGAGAAAGCCTAGGAGCCAGGGTCATATCTAAGTTTCAGGCCGCTCGTCCCGTGCTCCGCAGTCTTCAAGCCGGAGGCATGGTGGCTATTCTTATCGACCAGAATGTTCTGCGGAGTCAAGCTGTGTTTGTCGATTTTTTTGGCCGTCTGGCCGCCACCACGCCTTCTGTGGCATCCTTCCACCTCAAAACCAATGCGCCTGTTATCTCCGTTTTCTGCCTGATGCAGCCAGACCACCGCTATTTGATCAAAATAAGCCCCCCTCTTTCTTGGGCCGGGAACAAAGGAGCTTTCTCCGAGCGTTTATTGCAAATAACCCAGGTTTTGACTAAGATGATTGAACAGGAAATAAGGCTTAACCCGGAACAATGGCTATGGTTTCATGACCGGTGGCGGACTCGGCCGGTGGAAGAGGAAACTTAGTTTAACCCGATAAAATCGGCCCGAAAAAAGAAATAATTGGAATAAAAAAAGAGAGGAAAAAAAATAAAGATTGAGAAGGGGCAGTGATGTGCCCCCAAAAGTGAGAAAGGAGTTATGTTATAGATAGTGATATGCCCCCAAAAGTGAGACAGGAATTATGTCAGAGATAGTCGCCACGCACCCTACTTTTGAGACAGCAGTTATGCACAGGAAGGAAGGAACATAGATAGATAGATAGATAGATAGATAGATAGATAGAAAAGAAACAAAAAGAGAGGAAAGTAAGTAACAATGCAGGCAGGTGGTTAGGATGGAAGGTAGTGAGATGGTTAATAAATTAATCAGTAATTTAGTTCGTGAGAAGCGAGTTCGGCAAAAAACAGGAGGATGGAAGAGATCATGAAGAGCGAACGACGCCGGGCCAACAATCGCGCGCCCGACGAGCTTCGGCCTATTAAAATCATCCCTGATTATCTTGATTATGCTGACGGTTCTGCCCTCATCGAAGTGGGTAAAACCAAGGTATTAGTCGCCGCCTCCATCGAAGAAAAAGTGCCTCCTTTCCTCAAAGGAAAAGGAGCAGGCTGGATTACGGCCGAATATGCCATGCTGCCGCGTTCAACGGAGATCAGAACTCCACGGGAAAGGACGCAAGGCCGGACATCTGGCCGGTCACAGGAAATCCAGCGTTTAGTGGGCCGGGCGCTGCGGGCAGCCGTCGACCTCCAGGCCCTCGGTGAGCGCCAGATTATTCTCGACTGTGATGTGATCCAGGCTGATGGCGGCACTCGCACAGCTTCGGTCACCGCTGGATGCATCGCTCTGGCGCTCGCCCTCAAGAAGCTCTTAGATGCCAATCTAATTGCTGAGCTACCCCTGAGGCACCTTGTCGCCGGGGTGAGTGTTGGTCTGGTTGACGGCGAATATTACCTTGACCTGGATTATGCCGAAGATAGCCAGGCCGAGGTGGATATGAACGTCATCGAAACAGACCGGGGCCATCTCGTCGAGGTTCAGGCTACAGGAGAAAAGAGGCCTTATTCCCGTAAAGAGCTTGTTTCTCTTCTGCGCCTGGCCAGCGAAGGCTTAGAAAAAATCTTTGAAATCCAGCGGGCTGTTTTAAAGAAAAAGAGCCTTCTTTTCATGGCTTACAACAAGTAAAGGCAAATAAAATATAAGGAGCAACAAAATGCACCGCATCTTGGTTACAGGTGGAGCTGGATTCTTGGGGAGCCACCTCTGTGACCGCTTGCTGGCTGAACAGGCCGATGTAGTTTGTGTGGACAACTTTTTCTCCGGACACAAGGATAATATCCGCCATCTGTTCAACCACCCTTATTTTGAGCTGATTCGCCATGACGTCATCCATCCTCTTTTTGTGGAAGTTGACCAGATTTATCATCTCGCTTGTCCCGCCTCACCCATCCATTATCAGATAAACGCGATTAAGACAGTAAAGACTAACGTCATGGGTACTATTAACATGTTAGGTCTCGCCAAAAGGATAAAGGCGCGGATTTTGCTTACCTCTTCCTCAGAAGTTTATGGCGATGCCCAAGTTCATCCTCAGCCAGAGAGCTACTGGGGCAATGTTAATCCTATCGGGGTGCGCAGTTGTTATGATGAGGGCAAACGAGTAGCTGAAACCTTGATGATGGATTACCACCGCCAGAACAAAGTCGACGTGCGTATAGTGCGGATTTTTAACACTTATGGGCCACGCATGGCCGCCAATGATGGCCGCGTCGTAAGCAATTTTATTGTCCAGGCTCTCCGGGGCGAAGACCTGACGGTCTACGGTGACGGCCGCCAGACCCGTTCTTTCTGTTATGTGGCCGACATGATCGAGGGCCTGGTCAGAATGATGAAAACAGAGAATATCACCGGCCCGGTCAATTTAGGCAACCCGGTTGAGCTTCCGATTATCGAATTGGCCGAAAAAGTGCTCAAACTAACACGCAGCCGGTCGCGAATTGTTTTTAAACCCCTGCCTCAGGATGACCCTGGCCGGCGCTGCCCGGATATTACTCTGGCCAAAAAAATTCTAGGCTGGGAGCCGAAGGTGAGCCTGGAGGAAGGTCTTCTTTTAACCATTGATTATTTCCGGCAAAAGCTGGGCCAGTTATGAGTAAATTTTAGAAATTCCATAAGAATAATAAAGGAATATTCATGAATTCTTATCGCCGCCTTTCGGTCGTTATTCCAGCTTTCAACGAAGAAAGAACCATTGCTGAAATCATTGCCCGCGTAAAGGCCGTTGAGGTCAAACTGGAAAAAGAGATCATCGTTGTCGACGACGGCTCGACCGACCGCACGCGCGACATACTCCGACAATTAGAGGGAGGAGAAGTCAAGGTCTTTTTCCATGAAAAAAACGCGGGTAAAGGAGCCGCTTTACAAACCGGATTCTCCCAGGCCACAGGGGATATCATTCTGGTCCAGGATGCTGACCTGGAATACGACCCCCGGGAATACCCCAAATTGCTTGAGCCTATCCTGGACGGTCGGGCGGATGTCGTCTATGGCAGCCGTTTCTTAGGTGGACCACATCGGGTTCTTCTTTTCTGGCATTATGTGGGCAATAAATTTCTTACCACGCTTTGCAACCTTTGCGCTAACCTTAACCTCACCGACATGGAAACATGTTATAAAGTTTTCCGTCGCCAGGTGTTAGAGAAGATCAGGCTCAAATCCCGCCGCTTTGGTTTTGAGCCTGAAATCACCGTGAAGGTAGGCAAGCTTCGCTGTCGGGTTTATGAGGTTCCTATTTCCTATTCAGGTCGCGATTATACCGAAGGCAAAAAAATTACCTGGAAAGACGGCCTGGCGGCTGTTTTCCATATCCTCCGCTTCCGCTTTTTCGATTAAGCCCTGGTTTTTGCCAGAAGGCCATCCTCAAAGCGAGAAGGTTCATCAATTTTATTAATTTGATTAACTTGATTAATTTGATTAATTCGCTTGCTCAAATCAATTAGATTCATTGGTCATAAAGTCAGCTTATTTGGCTGCCCGCCGCCAGCTTCCGTCATGGGCGCGAGAACCTTTGAGTTGGATCTCATAGCCCCGTAATTAGATTACAAGACAGAATTAAACCCAGGCACTGACTTAATCATTTTTCCCTTCATATTATTTATTCTTATGCTTTTCGTAGGGAAACTAAATCTGAGTTTTCTCTAATACCTTCATCGCTTTTTATTCCTTATCGCTGCCCTTACCTTTTTTATCTTAGAGCCATCCAAGGGAAGTAAACCATAGTAATTCGTTTCCCTTTTTTCCACTTTCTATCAGGCTATTTACATCAGAGCGGTTAAATGATATTAAAT
>FWPV01015119.1_pt1 | contig 11162 bp, 11 predicted proteins | sample 2228371 | NCBI WGS metagenome assembly FWPV01 (sample SAMEA103939776, study PRJEB20133) | metagenome | reverse complement strand
CAGTTTTCATAGTGGTGTGGAATGGTTGATTAAACTTCTTCTATTCTACACCATCATGAGAACTTTAGGGAGTTTCGTAATTCAAAGTATATCATATATCACATCTTTTTTTTCAACAACTATTTTCCACTTTCTTCGACGGGCCGCCCTCTCCAGATTCAAATTTGGATTGAAAGCAATCGGCTGCTCAACCATTTTGAGAAAACTGATATCTGATTCAGTGTCCCCCACACCTACGGAGCCTTTAAGCGTCAAGCCTCTCTCTGAAATATATTGGCCAACGAGGTGCCCTTTGTGTTTCACTGGCTCGAAAATGGTTTTCCCTGTGTATATCCCTCGTCCATTGGTTTCATAGACTGAACCAAACACTTCATAGAATTTCAAATACTTGTTATACTCCTTCACTATCTCAATAGGAGATCCGGATATGGCGATAATGACATAATTCTCCTTGCGAAGTTTTTTTATAAGGTCTCGGGCGAAAATATATATTCTGTCTTTGTTGAACTCAGCCACTTTCTTGCTGGCGTCAATAATATCCTTTTGGCTTTGCCCCTTAAGCTCTTTTTCATAAGTTTTCACAATGGCTTTTCGATATTCCTCATATGTTCCTCTGTGTTCAAGCCATCTGGCATAAATTTCAACTAAAACCCTTCGGGCGCTTTTCGAAAAAATTCCTCTCCAAGAAAGTTCATCAATCAACTCAAAATGAAGATTTTTGCGAAAAATTGTGCCGTCAATGTCAAAAATAGCCAGTTTTTTCAGTTTTTTCATAAAAAAGCCTAGCTTCAAATGTTAGGAATTTCCTAACATTTGAAGTTAGGAAACGCCCAGCATTGGAAAAACAATTTTTTTCTATTTTTTTCTTCCATTTCCTTTTCCTTCATGCAAATCCCGCAACCGCAAATAGAGCCCCCAAACACCAACCATAATTCCAACCAACAGCCACTGCGTTGCCGCCAGCCACATCGGCTCCACCGCCCAAGAGATAATCGCCATAAAAACCGCCGCCACTGAAACGATGAAGAAAATATCTGACGATGATTTGATGCCCATATTTCACCTCCTTTCGTTTTATTTTTATTTTGGCTGTCTATATACTAGCAAATTTCCTTCAAAAATCCAAGTGTTATAAATCCTAAATCCTAATATCTAAATCCCTGCCTACCGCCAGGCAGGCTAAATAATATCAAAATTCGAATGACCAAAACGTTTCGAATTTTCGATTTAGAAAATTGGGATTTGTTTGGAATTTCGATATTAGGAGGATTTCGGATTTATCATTCATTATTTCAATAATGAATGACCACTGGTGTTCCTTTCTCCGCCCAGTTGTAAACTTTGGCCGCCGGACCGACTCCCAATCGAACACAGCCATGAGAAACTGGTATTCCCAGATGAGCCGCTCCCTCTTTGTAGCCGTTTTTCCATTCGGGGAGCTCGTGAATTCCATGACCGGCGCTGGTGAACGCCATCCAGTAGGGCATAAAAAGATTGTATTTTCTGGAATAGGCTCTTCCCGCCTTGTTCAACACTTTGAAAGTTCCTGTTGGCGTCGCCATTCCCCGCTTTCCCGTTGAGACTTTGTATGTTCCAAGCCGATCCCCGTTCTCAAAAATGGAAAGTTGTTGTTTGGTCAGATTAATATCAATGTATTTTCCTTCCTTTATTTTTGCTTCCGTTGTCGCCACTTCAGCATCAGCTACCACTGGGCTGTTTTTTTCCGGAAGCCTCACTTCCTGCACCGTTGGCGGGGGTGGAGGAGAAATTTCTGTTTTGAAATTGGCGCGAAAAACTTCCGGCATTTTTTCCACTGACAGGTTTTCCCGGACAAGCGCTTCTCTCACACTTACCGCGTAATCAGTCGCGTATTCAAATTTTGCCTTGGGCGTGATCGTGAAATCTTTTCGCTCTTTGTCATAGCTCAAATCAAAACTGCTGAAAGGTTCGATAACAAAATTCACATCATATCCAGTCGTGGACTTGTCGAAAGAAATTTTGAGAGCCGAGTCAATTTTCACATTTGGATCACCACTTAAAGGACTCATAGAAATCACCTTTGGAGCGCTCTCCGTTTCAAACGACAAACTGACTGGATCAATCTTTTTTCCGATCATTCGACTAAATGAAAAGCTTGTTCGCGGATCAATCTTTAGGGAATATTTTTTTCCCGGTTCAAAAAACTTATCCGGTTTCACTTCAAGCCTTTGATAGTCTCCCGACCACAAAAAATTCACTCTTGCTGACGGCTCGATTTCAAAATTTTTCTCGACTGCCGAAGAAACAATTGGCTGGTTGAAACTTATTACGACGGACTCGGTTGGCTTGACTTTGCTTTTTTCAAGACTTGCCAAAAAGCCAAATTCCCCCGTCGCGTATTGGGTTCCAAAAATAAAAAGCAAAACCATCGACCCCACGATTGCCCACAAAACATCCCGCCAGATTTTTGGGGATTTTTTTTTGGATTTTTTATGATTTTTTTCAGACTTTTCGGATACGTATAGCTCCTCCATGTGATATAAATTGCCAACTAAAAAAGAAAAAGCGGGCATCACCCGCTTCTTGATTCCTATGTATTATTTTAGCATAAAATCGGATTTTTGGCAAATGAAATTTCAACTGCGCGCCCCGGAAAACGCTAAAGATTCATAAGTTCCTAAATTCTTTCCTTATTTTCCTATAATCCGGAATGGTTCGCGCGACCAAATCCCAAAACCTCCTGGAATGATTGAATTCTTTCAAATGACAGAGTTCGTGAACAATAATGTAGTTGAGATATTTTTCGGGAAGATAAACAATCCGATAATTCAAATTTATATTGCCTTTTCGGCTGCAACTTCCCCACCGCGACTTTTGGTTTCGGATAGAAATTCGGCAATATGGAAAATTATATACGGCGTTCAGCTCCAGTATTTTTCTCTTTGCCAATTCTTTGGCTCGTTCTTTGTGTCTCAAATATTCCCGCCGGCTGGCTTTGGGCAAAACGATACTCGGCTTTCTCTTTTTCGCTAAATTAATTTTGCGCAAAATCCAATCGCCTTTTTGGCGAATGAAGTTTTCAAGTTTTCCGATCTCCATTCCTCGCGGAAGGATCGCCGAGAGTTCCCCGCCGGGATGCACGGTTATTCGAAGGCATCTCGACCGAGGGGATTCGAGAAGATTGTAATTTATCTTTTCTTTTCCAATAAGAATCTGTTTTTTCATTGCTCACAAGGAAGTTCCTCTCCACCTGCGCTCGTGTTTTTCTGCTTGAGGGAGAGGCAAAAGTTCGGCTTTTCCCTTGCTCCGAACAAGTCGGAGTAATTCCTCAAAGTCAAACTTTACTCCGCTTCTTCCAACTCTTTTTTCACTTCCTCAAACTCGTTCTCGACTTTTTTGAGACGCTCTTTCGAGGCTTTCACGAGCGCGGCGCCTTCACGAACTTTCTCGAGCCCTTTTTCAACATCCACTTCGTCTTGATTTTCAAACCATTCAACGATTTTTTCAAGCCTTTTGAGGGACTCGGTAAGATTTGTTTCTTTGGCCATAATTTTTCTTTTAAGGTCGAACTTTTCTTAACTCCGAATAAATTCGGATTTTTTAAGGTTCGACCTTAAAAATTTTAGATTTTAATTGTCCATCACTTACCCTTATATCAACTTTGTCTTCAACCTTCACATCCTTCACGCTTCTTACAACTTTCCCAGTTAAACTGACCAAGCTGTATCCCAATTTCAATTGGCGCTCGGGACTGTTCGCACTCAGCTGATCTTCCGCGATTTTTATTTTCTCCTTTACGCCCAAAATCAGTCGCAGAAAACCGGAAAAAATATTTTTGGAAGACGCACTGATTCTTTCTTTTTTATATAAAATTGCCTGACCTATTTTCTCAAACTCGCGATGAAGAGATTGTTTCACTTTTTCAAATCGTTCAAATATTCCCGAAAGATATGCAAGCAAAATTCGTTCAACGGTTTCCACTTTGCCCGCCGCTTCGTCCCAAGATTTCGTGAGCTCCACTGCCGCAGCCGTCGGAGTCGAGACCATCTTGTCGGCAGCGAGTGCCGCGAGTGTCACGTCCTGCTCGTGCCCAATTCCAGCTAGAACCGGAATTTTCGAACTTGCCACTTCCCGCACCAAGGCTTCGCTGTTGAAGGCCTGGAGACTCTCCAGACTTCCCCCGCCGCGCACAATCACTATCACATCCAGATTGGGAATATTTTTGTTGAACCATTTTACCCCCTTCACCAAATCAAACACCGCCTGTTTGCCTTCAACCCGAGAAGCGAAAAATTTTACTCGAAAACCGTAGTTGCCCAAATTGCTTGTGAAATCGCCAATTGCCGCGCCTTGGTGCGATGTTATAAGACCGATTTTGTGCGAAAAATCAGGAATTGGCTTTTTTCGTTCCGGCGCAAACAATCCTTCGTTTTCCAGTTTTTTCTTGAGCTCGTCATAGGCTTTTTTGAGCGCTCCTTCTCCAACAATCTCGATGAGTTTCACCTGAAAAGACATTCGTCCATTCGGCTTATAAACATTCGGGTATCCCCAAACTATAATTTCCATTCCTTCCTCAATCTCCACGCCGGAAATTTCATAATCATTCCGCCAAACAAAACAATTGAGAAGACTTTCGTTTGCTTTATCTTTGATACTAAAGAAAATATAATTTCCGCGGTGATCAACGCTGGAAATTTCGCCTTTAATTCTGGCCTCAAAATTTATTAGTTTTGTGTTGAGAAAGTCGAGATATTCCCCAACTTCAAAAATCTTAAAGTTCGACTTTGAGGAATTTTCCAAAGTTTGGCCTTGAGAAATTCCGAGAGTTCCGCTCGAGGAAGGAAAAAGCCGAACTTTAGGAAAATTTTCGCCCCGCACAATTCCCAAAATTTCCTTTCCATATCTTGCCAGCTTCTTTTCCTTGATTCCCTTCACCTCCAAAAGCTCCTCCGCGCTTTGCGGTTCGCGCCGAGCAATATCTTCGAGAACTTTATACGGCAAAACTCGATAGGCTTCAACGTTTTCTTTTCGCGCCCGTTCGCCTTGCCATTTTTTCAATTTTTCAAGAAGGGACTTGTTCATAAATGCGACAACATTCAATGTTGGGAACTCCCCCTAACATTGAATGTTTATCACTCCATCTCTGTCGTGGCCGGGGGCTTGTTGGTCTCGTCGAAGAAGACTCGGACAATTTTGGGGTGTTTCGTGACAGCGGCAGAAATTTCACGACGCACGGCAGCCGGAAACTGGATGCCTTCAGCGGTCATAAAGTCCAAAGTTTTCACAGCCCGCACAACCACGGAATAAGCATAAACCCGCCCGTCGCCCTTGATGCCAACTGTACGTTGGCAATCAAGGGCTACGATGAGCTGAGATAAATTTTGATATACTTTATGTTTTTTCAAAATATCTGTTACTTCTCCATCCGCCCATCGGACAATATTCAATTTATCTTTTTTAGGTGGTTCTCCGATTATTCGGATAAATAATCCCGGGCCGGGAAAAGGCTGACGTTCCGAAACAGACTCGGGCAATTTTAATGAACGGGCTAATTCCCGCACTTCATATTTGAATAGATTTCGAAATGGATGCAGCTCTTTCACTTTGAGGTTGAGCCCGACATTGTGATGAGACTTGATAAGATCGGCGCATCCGACTGATCCGGATTCGATGAGATCCGTCGCGAGACTCCCCTGCACAATGAAATCGGCTTTGAATTTTCTAGCCTCTTCTTCAAGAATCCGACCGTAAAGTTTTTTAAATCTTCTTCTTTTTAGCTCCGCGTGAGTTTGTGTTCCGATTGCCCGCTGAAAACGTGCGGCGGATTTTATAATTTTGAGGTTAGCTCCGGCCGCATCAGCATTGAATTTGATTTCCTCGATTTCGCCCCGACGCAACGCCCCTGTGTCAATGCAAACCGCCAGAAGATCTTTTTTGAAAACCGGCGCGAGAACCGCCGAGAGGGTTGTTGAATCCACTCCCCCGCTGAATCCGATTATCGCTTTTTTTTGAGTCGCAAATTTCGCCGTTTCGTTTCGAATATCGTCTATAATATCCGCCGGCTGCCAATCACGCACGCACCTTGCAATTTTTTCGAGAAAATTCAAAAGTATTTTTTTTCCTTCTTTTGTGTGGGTCACTTCGGGGTGAAATTGAACTCCCCATATCTTTTTGGGCGCATTCGACATAGCCTCAATGACTTTTCCATCTGCCGAACAGGCAATTGTCTTGAAACCCACTGGGATTTTCTCCACGCTGTCTCCATGACTCACCCAAACAATATTTTTTCTTTTTATATTTCCGAAAAGCAAATCTTTCGTATCAAATTTTACCACCGCTTCACCATATTCTTTTCTTTCATGATGGGCAACCACCGTTCCCCCAGTTTTATGAGCGATCCACTGCATTCCATAGCATATCCCCAAAATCGGAACATTCAATTTCAAAATGTTTTTCGGCGGTTGAGGAGAATTTTCCTCGTAAACGCTCGCGCTCCCGCCGGAAAGAATGACTGCTCTGGGCACATTTTCCTTGAGCCAATTTTCGGCTTTTCCCGGCGCGAGAACCGCCGCGCGAAATCCGAGCTCGCGCAAAGCCCGCCCGATAACAAACGTATACTGCGAGCCCATGTCAACGACAAGAATTTGGATTGGTTTCATAAACACACTTCAGCTTGCAAATTAAAAAAGGATTTCTCCTTTTTGCAGTATAGCAAAAACAGAACTTATCTCAACCCTATTTCTTTCGAGCAAGGCAAATGACACTTGCGCCGATTTGGGGAAATATTTTTGCAAGGAATTTAGACCTTATTATCCCGCTATTTGAAAAATTTACTCCGTCAGACCTGGAGATAATTATTTTGAAATTATGTTTTGCGAGTAAAGCCTGCAATGTTTTGAACGTGAAGTAGCGAATATGGCCGGCAACACCAGGTTCATTGGGCGAAACTTCAATCAATGGATTTTTGCCAAACAGCAGCAAGAGCCTTCTTCCTAAAGAAGCTAAATTGGGTGTTGAAATTAGCAGTTTGCCATTTGGTTTGAGAATTCGAAAAATTTCCTCCAGAAAAAAATCAGTGTCATAAATATGCTCAATGATCTCTCCGGCTATCACTAAATCAAAAAAATTATTCTCAAAGGGAAGTTTCTTCTCTCCGTCAAAAAAATATTGCTGAACTCTGAGTCCTTTTTTTCGCGACTCTTGAACTCCCCAATCGCTGGCTTCCAACCCATAAAAATTATTGTTTTTGTTTTTTATCAAAGATAAAAACGTTCCGTCATAGCAGCCGACATCCAAGATATTTTTGTTTTTCAAGTCCAGCCCGTTGACAATGCCAATCATAATCTGAATCCTTAAGTTACTCGCTAATTCTCCCAAATTTTTATCATTGCTATAAATATTCTTGTAGATGTTTTTCTTCATGGAATATTATTGATCGCATTGTACTCTATTTTGGCAATTTCTTCCCAAGAATATTTTCCGAGCAGCTTTTCCCCCGCTGGATTTCGAAAATCGCCCTTTTCAAATAATCGAATCACTTTTTCCGCAACCGTTTTCCAATCGCCTTTCGGCGAAATATCCACTTCGCCATTGGGATAAAGCCAAGAAAACTGCGGCAAATCATAGGCAAAAGCGGGCAAGCCGCAACATACCGCCTCAAGAAGAGACACGCCAAAACTTTCGCTTTCGCTCACACTTAAGAACCAAAAACACTTGGCGGACTTGATAATATTGAATTTTTCAATGCCTGTTTGAAAACCAAGAAATTGGATATTCTTTGTAAGACCCATCTCTCGGATTCTTTTTTTAAATTTTCTTTTGGTGGCCTCATCTCCCTCGCCCATCACCGCAAACTGAAAACTGGGATACTTTTTTCGAACAATATCGAGTGCTTTTAGCATATCATAAATGCCTTTTGTTTCATTGATTCGTCCCATAAAAAGCGCGTCGATATTTCGCGTGTTGTCAGCTCTTGATTTTTCAATAAGCTCATTGTCAACGCCGTTAGCCGTAAGTACTATTTGCCTGGCTGGAAATCCGCGCTCAAGAAGATATCGCTGCAACTCCTTGGAAATGACAAAAATCACATCTGCTTTTTTAAGAAACCACAAACTTAGCTTAAAAAAAATCCACGAAAGAAAGCGGATAAATTTATTTCCGGGATCCCGAAAGGGAACAATATTGTCAAGCACACTCACCCAGACAATTCTTCGTTCAAAAATCTTCACAAAGCGCGGAATAATCACCATATCTAAAACTGACGCGGGAGAATAAATGACATCATATCCGCCCCCTAATATTTTTCGAATAAAAAAAAGGCCGCGAACATTCATCCAAAATGCAAAAAACAAAAATTTCATTTTTGTCCAGCGCATCTTGGCATAATTTTTGAACTCAGAAATTGTTTCGTTGAAAGAGTATATGTCTTTTTCGGCCAATTGAATTTTTTTTATAAATTTTCCCGAGAAAAGATGCAGTTCACAGCCAAGCGCCTCAAGCTCCTTGAATTTCAAAAGGCGCGGGGCGTCAATTCCGTTTCGATGGAGTGTGACAAAATTGATGAGAATTTTTTTCATAATTCTTTCTTTTCTGCCGCATCTTGCTTTTTCACAATCACTTCAAAGTGAACTTCCTCAAATCCGCCGACCCAATAACACCAAACTCTTTCCGTGATATGAACATTGATATTAGCCAAAAAGTTAATCAAAAAATTAACAAGTCTTACAATCGCGCTTCTTTTTTGCAAGGCATCTTTTCTGTTTCTTATCCAGCTGAATCTTATTTTTTCAACTTCAAAAATTGCACGGCCATACCGCTCCGGATGATTCTCCTCAAAAAAATCAAAAAGATAGGTGCTTATAGCCGATTTGTGTCCGGGATGAAGCCAGTTACAAGAAAAATGGGGGCACTTCAGCGTAATCCGGCATCCGTCTTTTGAAATTCTGAAAACCTCCTCAAGGACAGCCAAGGGGTTTTGAAGATGCTCAATCACATGGTCAAGATGTATTTCTTCAAATTGATTCTCCTCAAAAGGATAAGGCATTTGGTTTAAATTATGTATAATATCAGGCCTGCAGTTCGCGCTCAAATCCACATTTAAAAAACCTTCTAATTTTGCCCGGCCGCAGCCGAGATTTAGTTTTTTTATGTCTGCGTTTCGTTCTCCTTTCATAAGCATCGCGAAAACATAGAAATCATTTTTTTATAAACATTCTCTGGATAAAATTTTTCCTCGATATTGCGAATAATTTCTTTTTTCCTGAAGACAATTTTTCCATCGCAAAAATCCCGCACCGCTTCAAAAAAATCGTCTCGGCCGCCTGCTAAAATACCGGTTTTTTCGTGCTTGATTATATCGCGCGGACCTGGAATATCAAAGGCAACGACTGGCACCCCCATAGCTTGGGCTTCCAGCGCGCTATAGGGAAGCGTCTCCCATCTCGAAGGCATAATCATTAGATCCTGACTGCTTAATATGCTAGGAATATATTTGTTTTCAACATGTCCAAAATAGCAAACAAAGGATTCCTTTTGAGCAATGATTTTTAGTCTATTTTCAAATTTTTCTTCTCCGCTTCCAAAAATATTAATATTAACCCCTTCCGCCCATGCTTTGTCCCTGCCTATTTTTTCAATTAGGTCCAATAAAATATCGATTCCTTTCTGCTCGCCCAAGCGCCCAACGAATATTATATTTTTCTTATCTTTTGGAAATTCAAAACTAAACCCGTGTTTATTTGCTCCTTTTGCAATTTCTTCAACAGAAAAGGGATAGTATATAAGCTCGCTTTCAATCCCATGTAAAATTTTTATGGCGCGCCTAGCAGATTCATTGGAAACATGTACTTGCTTCGCGCTTCTAATCAGCCATCGATAAAACAAACTTGAATACAAAAAATTGTGTAGCCTTGAAATAAGTGACTTGGCCTCGGGATAGAGAATCGGCGTATGGACACCAATAACTGTAGGAGGTGTATTTCCGCAGCCAAATATTTTCAAAATAAGCAGGTCAACAATTTCATTTTTTGAATAGATAATGTCATATTTTTTGAGTAAATTTTTCAATCCTTTTAGATTTGATTTTATCCACCTTGCTTTACCTAAACACTCTTGGATAGATTTCTCGTTTTCCCTGCCCTTCGTTTCAATTTTCCCAAAAAAATTCCCCAAAACAAAAATGTGAAGAAGTCTCACGAACTTCCGAAAAAATTTCTCGTCCATTGTAATGACATCGCAACGATAACCTCTTTCTGAAAAATCTCGCGCCATTCCTGCGAAATACTTCTCTGCTCCTCCGCCTTGAGTTAGTAAAGGAAGCATAAAAAAGGCAATTTTATATTTTTTGTCTTCCATAGCAGAATCCTCTTACCGAATAAAGAAAACTTACAAAAAGAAGAAGGATATTAAGCATAGGAAGAAAAAGTATCCTTCTGTCTTTATACTCATTTTTAAAAACCTCCTTTGCATAGAGAAAGGAATAGATAATAATCAGAAAAACTGATATAAAGTTCAGTCGTGGAACAAAAAGCAAAAGCACAAGTGTCTCCCGAAAAAAAGATTTGGCCAGCAAGCCAATGCTGTTAATTCTTCCAAGCCGCAAGAGAGCCCCTTGAGCCTCGGAATACTGCGCCTGTTTTTTCACGATATCTTTCCAGCTAAAATCGGGATCATTTCTGTGAAGATGCACAATTTTTGCGTCCGTCTGAATAATACGGCCGATTTTTTCGAGCTTCCACTTTATGTCCCCATCCTCCCCTGCCGTCCGAAAATGCCTGTCGTCAAACAAGCCAACTTCTTCCAGCGCGCTTTTCCGAAAAGCATCAAATTTTCCGTCAATGCCGGAAAAATCTTTCCCGACAAGGCGGGCAAAAAAACATTTCTGCCAAAAATTGTATTTTTGCCAGATTCCCAAGGGATGCATAACTATATGACTTGCCGCAACCACTTTTTTGTCGCAAAACGGAGCAGTCAATTTTTTTAAGGAATCTTTTTCCAAAATCACATCCGCGTGCATTGTGATTATAATAAACCCTTGAGATTTCCTTATTCCCTTATTGTAAGAACCGGCTAGACCGATGTTTTTTTCATTTTGGATCAATAAATATTTTCTTTTTCCCTCTAAAACTTCGGAAATTCTTTTGCGAGACTCATCCTTTGACCCGTCATCAACAACAATCAGCTCA
>FWPV01012543.1_pt1 | contig 11162 bp, 9 predicted proteins | sample 2228371 | NCBI WGS metagenome assembly FWPV01 (sample SAMEA103939776, study PRJEB20133) | metagenome | reverse complement strand
TGTCTCGGACAGCGCCCTAGCCGAGGGTGATGCCGAGCGCCTGATAGAGGCGACCGAAGTGCATGTACTGCTCGAGCATAGCCGAGAATCGCTCGATCTTGGGCCGTTGCTGGAAGCGGCTGCGGCCAAAGTACTCGTTGACGATCTCGACCGCAGTCAGCGTGTCCTGACGGCAGAGGAGGACGGGCACGCCCGCTTCTTCGGCGCGCGTCAGGATCATGGGATTGGGCATGATGTTGCCGGTCAAGATCAGACAACGGGTCGAGGTCTCCAGGGCCGCCAACTGGATGTCGACGCGATCGCCGCCGGTGATGACCGCCTTGTTGGCCATGCGGCGGAAGTAGGAGAGGGCGCTGTCGACGTTCATCGCGCCCACCGCCACGCTCTCGACCAAGACATCGCAACCGCCGGCGCAGGTCAAGACGTTGGCGTCGAGGCCCTCCGCCAGCTCGGTGACGCTGGCGGCCTGCAGCAATTTCTCCTGGCGCAACACCCCGAAGACGGCGATCTGATGCTTCTCCAGGTAAGGGGTGATCACCTCTTCGGCGTAGTGGATCTTATTCTGCGGGACCATGTTGATGATGACGCCGATCATCGAATCGCCGAGGCGCGTGCGTGAGGCCAGCGCGTCGTCGAGCAGGCGCGACTCATCCCAGCGGATGACGACCAGCGTGCGCGCGTTGAGCATTTCGGCCACGCGCGGGGTGGGCAGGTTGACCATGTATCCCTCGCGCAGGGTTGCCCCACCCTCCAGCAAGACGACGTCGCGGCCCTGGATCACTTTCTCATACGCCGCGAGCAGCCTGGCTTCATAGTTGGTCGTATCCTGGCCGCGCAGCAGTTGTTCGGTGCGGGAAGGGGTCAGCGCGACCGGCCCCAGGACATCGAGCGGCTCCGGCAGTTCGAACGCGCTCTTGATGAAGACGACGTCGTCGTCCCGAGGCCCTTCCGGCCCCGGCATCGCGGCGACATTCACGGGCTTCATATAGCCAACCTTGAGGCCATCCCGCCGCATGCGCAGCCCCAGCCCGACGACGGTCGCGCTCTTGCCTGAAAACGTTTCAGTCGAAGTCACATACAGGTTTGTCATCTCAGAATCCTCCTGAGGCTACGCGGCCAAAACCAGGCGCATGTCCAGGGCCAGCGCGCCGTTCCCCTCATCAAACACCTTGAGAGGGTTGATATCCAGCTCGACGATCTCTGGAAAATCGGTGACCAGTTGCGAGACGCGCAACAGCGCATCGGTGATCGCTGCGAAGTCGGCCGATTTCTCGCCGCGCACGCCGCGCAGCAGCGGATACGAGCGGATCTCCTGCGTCATCTCGAGCGCGGCTCGCCGGCCGATCGGGGCGACGCGAAAAGTCACGTCCTTGAGCGCCTCGACGTAGATGCCCCCCAGGCCGAAGAGGAGCAGCGGCCCAAACTGTGGATCGCGGCTCATGCCCAGGATCACCTCGCGGCCCGCTTTCACCTGCTGCTGCACCAGACAACCCCAGATCTCTGCGTCGGGCATGTAACGTGTGGCGCGATAGGTGATGAGATCGAAGGCGTCGCGCACGTCGGCGGCGCTGTTGAGGTTGATCTTCACCCCGCCGATGTCGGTCTTGTGCAGGATATCGGGAGACGCGATCTTGAGGACGACCGGGTAGCCGAAGCGCTCCGCGATGCGCACAGCTTCTTCGGCGGTAGCAGCCAGCTCTGACTTGGCGATCGGGATCCCGTACGCCTCCAGGATGGCGCGCGACTCGGCCTCGCCGATGGAGAGGCGGCCGCTCTGGCGTACATCGGTGAAGATCTTACGCACCCGCTCGCGATCGACGTCGAACTGCGGCGGCGCGTCCTCCGGCAGGTTGAGCCACTGGCGATAGCCCCACATCGCGGCCAGGGCTGCCGCCGCGCGCTCCGGCACCTGATAGTTAGGGACGCCGCCCGCGTTGAGCACTTTGATCCCCGCGCCGACGTTGACCGCGCCCATGAAGCAACCGAGGATCGGCTTATCCACTGACCGCGAGACGCGCACCACCGCCTCGGCGGTCTTCTCGATCTCGGTCATAAACTGAGGGGTGAGGATGACGATGACGCCGTCGACGTTGGGATCGTTGGCGACCACATCGATGGCCAGCTCGTAGCGGTCGGCCAGGGCGTCGCCGAGGACGTCGACCGGGTTGAGGACGCTGGCGGCGGCGGGCAATTTCTCACGGAGACGAGAACGCGTCTCTTCGGTCAACTGGGCCAACTGCAAACCGGAGCGTTCGAGCGCGTCGGTGCACATGATGCCTGGGCCGCCCGCGTTGGTGACAACGGCGATCCGATCGCCCTTCAGCACCGGCTGACGCGCGAAGGCGATGGCGAAATCGAACAGCTCCTGCACCGAGCGCGCGCGGACGATGCCCGTCTGCCTGAACGCCGCATCGTAGGCGCGATCGGAGCCAGCCAGCGTGCCCGTGTGTGAAGAGACCGCGCGCGAGCCGCCGCTGGTCGTACCGGACTTGACCGTGATCACCGGCTTGCGATGCGTGACCTCACGGGCAGTCCGCATGAACGTCGGTCCATCGGTGATGCCCTCGAGGTAGGCGGTGATCACGTGAGAGTTGGGATCATCCGCCCACGCGCGCAGAAAATCGGTCTCGTTCAGATCCGCTTTGTTGCCGAGCGACACAAAGCGCGAGAAGCCGACGTTCTCGGCCAGCGCCATGTCCAGGATCGAGGTGCACAAGGCGCCCGACTGCGACATGAAGGCGATCGTGCCTTGCGCTGGCATCGTCGCCGCAAAGGAGGCGTTGAGAGGGACAAAAGTATCGATGATACCCAGACAATTGGGGCCGATCAGACGCATCCCGTACTTCTGAGCGATGCGGACCAGCTCACGTTCGCGTTGCATCCCTTCGGGGCCTGTCTCACGGAATCCGGCTGAGATGATGACGGCGCCACGCACGCCTTTCTGGCCACACTCTTCCAGCGCCTCTGCTATGAATTGGCTGGGGATCACCACCACCACCAGGTCGATAGGGCCAGGGACCTCGCTGACGCTCTTGTAAGCAGTCAGTCCCAGGATCTCACCGCCTTTGGGGTTGATGGGATAAATCGGGCCGGGGAAGCCGTACTGAAGCACGTTCTGGAGGACAGCATAGCCGAGTTTGCCGGGAGTGCTAGAGGCCCCAAGAATCGCCACTGACTTTGGGGAAACAAAAGGCTCCAACATTGGATCGATTCACTCCCATGAAGGGGTTTCGGCGCTTCGCACAAGCCAGCGGCAATCTTACCCCAGTCACCCCAAATTGGCAAAAAGGCGGCGATCGGAGACAATCGAGCGGTCGCCATGTCATAGCTCGAACCAGCCGTCCTATCCAGTCGAGAAGATCAGGCCGAATCATAGTATAATATCATTTACTGGAAACCATGGGGTCGTTATTCTATGCTCGCAAGGCCGGAAGTTCACCGTGTGGGACATGCGGCGCGCGGAGCCTTCCACTGTCTGCGGCCTCTCCCTGGGGCGCAGACAGTTTGTCGCGTAAGAACCTACCCGAAAAGCCTCGGCGCGGTCTCCTGATCGCGCCCCTGGCTGGTCAGGAGACCAGCCAGAACCGTTTTTTCGGATAGGCTCTAAATGCCCCACGGTCCCTGGTAGGCTTCCGCCAGGACCTGTTCCTCGTCGTCGTAGCGCTCCTTGAGCCGCGCCAGCTCCAGCTCCAGCGTCTCCACGCGCGCCGTCACCTGTCGTAGCATCTCCATGGTGGTGTCATGCAACACGTTGTGCTGCAAGTCCTCGTGCTGAGGATCGGCGGGCGCGACGCTGTTGCGCGGGCGCACGCGCCCGGGCACCCCCACCGCCACCGATTCGGGCGGCACGTCTTTGACGATCACCGAATTGGCGCCGATGCGTGAGTGCGCGCCGATCGTGATGGGGCCGAGCACTTTGGCGCCCGCGCCGATGACGACGTGATCGCCGATCGTGGGGTGGCGCTTCTCGCGCTTCCAGCTCACGCCGCCCAGCGTCACGCCATGGTAGAGGGTGACGTTGGCGCCGATCTCGGCGGTCTCGCCGATGACGACCCCCATCCCGTGGTCGATGAAGAAGCCAGGGCCGATGACGGCGCCGGGATGGATCTCGATGCCGGTGAGCCAGCGCGCCACATGGGACACGAGGCGGCCAAGCAGGTAGAGGCGCCGTCGCCATAGCCAGTGCGCGATGCGATGCATCCAGATGGCGTGCAGCCCGGGATAGCAAAGCAGGACCTCGAGCGTGCTGCGCGCGGCGGGATCACGCTCGAAGACGGCCTGGATGTCGCGTCGGAGGAGAGCAAGTACCTCGCGCATCTCCCGAACTCCCTCGCTCACGTCCGCAAGTCCTCGAACAAGGCGGTGCTCAGGTAGCGCTCCCCGCACGAGGGGATGATGGTGACGATCAGCTTGCCAGCGTTCTCGGGTCGTTGCGCCACCTGGATGGCGGCATGGAGGGCGGCGCCGGAGGAGATGCCGACGAGCAGCCCCTCCTCGCGAGCGGCGCGGCGCGCCATGGCGAACGCCTCCTCGTTCTTGACGCGGATCACCTCGTCGATGATATCGCGATTGAGGACGGCGGGCACGAAGCCCGCGCCGATCCCCTGAATCTTGTGCGGCCCCGGCTGTCCGCCGGAGAGCACCGGCGACGCGTCCGGCTCCACGGCGATGGCGCGGAAGGAAGGCTTGCGCGCCTTGATGACCTCAGCCACGCCCGTGATCGTGCCGCCGGTGCCCACCCCCGCGACCAGGATGTCGGCCTGGCCATCCGTATCGCGCCAGATCTCCTCAGCGGTGGTGCGACGATGGATCTCCGGATTGGCGGGGTTTTCGAACTGTTGCGGGATAAAGTAACGAGGATCGGCGGCGGCCATCTCCTCGGCCTTGCGGATCGCGCCGCGCATCCCCTCGGCGCCAGGAGTGAGGACCAGTTCGGCGCCATACGCGCGCAGCAGGATGCGCCGCTCCATGCTCATTGTGTCAGGCATGACCAGGACGCACCGATAGCCTTTGGCCGCGGCCACGAAGGCGAGGCCGATGCCGGTGTTGCCGCTGGTTGGCTCCAGGATGATCCTGTCGGGAGTGAGCACACCGGCGCGTTCAGCGGCCTCGATCATGCTCAGGCCGATGCGGTCTTTGACGCTGGAGGCGGGGTTATAAAACTCGAGCTTGGCGACTATGGTCGCGCCCACGCCCGCTGCCAGGCGATTGATGCGCACCAGAGGGGTGTTGCCCACCAGTTCGGTGATGTTGTTGGCGATGCGTGACATCGGTTGCACTCCTTACGTTATCATGAAAAAGGCTCATCGCGCGGCCGGGATGGCAGCGATGAGCCTGCTGGTCGAAACAGTGGGTTGGGCTGGCGCTTCTGCGCCGCCTGTTCACAAATCGGCTGATCGGTCGAATCAGGGTCGGCCGGCGTGGCTCACCGCAGGGCGTGACGCGCGGAAGCCAGCGCCAACTCCTGGATCAGGCCAGGGGCTGGCGTCGACTTCCGCTCGGGACAGATGCACGCGCGTGTGGTGAGCATGTTCTCCCCTACTTACACGATCACGAGGGCGATCTCTTGCAGCGCGCAGGCGGTCCAGGTGCAGGCGTGCGCGGCGATCTCGTACAGATCATAGCGGCCCGCGTGCGAGCCGCCGCTGTAGCGCGCGCGCAAGGAATGGTTGTTGCGCACGGGCAAAGCCGAGGCGGGCGCAGCTTCCACTGGCGTCGGCGCGGCCTGCTGGAGATGAAAGGCGCGCAGCACAGGACGCTGCGGCTGCTCTAACGAGCAGATGATATACGCGGCGTCAGGATAATAGGCGCGCAGCGCGTCGGTGGCGGAGGGGAAGGCGGGCGACGCCGGATGGGAGTGATAGATGGCGATCATCTCCTCGCCGCGCTCTTCGAAGGCAAACTGCTGCAGCAGGGTCTGGTCGTCGACGATGTAATCGATGAGGCGGCTGGGCGCCACGTTGCGGGCGCGCACCAACGCGGTGGCAAGCGATCCGCGGCCAGCGAGGAGGCCGCACACTTCCTCGGGCGCGCCCTCGCGCGCGTGGGCGATGATCTCGGCGTGCAGGGCGCGTGGGAGGATCAACTCAACCATGCCGCCATGGTCTCCGATTGCAGGAATGGATTATGGCGATGCTCTTCGGCGATCGTGGTCGCCGGGCCGTGGCCAGGGAGGACGATGTACTCCTCCGGCAGGGTCATGAGTTGCTCGCGGATGCTGCGGATCAGCAGACTGGCGTCGGCGCCGGGCAGATCGGTGCGGCCGACAGAGCCGGCGAACAGGGCGTCTCCCGTGAACACGCGACGCCCCTCATGATCGACCAGGCTGATGCCGCCTGGAGAGTGCCCAGGGGTGGCGCGCGCCTCCAGCGCATGCTGGCCGAAGCGGATGAGATCGCCCGCGGCCACGGTTCGATCGATGTGAGGCGGCGGCCCGGGATCGTAGCCGAGCCAGGCCTGCGCCATCTTGGGCAACGCTTCCAGGACCGGGGCCTCGTCGGCGTGAAGCGCGAAAGGCGCCCCCGTGATCTCCTGCAGCTCGCGCACCCCCAGGACGTGATCGAAGTGGGCGTGGGTGTTGACGATCTGGACCACGCGCAGACCATGTCCGCGCAGGACGGCGACGATCTCGCTGACGTTGCCGCCCGGATCGATGACGATCGCCTCACGCGAGGCGCGGCAGCCCAGGATGTAACAGTTCACCTGGAGCGGTCCCACCACCAGCCGCTCGAAGATCATGCGTACTCTGCCTCCAGCGCGCCTGGGTGAGGAGCCTGTTCGCGTTCGCCGGACAACCAGGTGCGACCCCAGACCGCCATGCTTTCGATGATCGGGCGCAACGCGGCCCCCTTCTCGGTCAACTCGTACTGGACCCACGGCGGCACCGTGGGACGCTCGTGACGGCGCAACAGGCCGCTGCTCTCCATCATTTTCAGCCGCTGCGAGAGGGTCGTGGGATTGACGCCCCCCAGCATCTCCTGCAACTCACAAAACCGGCGCGGGCTTTCGAGTAAGTGGTAGATGATGAGTAGGGTCCATTTGCGTCCGATGATGCGCGCCGTCTCCGTCACCGGGCAAAGGCCATTGCGCTCCATGCACCTCTCCTCTCCCATCTTCTCTGGGATTCTTACTATACGACGCATGCTGGCGAGGGAAGGTAAGGCTTGCTACACTCAGCAGATCGGCATTCCTGCTCGATCGGCAACGGACAGGCGAGCGCCGATTGGGCAGGGCCGTCCCGACGTCACTCGCGACCAGCTTGGGCCGATGGCCGCCTTTGATCAACTTGATGGCGCCCTTCGAGAAACGGTGACGGGTTCCCAGCGCGGGGGCCAGTGGTTGAACGCACGGTTTTGTGGTATCCTGAGGCTATCCTGGGATTCGGTAGAGTGTGGAAGCCACGGAGGTGCTGCGATGTCTTGTGTTGAGAATAGTTCGCATCACGGCGCGCGGCCGACCCGCTTAGATCGGCGCGCGTTCCTGCAGCGCGCGGGCGCCGCTGTGGGCGCCCTCCTCGTCACCGCCTGCACGCCTCCTGCCTGGTTCCGCCTGGGCGTCGAGCGCGTCGGCGAGATGGAATATCGTCCTTTCGGCCGCACTGGCCTGAAGGTGTCGATGCTTGGCCTGGGCGGGTACCATTTCCTGGAGATCAGCCAGCAGGAGGTGACGGAGATCGTCGGACGCTACCTGGACGCGGGCGGCAACTATGTTGAGACGGCGTACGCGTACGGCAACGGCGATTCCGAGCGCAAGGTGGGCGCCGCCCTCGGCGCGCGGCGCCAGGAGGTGATCCTGGCGACCAAGGTGGCCGCCCGCGATGCGCGCGGCGCCGCCCGCATCATCGACCAGTCGCTGCGCAACCTGGGAACCGACTACGTCGACGTGCTCTTCATGCACGCCGTGCAGCGCTTCAGCGAACTGGAGCAGATCCAGGCTGCCGAAGGGGCGCTGCGCGCCGCCGAGCAGGCGCGCCAGGCTGGCAAGGTGCGCTGGATCGGCATCTCGGGCCATGGCTGGCCCGATGTCCTGATCGCTGCCCTGGAGGCTTATCCGTTCGACGCGGTGATGCACACCTTCAACTACCTCGATCGTTTCAATTTCCCCGAGAGCGAGTCCAGGCTGCTGCCTCTGGCCCTCGAGAAGGGGTTGGCTGTCGTGGGGATGAAGCCGGTCGGCGACGGCTATCTCCATCGCTCTCCGCAGGCTGCCTTCCGTTATGCCTTCACGCTGCCGGTCTCGACGATGGTCTCAGGCATGAATTCGCTCGACTACCTGGAGACCGACCTCGCCGCCGCGCGCCATTTCTGGCCGATGAGCGATCAGGAGAAGCAGATCCTTTATCGCGACGCGCCGGAGTTGGGACGTTGGGTGTGTCGCCAGTGCTATCAGTGTCTGCCCAACTCGCGCGACGTCCCCATCCCCCAGATCTTCCAACTGGAAGGGATGTACGATCGGCAAATGGAGGATTTCGGCATCACCGGCCACAACGCCGAGCCGTTGGGGGCCAAGCTGGCCTTCTGGTTCGGCCTCCAGGATGTGGCCAAAGCCCGTTATCGTGAGCTGGCGCCGAATCCCGATGACTTCGCGGCGATGACGGAGGTCGAAGCGCGCTGCCCCTATGGCTTGCCCATCGCCCAGAAGCTCAAGATCGCGCACGCCAAGCTGACAGTGTAGGGGCCGACGGTGGCGCTGCCCGACCTGCAAGCTGATGGCCCGTGGACCCTTTTCCTGGGCGCCGACCTCCCCGCGGCTGTGACGGGGCTTCCCTCGCGCGCCGATCTTGCCCGCGCGCTTGCCCGTCGCTACGGCCTGAACGAGTCGCTGCCGCTGAGTGAGGCGGCGCAACGCGTGAGCCAGGCCGGCAATCGCTTCGCCTTCACCGTTTTGTTGCGCGAGATGTTGGCGACGGGCGCGTCTCCCCGTCCCTTCCATGCCCGCATCGTCGACGCCGCGCGGCGATTGCGCATCGAGACGATCCTGACCACGGCATACGATGATCTGCTCGCGCGCGCGTTTCAGCAGGCTGGCTTCCCCTGCGACCGCGTCGTGCGCGGCGACGATCTCGCGTTCCTCACCCCCGGCCGCCCGACCCTGATCCATCTGTACGGCGATATCGCCCAGCCCGATACCTTGGTCGTCACTGATCGTGATCACCTGGAGCTGCTGCGCGACCGCGCGCGCGAGCCGCTCCTCGACGAGGCGCGCCGCGCCTTCCGGCGCACCAGCCTGCTCTTCCTGGGCTACAACCTGGCTGACCCCGATTTCCGATTCCTGTTCGATCAGGTGGCGGAGAGCCGCTTCGCGCGTCTGGCCTACGCCGTATGGCCAGGATTGCCCGCCGACGAGGCGCGCGCCTGGCGCGAGCGTGGGATCGTCATCCTGGACGAGGATCCGTTGGGGGTGGTGGAGGGGCCTGCCCACCTGAGCCGCGCGGCGAGCGGCCCTCCCGCCGAAGTCGCCATCGCGTCGGGCAGCCCGCCAGCGCCTGCCGACGCGCCCGGCGCGGTGAGCGAGCCTGTCTGGGACACTGCTGTCGTGCGCGAGCTGCTCGCCGCCGCCTTCAGCGACGAGGAGCTGACCTCCCTCTGCTTTGACCATTTTCGCCCGGTCTACGACGACTTCGGCGCTGGCATGGGCAAGGGACAGAAGGTTCAGCGCTTGCTCGACTACTGTGTGCGTCAGCGTCAACTCGACCGGTTGCTCTCGCTCATCGCGGAGCACAATCCCGCCCAGCACGCCCTTTATGCTTCTCGCCTGTCAACGAATTCGCGCAGCGAGTAGATTCGCCTGCCATGCGTAGCGCTGCTTCCCCCAAGGCCGATGCGATTGCGGCTATCGGTCTCTTGCCAGACCGGGCGACCGCGGTGCAACCAAATCGCCTCCGGCGGCGTCTTCTAGTTGTCGCGAGACCCTGGCGAACACGCCCCATCTCTGTCCCTGGGGGCGAGGGAAGCCTTCCCAGAGGCCGGTCCATCCCTGGCGAGACAACGAGTTTCTCGCCAGACTCCTGCACACCGTGCTCCTGGGAAGGGGCATCTTGTCATCGAGGAGACGCATTCCTGTATGAGGTCTGATCCGCCTCGTCCGTCGTCAGATCGTGCCCATCCTCCGCTTCAGCGCCCCGCCGCGCAGCGCGGCTGGCGCGGCTTTTTCGTCACGCTGATGTTCTTGCTTGCCCTTGGCCTGCTGGCCGTGAGCGGCGCCCTCTTCGCGTACGTATACGTCGCTGCGTCCTTGCCGGCTCCCGAAGAGTTGCGAGCGCGCGTGAACACCTTCGCTTCCACCCGCATTTACGACCGGACAGGCGCCCTCCTGTACGAGGTGGCTGACCCCGAACATGGCCGCCGCACGGCGATCCCGCTCGACCAGATCTCGCCTCATCTGATCAACGCCACCCTCGCGACGGAAGACCCCAACTTCTTCGAGCATCCTGGCGTCGACCCCGTGGGCGTCGCGCGCGCCATCTACTACGCCCTCAGAGAGGGGAGCCTCAGCGGGCCAGGAGGAAGCACGATCACCCAACAACTGGTCAAGCTCGCCTTCTTGTCCTCGGAGCGCACGGCCGCGCGCAAGATCAAAGAGGCGATCCTGGCAGCGGAGATCACGCGCCGCTATTCCAAAGGGACCATCCTGCAGATCTACCTGAACGAGATCTATTACGGCAACCTGGCGTATGGCATTGAGGCGGCGGCGCAGACCTACTTCGGCAAGCCAGCGCGCGAGCTGACGCTGCCCGAAGCCGCGCTGCTGGCTGGCCTGCCGCAGGCGCCCGCGTATTACGATCCCTACACCAACCTCTGGCAGGCCGATGGCGTCACCCCTGGCCCGACCAAAGAACGCCAAAGGATCGTATTGCGCCTGATGGCTCAATACGGCTACGTGACGCCGTCCGAGGCCGAGGCCGCCTGGCGGGCGCCGTTGACCTTAAGGCCGCTCCAGCAGACGTACGCGCTCAAGGCGCCTCATTTCGTCTTCCATGTGCGGGGAGAGGTCGAACGCACGCTGGGGCCGGAGTTCCTGGCCAGGGGCGGCCTGGAGATCCACACCACCCTTGACCCACGCTTGCAAGCCATCGCCGAGGAAGAGGTCGCCGCGCGCGTGGCGCAGCTCGCCGACCAGGACGCGACCAATGGCGCCCTCGTCGCTGTGCGCCCGACCACCGG
>FWPV01015118.1_pt1 | contig 11163 bp, 6 predicted proteins | sample 2228371 | NCBI WGS metagenome assembly FWPV01 (sample SAMEA103939776, study PRJEB20133) | metagenome | reverse complement strand
GAGCGCCCGCACCCCATAGTCCAACGCTTGCCTGTAAATCTCCTGGCGGTCGCCATCTGGCGGCGGTATGTAGGGCGGCTCCAGGTCTATGCGGACGCGATAGCTGGCGGTGCATTGCCCCAGGCCGACGACCAGCGGCGCACGGGTGCGCGCGGCCAGTTGGGCATAGCCATCGGGCAGATAGGCCGGCGCACCCAGCAATGGCACATGAACGCCGCTATGGGTTGTGTCCCGGTCCAGGGGCAGCGCCACAGCGCCGCCTCGCCGTATGGTGCGATACACTTCCAGCAGCGGCCCGTCGGCCGGGATCATGCGCAGGCCATGTCGGCTGCGCCATTCGACCATGTACTGATAGAGTCGTTCCGGTTTCAGATGTTCCGCCACAGCCAGGATGGGCATGTCGAGAGCGGCGGGGGTGGCATGCAACAATAGCTCTACGTTGCCATAATGCGCCGAAGCCATAATCATGCCGCGCCCCAACGCCCGCGCCGCCTGAACATATTCCAGGCCGGTCACGTCAAGCAACTCGAGCACGCGCTGGCTATCGGCGGTTGCCAGCCGGAACAGGTCATAGTAGCTGCGGACTCGATTGCGGAACACCTGACGGGTTACCCGTTCAACCGCTGGGTCGCTTGCCTGCTCGCCCAGGATATGCCTGACGTTGTCGCGCACGGCCTCGACCGCGCGCCCGCCGCGCCGATAAATGATATCGCCGATCCGGTCGGCTAACCAGTAGCCTGCTCGCGGCGGGATGTGTGGGCACACGGCCCCAGCCAGCCGGATGGTTTCATAGAGCGGTAGTGTCATGGTGAACTGGTTTTTACGCTCGAATGTAGCTACGACTCACCCCCCTGTCATTGCGAGCCGCCCCTGCGTTTCCCCTTCGCTGCGCTCAGGGCTTTAGTCTTCCTGTCAAGGGTTGATGGGCCCTTTTGCACCGCCGAGACGCGGAGAAACGCCGAGAGATACCGAAAAAGACTCTGCGGCCTCAGCGTCTCGGCGGTGAGTTCTCCCATCAACACTCAAGGGGGAGACCACCTGTGCCTGCACGCCGTAGGTTCACCTATTCCACCTTGCCGGCGATAAAATCTTCGACCATCTGACGCGCCACATCATCTGTGAACTGTTGTGGCGGGCTTTTCATAAAGTACGAGGAGGGAGCCAGGAGCGCGCCCTTTAACCCGCGCTCCAGCGCCAGTTTGGCGCAGCGCACCGCGTCAATCACCACGCCGGCGCTGTTGGGGCTATCCCACACCTCCAGCTTGAGTTCCAGGTTCAATGGCACATCGCCAAACGTGGTGCCTTCCATGCGGATGTGACACCACTTGCGGTCCAGCAGCCACGGCACGTAATCGCTGGGGCCGACGTGGACGTTATCTTCATCCAGCGTATAAGGAATCTGGCTGGTCACAGCATTCGTCTTGGAAATCTTTTTGCTTTCCAATCGCTCGCGTTCGAGCATGTTCAAAAAGTCGGTGTTGCCGCCAAAGTTGAGCTGGTAGGTGCGATCAATCCGCACGCCGCGCTCAACGAACAACCGCGTCAGCACGCGATGGGTGATGGTCGCGCCGACCTGGCTCTTGATGTCGTCGCCGATGACCGGCAGGCCGCGTTCCTCGAAGCGATGTTGCCAGTAGGCTTCGCGGGCGATAAAGACGGGGATGCAATTGACAAAGGCGCAGCCGGCTTCGAGCACCTGTTCCACGTACCACTTGGTCGCCATCTCGCTGCCGACGGGCAGATAGTTGATGACCACGTCTGTGCCGGTATCTTTGAGAATCTTGATAATGTCGGCGGTGGGGCCGGGCGCCTTTTTGATGATTTGAGCAAGATACTTGCCCAGCCCATCGTGCGTCATGCCGCGATAGACCGGCACACCCAATTTGGGCACATCGGCGAACCGATAGGTGTTGTTGGGCGGCGCATAGATAGCTTCGGCCAGGTCCAGCCCGACCTTGTTGGCGTCAATATCAAAGCCGGCCGTGAACTCGATATCGCTGATGTGATAGCCGCCCAGCCGCACGTGCATCAGGCCGGGAATGCGCGTCTTGTCTTGGGCGTTGCGATAGTAATACACCCCCTGCACCAGTGAACTGGCGCAGTTGCCGACGCCGATGATAGCCACACGGACTTTGGATTTCTTTGCCACGTTCTGTCTCCTTATCGCGTAAAATCATGGTGTGTTTTATACGGGATGGACACCCGCTGAGAGAGCATCATTGGCTTCTTTGCTGACCAATCTGGTTCGCCTGAGGTCCTGGACCCTTTTTTGCAGCCGTTGAAAATAATCCGTTTCGGTGATTTCGGCCACCTGGCGAGCTTTTTTCGCCTCGTCCACTTCGATCCGTAGTTGCTCGATTTGTTGCCGCAGGCTTTGTTCACGGCGATACACGTCGAGCGCCACCGCCGCCAGCGCCGACAGTGATTCGATCATCTGTTGCGAGTATTCATCGAAGGGGATAACGGCGCCGGATTCTGCATCCCTGGCGTTGATGAGCTGCAACACGCCAATGACCTGTTGCGTTTCGTCTTTGAGCGGGATGGTCAGGAATGATTGGGAGTGATAGCCGGTTTGAGCGTCGAACGCTTTGACCCCCGAAAAATCAAAATCGGCGTTTTGATAGGCGTCTGGCACGTTGATCGAGTTGCCCGTCAGGGCAGCGTGAGTAGCAATGTTACGGTGATTGGGTTCGCCAGTGACGGCGTCGTACATGGGCAGCGGCGGATAGGGAATTTCCTGGCCGGTGGTGCCGCCCTGGGCGAGCCGGAGCGAGTCGTTGCGCATGATGACAAACTTGAGCTGGTTGTCCTCTGTGCGCAGATACAACGTGCCCGCGTCGGCGTTGCAGAGCGATTGGGCCTCCAGGATGATTTGTTCGAGCAGGCGGTTGAAATCTTTTTCGGCGGGCAGCCTGACGCCAATGGGGATAACGACGTTCAATAATTTCTCGGAACGTTCCTTTTCTTTCTCGATGCGCGCCAGGTATTCCGCTTCCTGATCGTGGAGACGCTTTTGTTCCAGGCTGGCGCTGACCCGCGCTTGCAATAGCACCGGGTTGAAGGGCTTGAACAGATAATCCTGCGCCCCCAGTTTAATGCACCTGACAACGCTTTCGATATCGTCTATGGCTGAAATCATGATAACAGGGATGTGCCGCAGCGCCGGGTCCGCTTTGAGCATTTCCAGGACCTGGTACCCATCCAGTTCCGGCATCATGATGTCGAGCAGCACCAGGTCGAACGGCTGCTCGTACAACAGATCCAACGCCTGGCGGCCGTTCTCGGCGATGGCGACCGTGTAGCCCTGTCGCCGCAGACGGCGCGAAAGCAAGTCGCGATTGGTTTCATTATCATCTACCACCAGCAGGCGATCGGGTCTGGCTGACATCAAGCTGTACCTTTGTTCAAGTTTAGCCAGCAGGTTGGGCATACCGGCCTGGTTTTGTCATCCTCGCGCCCCGCCTTGATAACCTTACTGTGGTTGCAAAATGCTCATCGTTTTCATTGGGGTTTCGCACGGTTCGACAAGAAGGCTTCGATCTTGGCCAGCAGTTTGGGAAAATCTATCGGCTTGGTCTCATAGTCATCGCAGCCGGCTTCGATGGCTTTTTCGCGGTCGCCGGCCATGGCGTGGGCGGTGAGGGCGATGACGGGAACACTTTGCAGGTCCGCCATGGCTTTGATCTGGCGGGTGGCTTCCCAGCCGTCCATCACCGGCAGACTCATGTCCATCAGGACCAGGTCGGGTTTCTGGGATTGCGCCAGGGCTACGCCTTCGGCCCCATCTACGGCAATGACAACATGGTAGCCTTTGCGTTCCAACCGACGCGATAGCATATCCCGGTTCATTTCATTGTCTTCGACTAGTAAAATGGTGGACACAGGTTGTTCTCCTTTATTCTGCTGGGCAGCCGCGCACTCATTTTCACCGCCGAGACGCTGCGGACGCCGAGTTTTGTGTCTTTCTGCTTTGCAGTCTCCCTCGGCGTGCTCTGCGCCTCTGCGGTGAATGTTACTAGTATAGCCCAAGAGTTCATTCCAGGCAAGGTGCGTGCCTGGGGCGCAGCAGGGGATTCAGGTGTGGAGGATGGCCTCGACGGCGGCTTGGACGCGCTGCTGGTATTCATCTTCGGCCGCGGCGATTTTATCGGCGGCGCCGGTCAGTTGACCGGCTTTGCCCATCCTTTCCAGTTCCAGGCAGATGCCGGTGAGCGTCTGCGCGCCAAAGGCGGCGCAGTTGGATTTGAGGCTGTGCGCGGCCATCGCCAGAGCGGCCGCGTCGCCGCGCTCGACGGCCTGCCGCATGTCCGCCAATCGTTGCGGCGCAGTGCGAAGGAAAGTCTCGATCAGGTCGGCCATGAACTCGCGATCGCCTTCGGCCATATCCCACAGGTTTGCCAGCGCTGTTGGATCAAGGATGGTAGCGTTCTGGTCGGCTTCTTTTTGCATGGTTGCTCCTTCATTCGGGATTGAGAGAGGTGGCGGGGGCGACCACCTTTGCCGGCAGGCGGATGGTGAACGTTGACCCTTTGCCGATTTCACTTTCGACGGTAACCTCTCCGCCCATCATGTGACAAAAGTGTTGGGTGATGGTCAGCCCCAGGCCCGAGCCGCCATACTTGCGTGTGGTAGATGAATCGGCTTGCGTAAAGGGCTGGAACAGTTTGCTCATCTGCTCCGGCGTCATGCCAATGCCGGTATCGCTGATGGTAAAGTGGAGCAGAGGGCATTGCTCGTCATTCACTTCCCTCTGCGCTCCACGTTCGACGCTCAATGTTATCACGCCCTTTTGGGTAAACTTGGCGGCGTTGCTGAGCAGGTTGAATAACGCCTGGCGCACTTTGAGCGGGTCGGCGTACATTTCGCCAATGCCGGGCGGGCAATTCACATGCAGCACATTGGCGTTCTTTTCAATCAAGGGCTGAACGGTGGCGACCGTGTCCTGGACAAGTTCAGCCACATCAAAAGTCTCCAGCGCAAGTTGCATCTTGCCGGCTTCGATTTTGGACAGGTCGAGGATGTCGCTGATGAGGCCCAGGAGGTGTCGGGCGGCGGTATTGATTTTTTGCAGATCGGGGATCAAATCCAGTTGTTCTCTATCCTGGGCTTCTTCCTGGAGCATCTCGCTGTAGCCGTTGACGGCGTTGAGCGGCGTGCGCAGCTCGTGGCTCATATTAGCCAGAAAAGTGCTTTTGGCGCGGCTGGCGGCTTCGGCGGCGGTTTTGGCTCTTTGCAACTCGGCTTCGGTCTGCTTGAGGCCGGTGATGTCGTGCGCCACCCACAAGACTGTGTGGTCCGAAAGCGGCGAGATGGAAGCCTCGAACCAGAGTTCGGTGTCCCCAACGAGCAAGTCATATTCGGTCTTGACCGTTTCACGGGTGGCCAGGGCGCGTTGGATGAGGGCGAGGAACGCCTCGGCCCGCGCGGGCGGCAGAATGTCGTGCAGGCGTTTGCCGATCAGGTCGGGCAGGGGGCGATAGAGGTGCGGCGGATTGGTCGGCGCGATTTTGACGTAATAGCCTTCGGCATCGAGTACAAAGATGACATCGGTCGTCATCGCTGCAAACAGCGCGCGCAATTCGGCCTCTGAGGCGCGCAGGGCGGCTTCGGCGCGCTTGCGTTCTTCCAGTTCTTGTTGGATGGCGGTGTACAGATTGGCGTTTTCCAGCGCAATGGCCGCCTGGTCGGCAAAAGCGCGCAATCGCTCGGCATGGGCCGGTTGAAAAAAGCCCGGCGTGGTGCTATCGGCATTCAGAAAGCCCAACACCTGGCCTCGCATGCAGATGGGGACGGCGGCATACGAGCGGATCCAGGCCGTATCGGCGTGGCGGACCCAGTGCGGGTCGGTATGGGTATCCGAGATGATGAGCGGCTGGCGCGTTTCGGCCATTTGTTTGAGAGTGGGAGAGTGGGCAATGGGGAAGAGCGCGGCGGCGGCATAGGCCTGGGCCCCAAATCGCTCATAGCCGCGCCAGCGCACGATGCGCGCTTGATCGTCCTCGACGAGCATGATGTTGGTCGCGTCGTTCGGCACAATGCGGCTGACCTGATCGAGCAAGTGGTCGAGCACGATGTTCACATCCAGCGTGGCGGTCAGCGTTGCGCCCACCTCGCGCAGGGTCTCGGCCAGCTCGCGCTGTTCTTTTTCCGCCTGATACAACCGGGCGTTTTGAATGGCGATGGCAATCTGGTCGGCCAGCGTCAACAGGACCAGCACATCTTCTGAACCAAAGGTGTTCAAGTCTATGCTTTCCATGTTGAGGACGCCGGTGACTTGAAGGCCGAGGTGAAGCGGCAGCGCCAGTTCGGATTGAGTGCGGGGCAGCTTGGGGTCGTAATGGAAATGTGGCTCGGCGCTCACATCGTTGACCACCAGCGGCTCGCCGGTGGAGGCGACGTAACCGACGATGCTATCGGGTGGATTGAGCCGCAGGCGTGGGCGACCCTCCAGCAGGTCAACCTGTTCGACCGTCGCCGCCGCGCGCAGAGCGATTTCATCGGCCTGGGGAGTGAGCAACCAGATTTCGACGCAGTAATAGCCAAAAGTAGCGCGAATCAGGTCAACGACGTGCGGCAACAAGGTGTTCAGGTCGAGCCAGGCCGCGGCGGCGCGGCCGACGCGGTTGATCAGGTTGAGCTGTTCGACTCGCCGCGCCAGCTCGGTGGTGCGTTCGGCCACGCGCTGTTCCAGCGTGGCGGCATATTCTTCCAGCTGCAGATGAGACTGGCGCAGTTCGGCGGACATGGCGTTAAAGGCGCGGGCCAGGTCGCCCAGTTCATCTTCGCCGCGGATGGGCACAGGCCGCTCCAGCTGCCCTCGCCTGAACTCTTCTACGCCAGCGCGCAATAACGCCAGCGAGGTGATAATGTGCGTCAGTGTCCGCCGAACCATGAGCATGACGATAAGCACTGTGAGGGCGACCACTCCCACCGTCAGGCCAATGGTCAACTGATAGAGCCGATGCGCCCGGGCGCGGGCCGTTTCGACGTTCCTGATTTCCAATTCTTCAAAGTCGCGCAGCAGGGCGATGAGAGACGGTTGAGCTTCCTCGACCAGCACGGTCAGCTCGTGATTGGTGGCCGGCCCATACGCCCGTTCGCTCTCGAAGGCATTGAGGACGCGATTGGCTTGAGATTGAAAGTTGGTCAGCTGTAACTTGATTTTGTTAACCTGTTCGAACTCGGCTTCGCCGCTTGTCATGGCGCTGCGAAAAGCCTGGCTGAGCAGTTCATCGAGCAATAGTTGCTGATCGAAGATCTGACTGCGAATGAGGGGGTGTTCGGCGGCGCTGGCGGTGGTGTAGCGGCGCGCCAGGGAGGCCAGCGTCAGGCTTTCGGAGCGGAGGCGCGCGCTCAACGCTGCAGCTTCAGTTTGCGCTGTCACCTGGGCGAGCGTGCGGTTGGCGAATTGCATCAGCAGGACAGAGCCGGCGGCCACACCGATGACCAGCAAGGCCAGCGCTGCAAAACTCACAATCAACCGACGGGTAATGTTTCCCTTGAACATTCTGATTTTTTGAAGACCTTCTCGCAGACCTTTAGGGTCTCCAAGACCCTAAAGGTCTATTGATAAGGTACTAAAGGTCTGCTACTTTTTGAGATAGCCTGTCACCAGGTCGTGCACTTCTGAGAGCAGTGCCTCGCGGCTATAGGCTCCTTTTTGTAAAATCTTTTCTACATACCCGTTGAGGCGCAGGCGGTCTTCATCCGTCAAATCTTTGGCGGTGACGACAATCACGGGAATGCCTCGCCAGGCTTCTCGCTTGCGCAATTCGCTCAGGAACTCGAACCCATCCATTTCGGGCATCATCAGGTCGAGCAGGATCAGCGTTGGGATATGTTCGGCAACGCGCTGCAATCCTATGCGGCCATTTTCGGCCTCGGCGATGTTCCAGCCTTCTTTTTCAAGCGTGCGTCGCATCAATTCGCGGGTGTTGCTATCGTCTTCGACAATCAGCAGTGAACGCGGCTTGTCTTCTGGCAGATATTTTCTCAGCGTGCCCACCAGGCGATGATGTTCGATGGGCTTGGTCAGGTAATCCGAGGCGCCCAGCGCAAAGCCCAGGTTTTTCTCCTCGACGATGGTGAGCATGATGACCGGTACCTCCGCCAGGTGGGGGTCGGTCTTGATGGCGGTCAACACGGTCCAGCCGTTCATATCTGGCATCATCACATCCAGCGTGATGACCTGAGGGTTGAGCTGGCGCGCCAGGCGCAGGCCCTCTTCGCCGTTGGCAGCGCACTCGACGCGAAAGCCCTCTTTGCTGAGCGAGCGTTGCAGCAGGTCGCGCACGACCGGGTCATCGTCAATGACCAGCACGGTGGGTTGGGTGACCTCCTGGGGCGGCGGCGCCTCTTTGCGTTCTGCGCTCGCGGCTTGGCGTTCCACGCTGACCTCTTTGCGCTCGGCTACCGCCGGCAGGCGAATGGTGAAGGTGGACCCCCGGCCCGCTTCGCTGGTGACTGTAATGTCGCCGCCCATCATCTGGCAGAAATGCCGCGTGATGGTCAGGCCCAGGCCGGTGCCGCCATACTTGCGCGTGGTGGAGGCATCCGCCTGCATAAAGGGTTGGAACAGCTTGTTGATTTGCTCCGCCGTCATGCCAATGCCGGTATCGCTCACGGTAAAGTAGAGCATGGGGTACAGCGCGCCGCTCTCTTCACCTGCCGTTCGTCGTTCCACGCTCAAGGTGATGGTGCCATTTTGGGTAAACTTGGCGGCGTTGCTGAGCAGATTGAACAATCCCTGCCGCACTTTGGTCTGGTCGGCGTACATCTCGCCGATGTCGGGCGGGCAATTCACCTGGAGCACGTTGGCGTTCTTTTCGATCAGCGGCTGAATGGTGGCAACGGTATCGCGGACCAGTTCGGCCACATTAAAGGTCTCCAGGTAGAGCTGCATCCTGCCGGCTTCGATCTTGGACAGGTCGAGAATGTCATTGATGAGGCCGAGCAGATGCTTGCCCGCCGCGTTGATTTTTTGCAGGTCGGGGATAAAATCATCATAGCCCAGGTCCTGGGCTTCTTCCTGGAGCATCTCGCTGTAGCCGATGATGGCGTTGAGCGGCGTACGCAATTCGTGGCTCATATTGGCCAGGAAGGTGCTCTTGGCTTGATTGGCGGCTTCGGCGGTGGCTTTGGCTTCTCGCAGCTCTTCTTCGACCCGTTTGCGTTCCGTGATGTCTTCAAAGGTTCCCTCCAAAAATTGAGGACGGCCCTCTTCGTCATACACCAGGAAAGCGCTGAGCGCCGCCGGGATGATTTGCCCATCGCTGCGTCGGAAGCGAGTCTCAAAGTTGGCGACCGGCCCATGAGCCAGCAGCTCGATCAAACGCTGGCGGTCGGCCGGGTCGGCATATAGATTGAGCAGGCCGACCTGGTTCATGTGTTCCACCGAATCGAGTTGCAGTGCCTTCAGAAGCGCAGGGTTGGCTTCTACGATTTGTCCCTGGAGCGTGGTGCGAAAGATGCCGACCAGCGAGCGGCTGACAATCTGGCGGAATTTGAGTTCAGAGACGCGCAGCGCTTCGGTCGCCTGCCGCGCCTGGGTCCATTCCTGGTGCAGCCGGCTGGCAATCGTGTGCCCGGTGAGAACGACGGCCAGCGCGGTCACGGCCAGGATGACCAGCGTGAGCGTGGCCAGTGTTCGAATCTGAGTCTGGATGGCCTGACCGGTGACAGTGGCCGCCTCGTGAAAAGTGGCAACGTCGGCGCCGATGCCGACCCAACCAAAACCGGCCGGCGGCGCATAAGCCCCGCCATAGTAGGGGATGGGCGCGTAAGCGGCAAATTTGTCGTGATTGTCCCAAAAGTACTGGATAGAGCCGGCCTGGCCGGTGGCTGCCTTTCCATGAATGCTGGACAGGTTCGGGTCCGCAAAGCCCATCTGGTCGAGCCGTGGCGGCAGCACGCCAATATCTTCTTTCTTCGTTGCGTAGGGCAGGGGCTGTCCCTCAGGGCCGAGACCCCATTTCAAAAAATCATTTGGGTGGGCGATGGTGCCGGCCTGGTCATCAATGATGTAAGCATAGTTGCCGCTGGCCGGGTTCGACGCGGCGGCAAAGCGCTGGTCGGTGGGGACGATGTGAGCGGTAAACTCTTCCAGGTGGCGGTTATCCAGAGCGAGGGCTACCACTCCCTCCAGTCGCCCGTCGGCGCCAAAGATGGGCATGGCCAGGCGCAGGATGCCGCTGAAACGCCGGCCGGCCTGAAATTCGGCCCGCGTCACGTAAAAGCCGGTGACATGGCCGACGTAAATTTCGCCGGCAGACAGGCGGCTGGCTTCGAGGAAATAGGTTTCGGATTTAAACGTGGTGTTGGCCGGGTTGCTGACATCTTTTAATTCTTCGGGCGCGGCTATGCGCCCCGCGCCCTGGCAGGGTTCGGTGCAGGCGACGATTTTGAGCTTTTCTTGTCCGCTGGCGGCTATAAAAGCCAGCTCGCGGTAGAGCGGCACCATGCGGCGCACTTCTTGCCCCTGGTCCAGATACCATAGCCGGCCCTGATGCGCATTGAAAAAGTCCAGATAGGTTTGGGGGGCAGGGGGGAGCAGGGCGACCGTGCGCAGGTCGGCTTCGCGCTCTTGCATGAAAGCAGCGATGGCTTGCGCGGTTTCGATGGCGCGCAGTTCCAGCGCGTTCGCCGATTTGTCATCCAGCGCGACGCGGCTGCGCTGGATCGCCATGTCACCGACCTGAGAAGCATTGCGCAATGCCAGCCAGCCCAACAGCGCCAGCGGCACCAGCGAAATGACCAGGATGGACAATAAGGTTCGGTGGTAAAGGCCCGAACGTAACCATTGTTTCATAGCGCGACCTCCTGCCGCAACTCCATCTTCCACCACAGAGGAACAGAGGGAAGCGGGATTACTCTCTTTGTGGCCAAAAGCCTGGCGGTCTTTCAGGGTAAACTCCGGACGCCGAAGCAACATGTCATTGCGAGCAATCTTCCTCCTGGCCAGGGGATTGCTTCGCGCCCTCTGCGAGGGCGCTCGCAATGACAGGTTGAGCAGTTACAGTTCCTATTGCTTTCAGGCAGGCAGGGAGGCCCGGCTTGTCACCTATCAGGCTCAAAAGTTAATCTATCGCCTCAAGTATACCACACATGGGCCAGTTTTTTAACTTGCACCTGTCCCCGTTCGGAGGGAGATTGCTTCGCCGCCCG
>FWPV01015117.1_pt1 | contig 11164 bp, 10 predicted proteins | sample 2228371 | NCBI WGS metagenome assembly FWPV01 (sample SAMEA103939776, study PRJEB20133) | metagenome | reverse complement strand
ACCAGCCGCAGTTCTTTTTGAGGGTAATCTTGATGATCATTTCCCGCTGAAAAAAATGTTGAGCCTGTTTGCGGTAAATAGCTGCTGGTTTCTCTGATAAATTTTCCGGCACAGTTTCCGTAAGCCTCATAAAAAGGAATGTAAAGAAGCAGGAGATTAGAAATTTTTATTGAACCGGAAAATGAAGGATCAGTTCCTTTAACTTTTAAATAGTTGACTAACCTTTTGCGGCATTCCTCCTGGGAAATTTCGCTTTTTAAGGCGATTGAAGGCGGAGCGCTGTTCTGGAAATAATAACTTTGTGCGCAATATTCACATTGCACCAGATATTGTGAGTAGCTGATTGCCAGGGAATTACCGCAGCCATCACATTTAATTACCCTGAAATTCATCGCTCTTTTTTAAAAAAAGTCCAGGGATCAAAAAAAAGAAAAAAATAAAAAACAAGAAGCGTATTGATTATCAGGGAGATCATCTGCTCAAGAGGCAGGCTGTTTACAAAAACAAAGCTGAAAAAAATTCCCAGACAGAAAAACAGCATTCGGGAAAGAATTTTATTCTTTGCTGCCGGATGCTGATCAACCCAGATTTTGCCGTTTACTGCTTCAATAAAAACCTGAAATCTTTTGCCATTGTATTCAACTTCGACAAAAAAAAAGGGGTAGAAATAGAGCTGCAGGTTTTTTTCGGCAGGCCGCGTTTCTATTTCCAGGCAATGATCTTCGAGTTCCTGAGGGAAAAAAATCTCACAGCTTGCCGGATAGGGTATCTGGTCGGAAAAATTTGAATTTGCCGGAAACAATATCCGGGAGTTCTTTTTTTTCCAGAAGGGGATTAACTTTTCTTCACTTTTGATGATAGAAAAGTCGTTTTCAAAACCAAAATATTTTAAATTTTTTCCAAGATAAGATTTTAATTCTTCAGCTTTTATTTGCCGCTGGAAAAGGAAAGCCTGAGTGATGCCCTCATAATCAAGTAAATGAGTGCTTTTGCAGAAAGGACAGTTAAAGAAAGAAGTCTGAACTTCAAGCTCATTATCTGCTCCGCATTGCAGACATTTAAATTGCATTGCTTATTTTTTCTGTTCAGCTCCGCATTCCGGGCAGAATTTTGCTGTGGCGGCAAGAGGTTTGCCGCAATTTGAACAGTTGTTTTCGGTTTGCAGCCGGTTACCGCAATTCTGGCAGAATTTAGCGGTTACAGCGTTTAAAGCTTTGCAGTTCGGACAGATTACCTTTGCTTCCTCGTTGCCTTTCTGCTGTTGCATTGCCTGGTTGATCATCTGGGGCATCATAATGCCAAATCCGGCTCCCAGCCCCATGCCCATTCCTGATCCGGTTTCACCGCCGCTGCCTTCTGCAGCCTTTTCCATTGCTTTTGCTGCTTTAAATTGCATAAATTTTGACATATCCCCCACTGCGCCCATTCCGGCACGTTCATCAATCATCTTCTGCACATCTTCCGGTGGGGTCAGTGAGTTAATCAGCAGTTCGTTTATCTGCAACCCATACTTTTCAAAATCTTTGTTCACTCTTGCTTTCAGGGCAAAGCCAAGTTCGTCAAAATATTGCGGCAGTTCGAAAATCGTTTTGACGGTTTCTCCTAAAATATCGTTTAATCTTCCGACAATTATATCGCGCAGGAAGTTTTCAATCTCTGCCGTTGTATAAGAGGATTTGGTTCCGGCTACTTCTCCGATAAAGACCATCGGGTTAATTACTTTCAGGCTGTAAACTCCGAAAGCTCTGATTCTTACATATCCGAGCTCACTGTCTTTAAAACTGACCGGTTCTTTGGTTCCCCATTTTAAATTTAAAAATGTTTTCAGACTGACAAAATAGACCTGAGCCTGAAATGGTGACTGAAAACCGTAGGGCAGGGAGAGTAATTTTGTCAACAGGGGGATGTTCATGGTTGAGAGAACATGTCTTCCGGAACTGAAAGTGTCCAGAGCTTTTCCATCTCTGAAAAAGACGGCTGCCTGATTTTCCTGAACGATTAACTGGGCTCCAAGCTTGATATCGGCTGAGCCTGATTCAGGAATGCGGTGAGCAATTTCCTGACCTGATTCATCAAAATATTGAAGAATTTCCAGTTTCATATTTTTACTCCTTATTTAAGCCTCTTAAAAGGTTGAGGCGTTGATTGAAATAGTCTCCGAAATAGATCAGACTATCTTCAATGGTCTGCAAATTGGCTGCCGAAATTTCATTAACGAAATTGTTAATCTGAGAAGCCAGGCTTTCAGTAATTTCAAGCATTTTCAAGTCATATTGATAAATCTGGTCAAGCTCAGCCTGACGGATTTTGATCAGGTCAAAAAATCCGCTGTAACCTCTTTCGGCATATTGAATCTGACTGCTCAGAGTAGTTATTCTGGTAACCACACTGTTTAGCTGGGTCAGTAAATCAAAATTTTTCATTTTAAGAATTTTATCAGAAACAGAATTAAGTTTCTGGCAGTATTGCTGCAGATTTCGTGCCAGATATTCGCGTTCAACTTTGTCGGAATCCCTTCGCAACTCTCTCTGGTAGTAACCTTTAAAGCCCGGAATAAAATGCAGGATTTTCTCCACCCAGTTTAGCTGGCTTTCCGCTTTTGCTTTTATGCTCATTTTACCTCCTGATATTTTAATTATAAAGGCAAAGAAAAAAAAAGCAATTTATTGTTGATTGACCTTAAAATAAGTTTCTGTTGACGAAAAGACTTTTTTGCATAATATCTTTTCATAGGAGGCAAAATGAAGTTTAAAGTTGGAGATATTATTCCTGATATTAAGTTGAAGAATGAGGAGAATAAAGAGATCAGACTCTCGGATTTCAGAGGCCGAAAAGTAATTCTCTCTTTTCATCCGCTTGCCTTTACTCCGGTTTGTGCCCAGCAGATGCTTGATCTGGAAAAACATTCTGCTGATTTTAAAAATTTTAATACACTGGCAATTGGTATTAGCGTTGATTCTCCTTTCAGCAAAGCTGCCTGGAAAAAAGAGCTGGGATTGAAAAATACTCTGCTGGCTTCTGACTTCAGCAAGCAAATTGCTCAGCAGCTTGAAATTTTAAGACCAGAGGGATTTTCCGAGCGGGCAGTCTATGTAATCGACGAGCAGGGAAAAGTTATTTTTGCCAGACTTTATCCTGTTGGACAGGTTCCTGATATCACTGAGATTTTAAAGGTTGTTGCTTCCCGTTAGCTTTTTGCAGCTTAATTATTCTTATTTAAAATTGTCAGATCGATAATTTTTTCTCCGCTGTCGAAACTGATAAGCAATTTGGTTGAACTGATTTTTTTTAAAATTTTTCCCTGCCCGAAGATCGGATGAAGGAGATAATTTTCATTATCTTTCTGCTCTTTCTGGTTCAAGATATTGATGATTTCGTCAATGTTCTTAACATGTTGCAGGTTATTGCGGCACTGATAAGTGAGAAAAATTGTCGGGGAACTTCCGCCCTGAGAAATTACTAAAAGTTTCTGGGCGCGGGTAATGCTCACATAGAAAAGACGGCGTTCTTCTTCTAAATGCTGCCAGTTTCTGTTAAAATAAGCAAGTGGCAGGAAATGGCTGCAGGCTCCGGCAATAATTACTGTTGGAAATTCAAGTCCTTTTGAACTGTGCATTGTAACCAGATAAACATCGCTTTTTTTTATTTTTTCTCTGGGCATGCTCTCCAGGCTGATTAGATCAGAAAGCTCATTTAAATCAGAATTTGCCTGTTCCCAGTTTTTTATGTATTCAATCAGAGTAAGAACATTTTCCCAGCGTTCCCAATCCTGATGCTCGCTCATTTTTTTATAAAAGTCAGTTATTTCAATAATTTCTGTAAGCTGTTGAGAAAAGGTTGCGTTTTTTTCCTTTAAAGAGAGCAGCTTCTGCATGGTTTCGTTTTGTTTAGCTGAAGCAGAAAGTGTCTGATAGGCGGCAAAAAGCGAGCAGCCATTTTTAGCTGATTCGTTTTCGAGGGCAGACAGCTTTTTTTCGCCAATCCCCAGCGGGAAATTCTGGATTGCTCTTTTGAAATAAATATCTAATTCAGGATTATTAACGAAGAAGAGTAATGAGAGAAGATCTTTTATTTCTTTGCGCTGAAAAAATCCGATACCTCTGAGGATTTTAAAATCAAGGTTATTTTCGGTGAATTTTTTTTCAAACTGCAGAGTCTGGGAATTGGTTCGCATTAATATGGCAACGGGAAAAAGTTCGGGGCGAGAGACTTTCAGCCTTTTTATGAAAGAAGTTATTTCTTCAGCTTCGCTTTCCTGACTGGCGGTGCTGATAAAAAACGGAGGCCAGCCGGATTCGTTTTCTGTCCACATCGTTTTGGGATGACGCTTCAGGTTTTCAGAAATGACAAGATTAGCCAGTTTGATGATGCTGGCTGTAGTGCGGTAATTCTGCTCCAGCTTGATTATTTTTGTCTGCGGGAAATCTTTTTCAAAATTAAGCAGATACTCAATTCTGGCTCCACGCCAGGAATAGATTGCCTGATCGTCATCACCGACTACGGTTATCTGCCGGCAGTTACCTGCCAGCAATTTGAGCAGCTGATATTGGTTGGGGTTGGTGTCCTGATATTCATCCACCAGAATAAAAGCAAAACGTTTCGAGTAAGAATTGCACACTTCGGGAAAATTTTTAAGCAATAGATAGCTGTAGGAAATTAAGTCTTCAAAGTCCCAGAGCATATTTTTTTGCAGATAAGCACTGTAGTGTTCAAATACCCTAAGTTCTTCGGCACTGAATCCGGATTCAATAAGCTTTTCTCTGTCCTGAACAAAAAGCAGGTTGATTTTTGCATTATTGATTAAATATTGAATATTTCTTATTGACAGGTTAAGCTCAGAACAAATTTTTTTCAGGATTGAGCTCTGTTCGTTCTCGTCAATGATCTGCCAGTTTCTGGAAAAGCCGAGATGCGAACCGTTTTCCCGAAGAATAACAGCTCCCAAAGAATGAAATGTTGTAATATTGAATTTATGTGCCGGAAGGTTAACCAGCTTTTCAACTCTTTCTTTCATCTCATTGGCAGCCTTATTGGTAAAGGTTAAAGCCAGGATATTTGCCGGCGATACTTTTTTAAAGAGACAGAGGTAGGCTATTTTGTAAGTGATGATTCTTGTTTTTCCCGATCCGGCTCCGGCAACAACCATTAACGGTGAATCAAAGTATTGGACAGCTTCTTTCTGGGCGTTATTTAATCTGGACAATAATTCGTTATGCATCCATAGATTATACAATAAAAAATCCGGCGCAGGCGAAAAAGATTATTTTTTTCTGATCAGCGGAACAAACCTGACCGGAATGAGATTTGTTCTTTTCAGCTTTCCGTCTTTTTGTTTTTCGATCAGGATCAGCTCCTGCACCTCACGGTCATAGCTGATGGGAATAACCATTCGGCCGTTTATTGCCAGTTGATCGATTAAAGGCTGAGGGACATGATCAGGAGCACAGGTAACAATTATTCCGTCAAAAGGGGCAAATTCCGGCCAGCCAAGATAGCCGTCTCCGGTTTTAAGTGTTATGTTTTTGTAATTGAGCCGGGAAAGAGTCTGCCCGGCTTTTTGAGCAAGTTCAGGAATAATCTCAATCGAATAGACCTCTTTTACAATTTCAGCCAGAACTGCTGCCTGATAACCGGATCCGGTTCCGATTTCCAGAACTTTTTTATTCTGATCAGGAGCAATTACCTGGGTCATGATAGCTACAATATAAGGTTGTGAGATTGTCTGACCGTGTTCAATGGGAAGCGGGGCGTCAGCATAAGCCTGAGCTGTATATTGGGGAAGTACAAACAGATGCCGTTTAACTTTGAGCAGAGCCTGAATTACTTTCTGATCATTGATGCCTCTTTTAATAATCTGTTCATTAACCATCTGCAGGCGCATTCGGTCAAACTGCTCTTCCGATATTGAAAAAACAGGTGCAAACAGAGTCAGGAAAATAATAAGTGTTATTGTTTGCTTCATTTTTAAATTATAGCAGATCAGAAATTATTTTAAATTGCTAATACCTTTGCTCCCCTGATTTTGCGTTCTATGATTTCCTGCAGGGCGACAGCGGCATCTTCTAATTTGTAAACCGTAAATTCAGGTTTTATTTTTTTATTAAAAGCGATTTCCAGAAAACTCTGCATGTCTTTTCTGGTGATGTTGGCAACAGACTGAATTTTCTTTTCTTTCCAGAAATGCTCTTCATAGCTTATTTGCAGCAATTCTTTCCGGAATCGGGGCTCTTTTCTGATAGCGTTAACAACTACTTTTCCGGCCGGTTTAATATTTTTTAAAGCAGAAATAACCGGCGTCCAGGCCGGGGTTGTATCAATAGCACGGTCAAGCAGCTCAGGCGGCTCTTCTTCTATTTCCCCGCACCAGTAAGCGTTTAATTTTAGAGCAAGAGCTCTTTCATCTTTTGAACGGCTGAATACAAAAACTTTTAGCTTCGGAAAAATTGCCTGCAGTGTCTTTAAGACAAGATGGTTGGATGCTCCGAAGCCGAAGAGGCCGATATTCATGCCATCTTCGATTTCGCTTAAACTTATTGAACGAAAGCCGATAGCTCCGGCACAGAGCAATGGTGCAATTTCCTCAGGAGTAAATTCTTCAGGAGGAATAATTTTTAGTGCAAACTGCTCTTTAATTTTAAAATATTCAGCATAGCCTCCCCAGGCATCTTTTCCGGTTGCTTTAAATTCTGGGCAAAGATTTTCATGATTATTCAGGCAATAGTTGCAGCAGCAACAGCTGGAAAAAATCCAGCCGGCAGCTGCCCAGTCGCCTTGCCGGAAAATGCGGCACCGGGCTCCGGCTTTTTCAACTTTACCGACAATCTGATGCCCGGGAATCATTGGCAGATAAGCCGGCTGAGCTCTTCCGGATATCTCGTCGAGTTCGGTATGACAGACGGCACAGCATTTAACGCTGATTAAAATTTCATCTTCATTGATTTCCGGTAGCGGAACATCTTTTAAACATAAAAGCTCCGTTAATGGTTTTTGAGCTGAAATTTCCTGAATCAAAACCGCTTTCATTGTAAATTTTTAAAAGCTGAAAGTCATTTCAAACCTGAGCCAGTTGCAGTTTGCGGCGTCAGGGCGATAAAAGTTTCGGGGATTGAAGAACTCATAAATCAGGTGGCCTTTTAAATGGGCATTGAAAGTATAAAAGTAGCGCGCACAGAAAAGATCGCCGCGGTTAGTACCGGATCCGCTGCAATAATTTGAAGGAATCCCTTCTGTCATAGCTAATAGTTTATAGTAGAGCAACTCCAGTCTGCTTGACTGGTTAAGATTGAAGGTAAGCTGCAGGTATGGGGAAAAGAGATTTGTCCAGTATGCATTGCCGGTCTCTTTTGCCAGGACATAGATAAAACTGTCACTCCATTTTGGCCAGCGGCTGAATACCGGATCCCAGCCTTCGTAACGGTCAGGAGTCTGCTGATTATCTCCGCTTAAAAATATAAGTCCGGCGGTTAAGGTCTGGGGAAAAGGGAGTCTCTTTTTACTTTGACAGGTGAAGTAGAAATATCCTCCCCAGGCAAAAGCTTTCAGTTCATGAAATTTCCCGAATTGAAGCGTGCCTTCAGCTGTCAAAGTCAGACAACTGCTGAACGGATAAATGGCGCGTGCTCCCAGATTGGTCAAATCTGACTGAAGATAACCGTCAAGGTCCTGATCTTTCAGCATCGCTTTATGAAAAAGGTAGGTTTCCAGCGAAAGTCTGCGGAATTTATTTTCATTATAGAGACCGAAGCTGATAGTCTTTTGCTCTTCAAGAAGCTGGTCGCGGTCTAAGAGCAGAGGCAGAATTTCTTCTTCATGAGTCTGATAAAACAGGAAGAGATTGAGCTTTGTTTTGGAATTAAATTTATAGGTGCTGATCATTCCGTTAAAATAGTAGGAGCGTGATCCATCAAGCGGTGTTCCGTCAGCAAAAAGAAAGCCTTCGCCCCAGCGCAGATCGAATCGACCGAGTTTGAATGACAGATTGGGTAATATCTCCTGCCAGTTCAGATAAAACTGATCAATGAAAATTTCGTGAAATTTAAAATTTCTTTTCGGATTAAAATAGATTCTGCTCTCGTTGGCAAGCTGAACCGCAAATTCAATTTTTTTGAAGTTTAACTGGACTTTAAAAAGTGATTTAAAGCGCAGATAAGAATAGCCGTCGTTAATATTCTGATTTAAAGAATTAATATTATCCCAGCTCTCCTGGCGGATTCTTTCACTGAAAGCAAATGAAAACTTTAAATCATCTGTGATTTCTGCCGGCAGGATAACCGGAAAGCAAAAAAATCCTGTAAAAAGTAAAAAAAGTAAAACCCGATGCATTTTTCCTCCTTACTACAATCATACTATTAAATTAGTATTTGTCAAGTTCTCCGGTCAAAAAAATTTATCTGAAAAAATTTAAAAACTAAGGCAAAATTGAAAGCCGCAGGAAGAATCTGCTCACTGTTATTTTCTCTTTTTTCAAACTGATGAGTAAATCGTTTTCTACAGATGCTGCTGAAGCTGAAGGTGCTTTGCGGTCTGTTGCTGGGGAATGGTTGCTTGGCAATTATTTTTTATTGATTTTTAACTGCTTTTGTGCTAACTTATTATTTAAATATTTAGCAGAAGGAATTACTTAATGAAAAAAACAAAAATTAATGCAGCTCATCGCAGATTAGGCGGGAAAATGGTTGAATTCGCTGGCTGGGAGTTGCCTGTTCAGTTTGCCGGATTAATTCCTGAGCATCTGGCAGTAAGAACGGCAGCAGGTATGTTTGATGTCAGCCATATGGGCGAAATATTTATTAGCGGCAGAGATGCTCTTACCGCAGTTCAATATTTAATCAGTAATGACGCGGCAAAACTTGTTCCCGGAAAAATTATTTATACTGCTTTAATGAAAGACAACGGTGCTTTTATCGATGATCTGTTAGTTTATATGATTGATGATACGAATTATCTGCTGGTGGTCAATGCCGCCAATATTGAAAAAGATTTTAACTGGATGCTGAAACACACTTCCCGGTTTGAAGTCAAGGTGGACAATCAGAGTGACGGCTATTCCCAGATTGCCATCCAGGGACCAAATAGTGAAAAAATCCTGCAACGACTTACTGAAAACGATTTAGCAGGAATTGCCTACTACCATTTTATTTTTGGCAAAGTACTTGATATCCCGGCAATTATTTCCCGTACCGGTTATACCGGAGAGGATGGATTTGAAATCTATTTTCAGGCAGAGGAAAAAGAGGCAGAAAGAATTTTTTTAACTCTTTATGAGCAGGGAAAAGAATATGGGTTGCAGCCCTGTGGTCTGGGAGCAAGAGATACATTAAGGCTGGAAGCAAAAATGACTTTATACGGAAATGATATTGATGAAGAGCATACAGTTCTGGAAGCAGATCTGGGCTGGATTCTGAAATTACAGAAAGGAGATTTTATTGGCCGAGAAGCGCTTTTAAAGCAGAAAGCTGAAGGGATTAAACGCAAACTGATTGGTTTTGAGATGATTGATGCGGGCATTGCCCGGCATGGATACCCGATTTTTATTGACGGTCAGGAATGTGGAGTGGTTACGAGCGGTTCATATGCACCGTTTTTGAAAAAAGCTATCGGATTGGCTTATTTGCCTGTTGAAAGAACTGAAGTGGGTAACGTCTTTGAAGTAAAAATCAGAGATAAGTTTGCCAGAGCAAAGGTTGTTCCCACTCCTTTTTATAAAAGACCAAAATAACAGATTTCAGGAGGAATATATGTCCCAGGAAAATTATCTTTTTACCAAGGATCATGAGTGGCTTTCAGTAGAGGGCAATGTTGCTACCTGCGGTGTTTCTGATTATGCCCAGCATGAACTTGGTGATATTGTTTATGTGGATCTGCCACCGGTGGGAAAAGCTATAAAAAAAGGCGAAGCTCTTTGTTCAATTGAATCGGTTAAGGCTGTATCTGATGTTTTCGCTCCGGTTTCCGGAAAAGTCGTTGCAGTGAATGAGGCCTTAAAAGATAGCCCTGATCTGATAAACAGGTCATGTGAGCAGGATGGGTGGATATTTAAGTTAGAAATCACAAATGCTGATGAATTGAAAGAGTTGATGAATTACCAGCAATATAAGGAATATTTAAAAGGTTTTTCTGAGTAAAACAATGAACTATCTTCCTTTAACCGAAAAAGATCGGCAAAAAATGCTTGCTGCCATTGGCAAAAAAAGCATTGAGGAGCTTTTTTCCTGTTTTCCGGAGAGCTGTCAGTTTACAGAATTAAAAAAAATAGGCCCGGCACTATCTGAACTTGAGCTGATTGATTTTTTCAAAAAAGCCGGTCAGAAAAATAGTTTTGTTAATTATCAAATCTTTGTCGGCGGTGGCTCCTATAATCATTTTATTCCTGAAGTGGTTAACTTTTTAAGCACAAAGGGAGAGTTTGTCACCCCATATACTCCTTATCAGCCTGAAGTAAGTCAGGGAAGCCTGCAGGCTCTTTTTGAATATCAGACAATGATCTGTCAGCTTACTGAGCTCGATGTTGCTAATTCATCTCTTTATGATGGTGGTACGGCAACAGCTGAGGCTGTGTTGTTAAGTTTAAGAAAGAAGAGTAACTGCAAAAAAATACTTATTGCCGGAACTGTTCATCCTGAATACCGTCAAATAGTTCGGTCGTATCTGCAAAACCTTGACATTGAGATTGAGGAAATCGGCTGGACTGAAAACGGTTCAGTAGATATGGAGAGTCTTCAGCAAAAGCTGAGCGATGATGTTGCCGCATTTGTCTTCCAGTCACCTAATTTTTTGTGTATAATTGAAGATGGAACGGCTATTTCTGCTCTGCTTCATCAGAAGGGAATCCTATCAGTTCAGGTAATTGCCGAAGCATTTTCTCTGGGAATGTTAAAGAGCCCGGGTGCCTGCGGTGTTGATATCTGCGTTGGTGAAGCACAGAGTTTTGGTCTGCCCCTCGGATTCGGAGGTCCCTACCTTGGCTTTATGGCAACAAAAGAGGAATTTTTGCGACAGCTTCCCGGAAGAATTGTCGGAGAAACAGTTGATCTTGAAGGTAAACGAGGTTATGTACTGACTCTTTCCACAAGAGAACAGCATATAAAAAGAGAGCGCGCTACTTCGAATATCTGCTCCAATCAGGCTTGGTGCGCAATAAGGGCAGCTATTTATCTGGCAACAC
>FWPV01015116.1_pt1 | contig 11164 bp, 13 predicted proteins | sample 2228371 | NCBI WGS metagenome assembly FWPV01 (sample SAMEA103939776, study PRJEB20133) | metagenome | reverse complement strand
ATCCTGAGCGAATAGTTCACAGCTTACGTTTCGCGGCATGCAGTCGAGGAGAGCACGCAGAAGAGGGATAGCAGTCGCGGACCAGCGCCTCGGACGCGGCCCCGGGCGGCTGGCTGGCGGGCCGATCACCCGGGAAGCGGCTTTGCCGGCTTTGTTCGCGCTCTGGCGCTGGAAGAACTGGCCGCCGCGACCGGGGATGCCGGGGAAACCGCGGCGGCGCGGGCAGCTCGCGCGATCCTGGAGGAGCCGGCTACGCTGCTGGAACAGGCGGCGTCCGGCGCACCCATTGCAGCGCCTGAGACGATCCGCAGCCTGGATGACCTCCGCCTGGCGGTGGTGTTAAAGGCGGCGCTGCCTGTTTCGGAACTGCTTTTCCAGGGCAGCGAAGGTGAGCTGGCCAGAGCCTGGGCGGCTGCCTTGCCCAGGGGCGAATAATCTGCGCGGGTTTCGCTACCTGCCAGCCAGAACGATACAGAGATCGAATTGTATCCACTATAATAGAAAAGCTTTCATTCATCCGAGTGATGAAGGCTATTCTTCGAACTGGCAGGTAATCAAGAAGAATTCATGAACCTGGGATATGTTCTGCCACGTCTTGCACGCCATTTTATGCCGATGCGCCTGGCGCAGTTTCTGCTGCGCCGGAAAATAATCATCCGCCCCGGTTTGGAAACCCTTCAACCCGATGTGGCGACCGAGCGCTACCGGGCTGACCTGGAAGCCGCCGGCTTCACGATTGATGGAAAGCGCATGCTTGTCTTTGGATATGGGGGAAATTTTGCGGTCGGCTGCGGCCTGCTCCGCTCAGGTGCCCGGCAGGTAGTCCTGTGCGACCGGTATGCGCCCCCTGATGACGAGCGCAACCGGGCGCTTTTGCCTCAATATGCGGATTACCTGGTGGAACGGGATGGGCGGGTCGTACCGAAAACCGGCGCGATCCAGCTGCTGGAAGCGGATATCCGCCAGGTCGCCGGGGAAGGGCAGATCGAGCCTGTAGATATCGTGGTCAGTTCTTCAGTGTTTGAGCACCTGGATGATGTCGAAGGAATAGCCGCAGCTCTGGCAGGCATCACCCGGCCAGGCGGCGCAGGGATCCACTACATCGATCTGCGCGATCATTTCTTTAAGTATCCCTTCGCGATGCTGTGTTATTCCGACCGCACCTGGCGAAACTGGCTAAACCCGGGCAGCAACCTCAATCGCTACCGGCTGTGGGATTACCGGCGGGTATTTACATCGGCTTACAAAGAAGTTGTTATCACCATTCTCCAGCAGGATCGCCATGCCTTTGAACAGATTCGCCGTCGAGTCCGGCCAGAGTATATCAGCGGAAATGCGGACGAGGACAGCGCCACCATCATTCGGGTATTTGTTATCGCCCGGGGTAATCCTGCCGCCGGAATAGGTTAATTGTCGCGGTCACCAGGATCAGAAAAGCAGCAAGCAGCATTCCGACCGGGAGCAGTTCCACCGGGAACGGGTCGCGCGGGGCTGAAACAGGCCGCAGGCGGAGCAGGGTAAGGAAGTTTTGAATGCTCAGCCGGTGGGCCCTGAGCTGCATACGCCGGTTAAGCCATCTGGAAAGGGCGGATGCTCCAGGTAAGGTTCTGGAAAGTACATCCATGCGGAGAACCACCTCGCCGTTTTCGCGCCACTCTACAACCGGGGAAAATTCCCCGATTTCATTGTGGACGGTGGTGGTTGTATAGGTAAACCCGGCCCGGCGGGGCTCCTGGATCACCCTGGTGATTTCATTCATGGTCAGGATATCCAGTATCGGCTTGCCGGCAACCTGAAAAATGTGGATGCGCTGGAACACGCGGTCGCCGACCTGTACCGCCCGGTTTTCCAGGCTAAAATCCGATGTATTGATCATCACGTCCGGTGGGTAGAACTGGTTCATCATGGTGATCATCGCGGCGCGCGTAAAAAGGTTGCCTGTTGTATCTCGGCCCAGGACAATCTCATAATGATCGGCGTTAAATTGATCATCAATCACCTGGTCAGGTGCAAAAGTTAATGGGGCTTCGCGCCATGCCTGGAGACACTCAGCATCCAGCTCGCGATGGCGATTGAACCATACAGGAATTGCACCGGCCGTATATGTCATGTACTTACTCCACCAAGAATTTCGTCCAATGATACCGCTAATAGGGGAAATTCGCAAATTTTCGAGTATGATGGAGATATACCTTAAGCCTGGAGATAAACAGCGTGCTGCGACCAAACTGCCTGTTGTTATATAAGCAACATCCGGCGCGTCTTCTCAGTGTGGGGGAGCGGTTGGAAATAGAGGTGGAAGGCGGCGAAAAGATGCGAGTCCGGCCAAAAGATGTCGATTTGCTTCATCCAGGACCGGTCGGCAGCCTGTCCGAGCTAAAGCCGCAGGAAGGCGATATTCATACTGCCTGGGAGATCCTGGCCGGGCAGGAAACCAACCTGGCTGAGCTGGCCGAACTGGTTTATGGGGTTTATACGCCGGCTACTGCCTGGGCGGCCTGGCAGCACGTGGCAGCAGACTTATATTTTAGCGGAAAGCCCGAGGCGCTTTTTGCTCACCCTGCGGATGTTGTCGAACGCAAGGAACAGGAGCGGAAACGGGCGGCAGAGGTTCAGCGCGCCTGGAAGGCATTCGTCGAACGCCTGCGGGCCGGTCGGATAGCCGGTGAAGACCATGCGTTCCTGCGTGATGTGGAAGACCTGGCGCTTGGCCAGGGACAGCGCAGCCAGGCTCTGAAAGAGCTGGGCCGGGCAGAAACGCCTGAAAATGCCCATGCACTGCTTCTTGAGCTGGGTATGTGGGACTATCTCCGCAACCCATACCCTGTGCGCCTGGGCGTACCGCTCCAGCAGGTTGATTTTCCGGTTCCAATTTTGCCTGCCGAAGAACGGCGTGATTTGACCGGTTTGCCGGCCTTTGCGATCGATGACGAGGGGTCTGATACGCCAGATGATGCCTTGAGCCTGGATGTCGACCGGCTGTGGGTGCATGTCGCGGATGCGGCAGCACTGGTTGAGCAGGGCGGCCGGATAGATCAAGAAGCCATGGCGCGCGGGATGAGCCTGCACCTCCCGGAGGGCACCATTCACATGCTGCCGCGCGAAATCATTTCCCAATTGGGCCTCGGTTTGCAGGATGTCTCGCCGGCGCTGTCTTTCGGGATGGACCTGGATAGGGACGGCCAGGTGACCGGGTTTGAAATCGTGCCCAGTTGGGTGCGGGTAAATCGGCTGAGCTACTCCGGCGTGGAGCAGTTGATCGAGCGCGAGCCTTTTAACCGCATGGCGAGCCTTTCCGCATTGATGCGCGAGCGCCGGCTTGCCGGTGGGGCGGTGTCGCTTGATTTTCCCGAGGTGAAGCTGTCGGTCAGCGGCGGGCGGGTTGAAATACGCCCCTTGCCTCCACTGCGCAGCCGGGCGCTGGTCGAAGAGTGCATGATTTTGGCCGGGGCAGAAACGGCCCGTTTTGCCGCCCAGCATGGGATTTGCCTGCCCTTCAGCCAGCAGGAAGCCGCTGAGAGCGCCGAACGACCGGTCAGCCTGTCTGGCATGTTCGCGCTGCGCCGGCTTCTAAGGCGCAGCCAGTACCGGGCAGCGCCCGGACCGCACAGTGGATTGGGCCTGCCGGCTTACGCCCAGGTCACCAGCCCGCTGCGGCGTTATCTGGACCTGGTCGGCCACCGCCAACTGCGCGCTTTCCTGTTGGGCCAGGAGCCACTAAGTGAAACTGCGATCCTCGAACGGATTGGCGCGGTTGAAGCGGTAATGGACAGCATCCGGCGGGCTGAACTGCTTTCGGAACAGCACTGGACGCTGGTATACCTGCTCCAGAACCCGGAGTGGCGCGGAGAGGGAATCGTGGTGGAGAGGCGCGGCAGCCTGGCAGTTGTCATCATCCCCTCACTGGCGCTTGAAACGCGCCTTTACCTAAAACACGATCTCTCCCTGGACCAGGTAGTCTCCCTGGAGCTTATCTCGGTCGACCTGCCGCAGCGCGAGGCCAGCTTTCGGATCACTGGATAGGCTGTTTAAATGACAACCTGGGCGCCGCATGGATACACAGCGCCCAGGGTTTTGTGTTTCAGGCTGGATCAGGGATAGGTGTTGTTATAGAACCAGTTATAGGCGTAGTACCCGGAAGTCGGGCTCTGCATGCGAATGGCAATCTGATACTGCCCCTTCAAATAATCCGGGATGTTGAAGGTCAGGTTCAGCGTCCCGCCGGTGCCTGTATCTACCGTGGTTACCTGGGTCCCGCCAACCCCGCGCGTGCCCATGTAGTTCATCAGCACGACGAAGGTATCGTTGGCGGGCATGTTGGCCGTCCGGACGGTGACGGTTGAGTCGCGCACTACCCCGGTGATGGCAAAGGTCGGGATAACGCCGGGCGGCAGGCCGACATCAGGGATGGTGCCCGAAGGGCTGTTGTAGAACCAGTTGTAGCTGTAATAGCCCGAGGTCGGGCTTTCCAGCCGGATGGCAATCTGGCGCAGTCCCTTTAGCTCATTCGGGATGTTGAAAGTCCAGGTGATTGACCCGCCGGTGCCGGAGTTTACCGTATCCACCTGGATCCCGCCGACGCCGCGCGTGCCCATGTAGTTCATCAGCACCTTGAATGTATCGTTGGTCGGGAAGTTTTGGGTCTTGATCGTGACGGTTTTATCCGGGTCCACGCTGACAATGCTGAAAGTAGGGATTACACCTGGCGGCAGCCCGCTTTCAGGCAGGGTGCCAGTGGTGTTGTTGTAGAACCAGTTGAAGGCATAATATCCACTGGAAGGGCTTTCCAGGCGGATCGCAATGCGGTACTGGCCCTTTAGCTCATTCGGAATATTGAAGGTCCATTCGATTGACCCGCCGCTGCCGGAGTTGACCGTGTCGACCTGGATCCCGCCGACGCCGCGCGTGCCCATGTAGTTCATCAGCACTTTGAAAGTGTCACCGGCCGGGAAGTTGTAGGTGCGGATGGTCACCTTTGCATCAGTCTCGACCGAGACGATGCTGAAAGTGGGGACGACCCAACAGCAGGCTTTTGGCGCTGCAGTGGCTGTATCAAACGAGCCGCCGACAAGCGTCAAGAGCAGCACCAGGCTGGCGACTATCGTAAAGAACGACCGCGCTCTCTGAGCTTTCATCAAAACCTCCGTTGAAAAATAAGGTGATGGCCTGTCGACCTGCGTTCTGTTGGTGGTAAATGAGGCGAGGCGAACAGGCATTCTTCAATCCCCGTTAACATTAAAGAATATTAACATTATATAACAAGTATCAGCACTTTAATACGCATTGTCAGTAAAGAGGCAATAAAATTTTCTGTTTTGCCGGGCTTGCAATACAATCCTGCTTCAGTTATACTTTCGTTAAAGTTTGGTTGGATCAGATAATTTCGTGAAAGGAGAATAATCAGGCTTAGGGGGTTGCATATAGGAATTTGGCTGTTAGAAGCTGAAGGTTGTCCTGATCATGGAGACAAGATCTATGACGGCTTACTGGTATGCCCTCCAGAGTAAGGTCAATAAAGAAGATGCTCTTTACGGCCAGCTTCTTAGCCAGGGATTCGATGTCTACTTTCCACGCATCCGGGTCAACCCGGTCAATCCGCGCGCAAAAAAGATCAAGCCTTATTTCCCCAGCTATATGTTTGTGCACACGGACATTGAGGAAGTTGGGATTTCCACATTTCAATGGATGCCTTTTGCGCGAGGGATGGTTGTTTTCGATCAAGAACCTGCCGCCGTACCCGACTCATTGATCGTGGCGATCCGGCGGAGGGTAGATCAGGTGAACGCAGCAGGGGGAGAAGTATTTGACGGGCTTCACAAAGGTGATCCGGTTTTTATTCATGATGGGCCTTTTGCCGGGTATGAGGCGATCTTTGATATCCGCCTGCCTGGCAGCGAGCGTGTCCGCGTGCTGATTGAGCTGTTGAGCAAGCGGCAGGTCCCGGTTGAGTTAAGCGCGGGTCAGATTCGCCAGCGAAAACCGTCCGAAAAGCGATAAACTGAGATCATCTCAGCCTTTCAATTCGATATTTTTTTATTTTGGAGGAAACCATGAAGATCCTTGTCACTGGTGGAGCCGGTTTCATTGGATCGCACGTCGTCGATCTGCTGATTGAAGCAGGCCATGATGTTGCTGTCGTTGATAATCTTGTCACAGGGCGAAAGAGCAATCTCAACCCAAAAGCGAGATTTTATGAGGTAGATATTCGCAGCCCGGAACTGGAGAAGGTGTTCGAAACGGAACGCCCAGAGGTTGTGGATCACCACGCCGCCCAGATGGACGTGCGCCGGTCGGTGGCCGACCCGATTTATGACGCGGATATTAATGTTATCGGTGGGCTGAATTTGCTCAACATGGCCGTGAAATACGGGGTGCGCAAGTTTATCCATATCTCAAGCGGCGGCGCAGTGTATGGAGAGCCGGTCTACCTGCCTTGCGATGAAAACCACCCGGTTCAGCCGCTCTGTCCATACGGCGCCACGAAATATATGCTGGAACTGTACCTTTACATGTATCAGCAGATCTACAACCTGGATTACTCGATCATCCGCTATCCAAACGTATACGGACCGCGGCAAGATCCGGCCGGCGAGGCCGGGGTTGTGGCAATCTTCACCGGGCAGATGCTTCGCTCAAAACCGGTAACGATCTATGGAACTGGGGAGCAGGTCCGCGATTACGTCTTCGTCAAAGATTGCGCCAGGGCCAACCTGATGGTGCTGGAAAACGGCTCTGGCAAGGTGTACAACCTGGGATATGGGGTTGGCACGACGGTCAACCAGATCTTTCAGGGATTGAAAGAAGTGACCGGGTATCCGCTGGAAGCCAATTATGGACCCGCCCGGCCCGGCGAGACCTTCCGCATTTACCTGACAGCCGAGCGCGCCAGGCAAGACCTGGGTTGGGAGCCAACGGTCCCGCTTCTGGAGGGATTGCGCCAAACGGTGGAATACTTCCGGGAAGTGGAAACAAAAACCCTCTAAATTTGCCCAAAAAGTGGTTGTAAAGCTGTGATCAAACGGATATAATATATCTGGACATGATATTCTGGCGGAGCGAGGGGGTTAGGTGCCCAGAAATTCCTCTCCCCTGAAGGGACCGATTACTACCCATTCGCTCTGAATCTCGACCGCCTTTGATGAGGCGGTCGAGTTTTTTATGCCGCAGCTTTCCACGCCTGCGCCACGGGCTTTTTTGTATGAAATGCGAGACAGCCGAATCGCAAATCTGGGTGAACTGCCCACTTCTTGTCATTCCTGTTATTTCATGGTATAAAAAGATTGCCCTGCTGTGTTCGTGATGCCGCACAACCGGTTTTGAGCCAACACTTAAGGTGAAGGGGAACCAGCATAATGCCAGTAACGCGATAGGCTTTGGGCCAAGGCGGATCTGTCGTCGAGGTTCCCACCTGCGAAAGCAGGTTCAAAACTTCGCTGCACACGGCATGGCGGGGCACTTTGTGTGAATATAAGGCGTTCGGGGCATTACCCCGGGCGCTTTTCGCTTAAGATGCCCTTGGACGGTGGCGGCGGGCCAGTTCCGCCCGGATGTCGTCCAGCCCAAGCCGGCGGAAAGCCAACAGGACCAAGACATGGTAAAACAGGTCGGCTGTTTCTTCCACCAGGCGCCGGTCACCCTGGGCTTTCCCGGCCAGGACAACTTCCACGGCTTCTTCACCAACTTTCTTCAAGATTTCATCTTCCCCTTCAGCCATCAGGCGGGCTGTATAGGATGCTGCGCTGGGGTTATCCCGCCGCTCGCAAATAATTTGGTATAGTTCGTCGAGATCCAATGTTAATCCTCCACCAGTGAACGGTAAAAGCAGGTGATATTGCCGGTGTGGCAGGCTGGCCCGGCCGGCTTTACGCGCACCAGCAAGGTGTCGCCGTCGCAGTCGACCGACAGGCTGACTACCTGCTGCACATTGCCGGATGTTGCCCCTTTGTGCCACAATGACTGCCGGCTGCGCGACCAGAAATGAGTCTCCCCGGTCCGCAAGGTTTCTTGCAGGGCTTGTTCATTCATGTAAGCCAGCATCAACACCTGTCCGGTTTGGGCGTCCTGGACAATGGCCGGGACCAGTCCTTTTTCATCATACTTAAGCGGGAAATGAGATTCCATGTTGGTATCCTCACCCCGGTTGGAACTCAACGCCTGCCCGGATCGGGATGGCCTGCTCAGCCAGGTAGCGTTTGAGATCGGGGATGGCGAGCTTGCCATCGTGAAACAGCGAAGCCGCCAGGGCCGCATCCGCTTTGCCCTCGCTCAGAACGCGGGCAAAATGCTCCATCGTCCCGGCCCCACCCGAAGCGATGACCGGCACCTGCACCACTTCGGCGACTGCCCGGGTCAGCTCGATGTCGTAGCCATTGAGCGTTCCATCTGCATCCATGCTGGTGAGCAGGATCTCGCCGGCGCCCAGCGCTACCCCACGCGCGGCCCATTCTACCGCATCCAGTCCAGTAGGTGTGCGCCCGCCGTTGATGACGACTTCCCAGCGGTCGACGGTTGGGGCAGAAGAGCGCCGGGCATCGATTGCCAGGACGACGCACTGCGCGCCGAACCGGTCGGCGCCTTCCGTCAACAAGGCCGGGTTATGCACAGCGGCTGAGTTGACGCTGACCTTATCTGCGCCGGCTAGCAGCAGCCTGCGCATGTCTTCCACTGCGCGGATTCCACCGCCTACTGCCAAGGGCATAAAAACCTGCTCGGCAACCCGGCGGACTGTATCGACGACGGTGGCGCGGCCTTCAGGCGTGGCGGAGATGTCGAGAAACACCAGCTCGTCCGCCCCGGCCGCATCATAAATACGCGCCTGTTCGACCGGGTCGCCCGCATCGCGCAGGTTCAGGAAGTGGACGCCTTTTACCACGCGCCCGTTGGCAATATCCAGGCAGGGGATGATCCGTTTTGCCAGCATAATCTCTCCAGGTTCTCAGAATAACCGGTGCGGGTCGATGGCGCCCTCGTAGAGCGCCCGCCCAACAATAGCGCCTGCCAGCCCGGCCGACCTGGCCTGCCGGATATCTTCCAGGCTGCTGATCCCGCCTGACGCAATCACGCGCAGCCCGCTCGCCCGGGCAATATCCAGGGTAGCTTGCAGGTTCAGGCCGCTCTGCAGCCCATCGCGGGCGATATCTGTAAATACCAGCCAGCGCAGGCCCAGGTCGCGCAGCGAACTTGCCAGTTCTTTGGCAAGCACCGGGGTGTCGCTTTGCCACCCGTGGATCTGCACTCGCCCAGCGCGGGCATCCAGGCTGACGCCGATTCGCTCGGCTCCCCAGCGCGCCAGCGCCTCAGCCAGAACCTGTGGCTGCTCGATTGCCAGCGTACCGAGGATGGCGCGGGCTGTCCCCAGGCTGAGTACAGTCTCGATTGCATCCAGGGTACGCAGCCCACCGCCAAACTGGATCTGCACGCCGGAACGCCTGGCTTCTGCCAGGATGGCTTGCAGCGCCCGGTCATTGGCGCTGCCGGGCTGGCCAAAAGCGCCGTCCAGGTTCACCACGTGCAGCCAGCCTGCCCCGGCCTCAATCCAGCGGCGGGCTGTTCCGGCCGGGTCGGCTGAGTAGCTGGTCTGCCGGTTGGGGTCGCCTTCTTTCAGGCGCACAACCTGCCCGCCGCGCAGGTCAATGGCCGGAAAGACGATGAAATCTGGGTCTATCTTCATCGATGCTCCTTGAGCGATCATATCTTGAAGAAGTTCTCCAGCACGCGCAGGCCCACGCGCTGGCTCTTTTCTGGGTGGAACTGGACGCCGTACAGGTTATCCCGCTGAACGGCGCTGGTGAACGCTATGCCGTAGTCGGTTTTCGCCGCCATTACGGCTTCATCCTGGTTGGCGCAGTAGTACGAGTGGTTGAAATAGGTGTAGCACCCCGGCGCAAGGCCCTGGAACAGGGGGGATTGGTCCGCGAACCAGAGCTGGTTCCAGCCGGTATGGGGGACTTTCAGGTCGTGGAAAGCAGGAAAGCGGACCACCCGCCCATCGAGCAGGCCAAGCCCGGCATGCTGGCCTATCTCTTCGCTGACCTGGAAGAGCGCCTGCATCCCGACACAGATCCCCAGCAGCGGATCGCCGCGTTGGGCCGCGTCGATGAGCGGCTCCACCAGCTCGCGCTGGCGCAGGCCATCCATAAAGCTCCCAAACGCGCCCACACCTGGCAAAACTATCCGGTTGGGCCGGTTGAGATCATCAGGCCCACTGGAAATTCGCACCTTGAAGCCCAGGGCAATCAGAGCATTATGAACGGAATGCAGGTTGCCTGTTCCTGCATCGATGAGGAGTGCATCAAGGACTGTCATGCGGATGTTCCTAGAACAGGATGCCCTTGCTGGAAGGGATGACCCCACTCCGGCGCGGGTCGATGCGGGTGGCGGCGCACATAGCCCGCGCAAGCGCCTTAAAGATGGCTTCCGCCTGGTGGTGGTTATCTCGCCCATAACGAACGGCCACATGCAGGTTGCAGCGGGCCTGGATTGCGAAACTCTCCAGGAAATGAGCGAACAGGGAAACCGGCAGCCCGCCCACCTCCGGCCCGTGCCACTCGACCTGGATCACCGAATAGGGCCGCCCAGAAAAATCCACGACTACCCAGGCCAGGCTCTCGTCCATCGGGCAGTCGGCCGACGCCATGCGAACAATGCCTGCCCGGTTGCCTAACGCTTCCTGGAATGCACTGCCCAGCGCCAGGGCCACGTCTTCCATGGTGTGGTGCGGGTCGATCTGCAAATCGCCTTTGGCCTGGATAAACAGGTCAAACAGCCCGTGGACGGCAATCTGTGCCAGCATGTGATCGAGGAACGGAAGCCCGGTGTCGATTTGATGCCGGCCACTGCCGTCGATATCCAGGCGGACTTCAACCTGGGTTTCTCCGGTCTGGCGATTCAGCGTGGACCGGCGGACAGGGGCAGTGGAGGAATCAACGCTTCCCTCTGCTGCCTGGGCAGCTTTTACAGGACGGGTATTTTCTACTGGTTTTTCCATAATTCTGTTTCCTTCCGGGCGGTAATTCGTTTCGTTTTTGGTCTGGTGCCTGGGTAGCCCTATTGCAGACTGTGCAGGGCAGAGATCAATGCGTCGCTTTCCTGCGGCCGGCCAATGCTGGTGCGGATGTAATCCTGCAGCAGCGGAGTGTTGTAATAGCGCACCAGGATGCCCTGG
>FWPV01015115.1_pt1 | contig 11166 bp, 7 predicted proteins | sample 2228371 | NCBI WGS metagenome assembly FWPV01 (sample SAMEA103939776, study PRJEB20133) | metagenome | reverse complement strand
CTGGCCTACAAGGGCAAAGAGGTCAAGCTCCAGCCGGCGTCGTTCACCGGGACGGTCAGCGTGGTCCACCGCGGAGACCTGGCGGCCGTGGTGCGGGTGGCCGACGGGACGCGGCGGGTGGACTACACGTTCTTCAAAGGCTCGGACATCGTCAAACTGGAAGGCGACTCGGACCTGACCCTGGAGGGGATCGGCGCGAGAAGTTACGTGTCGAAGAAGGAAGTCGGTCCGGAGGGCTGTCATTTTGAGGTAAAAAACGGTCAGGTGGTACTCTTGCGCAAAGGCTGCGGCCCGAATTAAAACATCGCGTAGGTCCTGCAGAGTTAGATCCACAAATTATTTAGTATCAGTTACTTAGCCTCAACAAAAAACGAACAAATTTGCTCCGTTTGCGGCTGTTGCTGTGCTATAATTGTCTGTTGCACAGCGTCCAAGTAATTTACTATAAATAAACAACTTAAGTCTACTTTTGGAGTCTAGCTCGGTACTTTCGGCAAAGCAAACAAATCAATTATGGAAATGAGCGATAACCTGGTGCCGCCTGGTGACATGGAATTTCAAGACACAGACAATAAGCCGGCCGAAGAAGAATATGGTGCGGATAAGATCAAGGTGCTGGAAGGACTGGAAGCCGTTCGCATGCGCCCGGCTATGTATGTCGGCTCGACCGGCAGCGAAGGCCTTCATCATCTTGTATTTGAGGTCGTGGACAATTCGGTTGACGAAGCACTCAACGGCTTTTGCACTACCATAGAAGTAATTATTCATATCGACAACAGCGTGACCGTGATCGACAACGGAAGGGGTATTCCTACCGATTTGCACGAGCAAACGCAAAAGCCGGCGGCTGAAGTGGTAATGACCGTCTTACATGCGGGCGGAAAATTCGACAATGATTCGTACAAGGTATCGGGCGGATTGCACGGGGTCGGTGTATCGGTAGTAAATGCTTTAAGCAAGCGGTTGGATCTGGAGATATGGCGTGGCGGGATTGTCTATGAGCAGAGCTACGAGCGCGGAAAGCCGGTTACCGATTTCCGGCAAACGGGCACGACCAAGCGTCGGGGAACAAAAATCACCTTCCTTCCCGATAGTGAAATTTTCGAAACCGTGGAATTCAATTACGACACAATTGCTGCAAGACTGCGCGAGCTGTCGTTTCTCAATAAGGGATTGGAGATCATCTTAGAGGATTTGCGTAGCGACCGGCGCGAGGTTTTTAAGTACGAGGGAGGGATTGCCTCTTTTGTAGAGTATTTGAACAAGAATAAGAACGTTCTACACCCCAAGCCTATTTACTTTGAGGCGAAGAAGGAGGGCGTCATTATTGAGGTCGCCATGCAGTATAACGATGGTTACGCCGAGACGATTTTCTCCTTCGCCAACAATATCAACACACACGAGGGTGGTACGCATCTATCCGGCTTTAAGGCAGCATTGACCCGCTCGATAAACGCTTACGCCCAAAATGCGGAGCTACTGAAGAACCTGAAAGAGAACCCAACCGGAGAAGACGTGAGGGAAGGTCTGGTGGCGGTGATCAGCGTCAAACTGAAAAATCCGCAGTTTGAGGGCCAGACCAAGACCAAGCTGGGAAACAGCGAGGTTAAGGGACTTGTAGAAGCAGCGGTCAATGAAGGCCTGGGAGCTTATCTGGAGGAAAACCCGTCGGTAGCGCGCAAGGTGGTGGCCAAGGCGATCGAAGCGGCTCGGGCGCGGGAGGCGGCGCGCAAGGCCCGAGATTTGACGCGGCGCAAGGGAGCTCTTGATACCGCATTGCTTCCGGGCAAGCTTGCAGACTGTCAAGAGCGAGATCCGCGCTACTGTGAAATATTTATCGTAGAGGGAGACAGCGCCGGCGGTTCGGCCAAACAGGGGCGGGATCGCAGGTTTCAGGCGGTGCTGCCCATCAAAGGTAAGATCCTTAACGTCGAGAAGGCTCGCTTTGACAAGATGCTGAGTAACGCGGAAATAGCCACAATGATTTCCGCCATCGGCACGGGGATTGGAAAAGAAGATTTTGCGGTCGACAAGCTGCGCTACGGCCGCATCATCATCATGACCGACGCGGATGTGGATGGATCGCACATCCGCACATTGCTGCTGACGTTCTTTTACCGGCAAATGCCCGATTTGATCGAAAGAGGCCATGTCTACATCGCACAGCCGCCGCTTTACGGAATCAAGGACGGCAAGGGGCTCAAATACTTGAAAAGCGAGCGTGACATGGAGGAGTTTCTAATGCAGCGTGCTGCCGAAGGTGCGGTGGTAACCGTAGGAAAGAGCGAAGTTCGCTACCGAGGAGCACAGTTGGCGCAGTTGATGAAGGCGGTGCACGAGCATGCAAAGCTATGCGAGAAACTCAACCGGCGCTTACAGGATCGAAAGCTGCTGGACCGACTGCTCGAGTTTGTTGCCGGCCAGGGAGGCCTGCTGAGCACCGGTTTCACACTCAAGCAACTGTTTAAGGACGAGGAGATCCTCACCGAACTCGGTCGGGTGCTGGAGCAGATCGGTTACACTTACACGATTTTGCTCGATGAAGAGCATGGACTGTATTCGATAAAAGTGGAGAACAAGGAAGGCAACAAGATTACCTTAAGCTGGGAGTCATTGTCGTCGGCCGAGTGGCAAAGGCTGTTTGAGCTCTATTCCGAGGTGGCACCCTTGGAAAAGGCGCCCCTGATTGTCAGCGAAAACGGAAACTCGGTAACCTTAAATTCGCGCGAGCAGTTGCTGAGCCACCTTTTGGCTCTCGGTAAAAGGAACTTGACCATGCAGCGGTACAAAGGATTGGGTGAGATGAACCCGGAGCAGCTGTGGGAAACCACCATGAACCCGGAAACCCGCACGCTGTTGAAAGTTTCCATCGATGACGCCGTCGAAACCGATGCCATCTTTACCATACTCATGGGGGACGCGGTCGAGCCAAGGCGGCGCTTTATCGAAGACAACGCCCTCAATGTGCGCAACCTCGACATCTAAGAGTTTTCCTCTATGCACGAAGCTCTCGAACAGATTCCCGTAAATATTATCGACGAGATGCGCAGGTCCTACCTGGATTACGCGATGAGCGTGATCATTGGCCGGGCTCTGCCGGATGCCCGCGACGGACTAAAACCGGTTCACAGGCGCGTCTTGTATGCCATGCATGATCTAGGCAACACCTACGATAAGCCTTACAAGAAATCGGCGCGTATTGTCGGGGATGTGATCGGGAAATACCATCCCCATGGCGATGCTGCCGTCTATGAAACCATTGTGCGCTTGGTACAGGATTTTTCCGTACGGTATCCGCTGATTGACGGTCAAGGTAACTTCGGCTCGGTGGATGGGGATAATGCGGCGGCCATGCGCTATACCGAAGTGCGCATGGCACGGATCGCGGACGAGTTACTGGCCGACATCGATAAGGACACGGTCGATTTTGTGCCCAACTACGATGAATCGCTGACGGAGCCCTTGGTCCTGCCGGCTAAGTTTCCCAACCTGCTGGTAAATGGGTCTTCCGGGATTGCGGTGGGCATGGCAACCAATGTGCCGCCGCATAATTTGACCGAGATTATTAACGCGACCATTCGGTTAATTGAAAATCCGGGTGCTACCTTGGACGAAATCATGGAGCTGGTTCCAGGTCCTGATTTCCCGACCGCGGGGTTTATCTACGGGCGCAGCGGCATCCGGAGCGCTTATGAAACCGGTCGGGGAGTGATTGTGCTGTGCGCCAGGGCAGCGATTGAAAAGCTTTCAAAAGATCGCGAAGCAATCGTGGTGACCGAGATTCCCTATCAGGTGAACAAGGCCAAGCTGATCGAGCGGATCGCAGAATTGGTGCGGGAGAAAAAGATCGACGGAATTGCCGACCTGCGCGACGAATCTGATCGGGAGGGCATGCGGATCGTTATTGAGCTGAAAAAGGAGGAACCCGCCCAGGTGGTGCTGAATAACCTGTATAAACTGACGCCGATGCAGACCAGCTTTGGAATCATTCTGCTGGCTATTGTGCACAATCAGCCTAAGGTGCTGGATTTGCGCGGCGCTCTGATGTGCTTCATCGAGCATCGAAAGGAGGTCGTGCGCCGCAGGACCATCTTCGAGCTGGGCAAGGCAGAAGCACGAGCGCACATCCTCGAGGGACTTAAGCGAGCGCTCGATATGCTGGATGAGGTGATTGCCTTGATTCGTGCATCCAAGGAGCCTGCCGTAGCCAAAGCAGGGCTGATTTCCAGGTTTGGATTTAGCCCGGAACAGGCGCAGGCGATCTTGGATATGCGCTTGCAGCGCCTAACCGGGCTGGAACGCGAAAAAATCTTGGCCGAATATGAAGAGAAGCTAAAACTGATCGCGCGCTTGAATGAAATTCTGGCCAGCGAGAAGGTGCTCGAGAGTGTGGTCATCGAGGAGCTAAAGGAGGTACAGGAAAAATACGGTGATGCCAGGCGCACCGAGATCGTCGATGAAGAGGTCGAGATCAAGCTTGAAGATCTGATCGCCGAGGAAGACGTGGTGATTACGGTTAGCCATTCCGGCTACATTAAGCGCACCCCGGCGTCGCTTTACCGGCCGCAGGCGCGGGGCGGAAAAGGGCGCATAGGGATGACCACGCGCGAGGAAGATTTTATCGACCACGTGTTTGTAGCATCGACGCACAGTTATCTGCTCGTGTTTACCAACCGGGGGCAGGTGTATTGGCTTAAGGTGTACGAGATTCCCGATGTGGGAGCAGCGGGAAAGGGGAAGGCGATCGTAAACCTGGTCAACATGAGCAAGGATGAGAAAATTGCCGACATCATCGCCGTGAAGGACTTTGACGCCGACGCCCATGTGGTTATGGCAACTCGTAACGGGATGGTCAAAAAAACGGCTCTCAGGGAATACGCCAATCCCCGAAGCTCGGGGATCATCGGGATACGGGTGCCGGAAGACGACGAACTGATCGGTTGCCGGTTGACCGACGGAAGCTTCGACATCCTGCTGGCGACGCGTATGGGAAAAGCGATCCGGTTTTCGGAGAAGAGCGTGCGGCAAATGGGCCGTGCCGCAAGGGGAGTGATCGGCATCCGTTTGTCCGGCTCCGACAAAGTAGTGGCGATGGCGGCTTTTAAGGGACCCGGGCAGTTTCTGACGGTTACGGAAAAAGGTTACGGCAAAAGGACTAATGTCGAAGAGTATCCGTGCCAGGGGCGCGGCGGTCACGGCGTGATCAACATCAAGATCGGGGATAAAAATGGGCCTGTGGTCAATACCTGCCATGTTCAGGAAGATTCATCGGTAATGCTGATTACGGCTCAAGGCAAGCTGATCCAGCTCCACGCGGAGGATATCCGCAATACGCAGACTCGGGCAGCGGTTGGGGTAAGATGCATAGAGCTGGAGGAAGGCGATTATGTAGCAAGCGTCACGGTTGTCGCCGCGGAGGAGTCTGAGGAAAAGCGCAGAGAACCAAGCCGATAGCTGACGCGCAAATTTGGTAGAGCGTCTTGCGGAACGGTCGGCAACGGTATGAGATAAGCCCGGCGGCCTTGACAGACATGCAGGCAAAGAGTAAGGTATGAGCTCGCCCGCAAAGGAGGTGTTATAGTTTGGCGGAAATCATTGTGAATGAAGGCGAGACACTAGAAAGCGCACTGCGTCGCTTCAAGCGCAAGGTGCAGCAGGAAGACATCATCAAGGATATTAAGAAGCATTCGTTCTACCTAAAGCCCGGCGAAAAGAGGCGAATCAAAAAAGCGTTGGCCCGCAAACGCTTGCGCAAAAAGATGCGCAACGCCCGCACCTAGGGTGGCTATTGAAGCCTGCAAGCCTGCTTGAGGGTAAGCAAAGCGTAAAGCCGGCCTTGGTTCCGAAGGCTCACACCAAAGGGCGGAGTTCTGAAATCACGAGGACTTCAAAAGGGAGCCGTGGATGCCAAAATAAGGGAAAGCTTGGCAGCAATTGATCCCTTTTGCAGCGACAAGCCCGCCTTGGGTGTAATCCTTGGATCGGGGTTGGGCGCATTTGCCGATAGTTTCAAAAATCCCAAGGTCATTCCTTTCGCTCAAATACCTCACTTTCCCTCGCCCACAGTCCCGGGGCATTTGGGAAATCTTGTGCTGGGAATCTCTGACGGAGTTGCGCTGGCGGCCTTGCAAGGGCGAGTTCATCTTTATGAGGGTTACTCAATGGCCGAGGTTGCCTATCCGGCGAGAATCCTGGGATGTATGGGAATTCGATGGCTCATAGTTACCAATGCCGCGGGCGCCATAAATCCGAAGCTGCGGCCCGGGGACCTGATGCTTATCACAGACCATATTAATCTTATGGGGGCTAATCCTCTGGTCGGCAAAAACCTGGATGTGCTGGGGCCGCGCTTTCCGGATATGAGCGAGCCCTACGATCTCAGTCTGCGCCGAACGGCGCTAGCAGTTGCAGAGGAGAAGGGCATCGAGCTGCACCAGGGCGTTTACGTAGGCGTCTGCGGCCCAAGCTATGAAACTCCGGCGGAAATTCGCATGCTCCGAGTTCTGGGGGGCGATGCGGTGGGCATGTCGACGATTCCGGAAGTGATTGTTGCGCGGCATATGGGTATCCCGGTACTCGGCATATGCTGCATTGCAAACCTGGCTGCAGGGATGCTTCCGCAAAGGCTGAGTCATGAAGAGGTGATGCAAGCCGTAGAGGGTATGAGGCTCAAAGTTTTTGCTCTGCTGCACGGCATGGTCGCACATCTGGCGATGGATACCACCGGCTCAACCGATGAGCGGTCAATATAAAAAATCATATTGCAGGGTCTCGGTACGGGAGTTTTAGGATCGCGCACCGGACCACCGGTTTGGAAGGGTTGATCGCAAGCCGGTCAAATGAGATGGGTAGTCGTCGGCGCAAACCTAGCTGCCTGCTGCAGTGCGCAGGATGCAAATATCGGGTAAGTTTCGATAGCGCTGGGCATAATCCAGGCCGTAGCCGACCACGAAGAAGTCCGGGATGTTGAAGCCTACGTAATCAAGCGGTACGTGGACTTTGCGCCTGGACGGTTTGTTAAGCAAGGCAACCGTCTTGAGGCTGGTCGGCCGGCGAGCGCCGAGAGTCCGTAACAGATAGCTGAGGGTCAAGCCGGTATCAACGATGTCTTCGACCAGCAGTACGTGCCTTAATTCCAGAGTTTCATCCAGGTCTTTCATGATCCGGAGTTGTCCGCTGCTTTCGGTCGCATCCCCGTAGCTGGTTACGGTTATAAAGTCAAATGATAAATCCAGCTCGATGGAGCGCACCAGGTCGGCGAGAAAAATGCTGGCTCCTTTGAGGGTGGCAACCAGGTGCGGAAACTTGCCCGCATAATCGCGCGTGATCTGGGCTCCCAGCTCGCAGACGCGCCTTTGAATGGTTCGCGAATCGAGCAGGACCGACTCAACCGCTGCGCGTCTCGAAACTGCATCATGGATTCCCATAGGGTTTGCCTTTTGAGGCGTAGCTGGGCTTTAAGCTTTTATTATAGCTACCCGGGGCCGCAAGAGACCCACAAATTATGATTGAAGTTAATCAAGGTGGTTCGGATCAGGCGGAAAAAATCCGGCGGAGGGAATCTCAATCTGTTGTGCCTGATCATTGCACCTGCTGGCAGGCGGCCCGTGAAAGCTTTGCTTAAAGGGGGTAACTTTGTGCGTTTTGGCCGGGTGGCGCGAGAAACAGAAGACAGAATGAGCTAGATTTTCATCCGGCCAAGGCGCGCTGCGCGTGCGTGTGGAGTCACTGGCAATCGTGCGGCGCAGACCTGGGTAAGTATTGCCTTTTAATAATCAGAGCGTATAGTTTTTTTTGAGTAAACTGCGCCGGTTGGTCCAAGCGATCGGAAGTTTGCAGCTCGATGCGTGAAAAGGAGGAGGCGGTGTAGCATCGGCCAGAAAAGAGAGGTCTTGGGCCAGGTAATTGGGAGACTGCTGCGCGGCGAGGGGATGATGCGTAAATTCATTCGATGGACTCAAGCTTAGGGCATCGGGTAACGGAGAGTAAAGCGTGATTGGGGCGAGGAGAAAATGCCTTCGGGTAAATGTGGGTGGCATTGGGATCGGGGGCGATGCACCCATTGTCATCCAGTCGATGACCAACACCAAAACGGAAGATGTAGAGAACACGGTGGCTCAGGTGGCGGCGCTGGCAGCCGCCGGATCCGAGTTGGTGAGAATCACGGTCAATACTCCTGAGGCGGCAAGAGCCGTGCCCGAAATCGCAAAGCGACTGGAAGATCACCGGGTGCAAGTACCGCTGATTGGGGATTTCCACTACAACGGGCACCTGCTGCTTGAAAAATACCCGGAGTGCGCGCGGGTGCTGGCCAAATACAGAATCAATCCCGGAAACGTCGGCGTAGGCAAGAAGCGCGATGACAATTTCCGGCGCATTATTGAGATTGCCATTGAATACGACAAGCCGGTGCGCATCGGCGTCAATTGGGGGTCGTTGGATCGAGAGTTGCTCGCGGATTTGATGGACCAAAACAGGCGGCTGGCTAACCCTAGGGATGCCAGAGAGCTCCTAACGGATGCCATGGTTAAAAGTGCGCTGGAGTCAGCGCACCTGGCGGAAGACTATGGGTTGCCCCAGGATCACATCGTACTCAGCGCCAAGTTGTCAGGCGTTCAGGATCTGATTGAGGTTTATCGAGAGCTTGCCGCCAGATGTGAATACCCGCTGCACGTGGGGTTAACGGAGGCAGGCATGGGAACCAAAGGGATCGTAGCCTCAACAGCCGCCCTGGCGGTGCTTTTGCAAGAGGGAATTGGGGATACCATTCGAGTTTCGCTTACACCTGCCGCGGACGGCGATCGCTGCGAAGAGGTTTACGTGGCTCAGCAGATTCTGCAGTCGCTTGAAATCCGGAGCTTCCAACCGCAGGTGATTGCCTGCCCGGGCTGCGGGCGCACGAGATCGGCGTTTTTTCAGGAAATGGCTGGAAGAGTCCAATCCTACATTCGAGAGCGGGCGCCGCACTGGAAGGCTCAATACCCTGGTGTCGAGCGGCTGAAAGTAGCTGTGATGGGTTGCGTCGTAAATGGCCCCGGAGAATCCAGGCACGCCGACGTGGGTATTTCTTTGCCCGGGACCGGCGAGGATGCCAAGGCGCCGGTTTATGTACAAGGGCATTTGGCCGAGATATTGAGCGGAGATGATATCGTCGGCCAATTCATCGGCATACTGGAGCGGTATGTAGCTACGCGCTACGGCAAACCGGGACACTAGGCCGGGCCTAGCGTAAACCGAATTCCTTCTGACGCAGCAGATGATTTTGATGTATGCTTAATGGCTTTGCTCAACGACCTATCAGGACGGAACACATAGATGCTTAAGACGCACAACTGCGGAGAATTACGACTGGCCGATGCCGGCAAAATGGTGACACTTGCAGGATGGCTGCAAGGAAAGCGTGATCACGGTAGCTTGATCTTCATCGACCTGCGCGACCGCTCCGGACTGATCCAAGTCACGGTAGATCAAACGGCAGGGGAAGCGTTTGCGGTTGCTCAAAGAGCAAGGAGCGAGTACGTACTGCAGGTCAAGGGAACGGTTAGACCCAGGCTGGAAGGAAAAGCGAATCCGAATCTGGCCAGTGGTGAGATTGAAGTGTTGGCGCAGTCTATTGTTGTGCTCAACAGCGCCCGAACACTTCCTCTGCCGGTTGATGATGACGGCTACAGGACGGAGGAAAGCATCCGTTTGAGGTACCGGTATCTGGATCTGCGGCGCAGCAGGCTTCAAAGAAATTTGATGCTGCGGCACCGAACCATCAAATTTATTCGAGACTACCTGGACCGGCAGGGCTTTTGGGAAATCGAGACGCCGATGCTGATCAAGTCGACTCCGGAAGGTGCCCGCGATTACGTGGTTCCAAGCAGAGTTCAGCCGGGAAAATTCTACGCTTTGCCGCAAAGTCCGCAGCAGCTCAAACAGTTGTTGATGGTGGCCGGCTACGAGAAGTACTTCCAGATTGCCCGCTGCATGCGGGACGAAGATTTGCGTGGGGACCGGCAGCCGGAATTCACACAATTGGATTTGGAAATGTCCTTCGTCGAGCGCGACGATGTGTTAGCAGTCGTAGAAGGGTTGATAACCAATCTGATTCCCGCCGTGGCGCCGCACAAGCGCGTCATTAGTCCGTTTCCGAAAATGAGTTATGCGGAAGCGATGGATCGCTACGGAACCGATAAGCCCGACCTCAGGTTTGGCATGGAAATCATGGATGTGACCGAAGCGGTGAAGACATCGGAATTTCGGCTGATTTCCGAAACCCTGAGGACCGGCGGGGCGATCAAATGCATTCTGGCGCCGGGGTGTGCTTCTTATTCGCGCAAGGAACTGGACAAACTCAGCGAGGTAGTAAGATCTGCGGGAGCAAGGAATTTGGCCACGTTGGCGTGGACTGCAGAAGGCGTAAAAGGGACGGTGGCCAAATCGCTCAAGCCGCAAGAGGTTGAAGAAATCGCAAGGATTACGCGGGCCAGGGAAGGAGATCTGGCTTGCATCGTTGCCGACCAGGCCGCCACGGCATGTAAGGCATTGGGCGCACTGCGCCTGGAGTTCCGCGACCGGCTAAAGCTGGCGCCGCCGGATCTGCTCGCCTTTGGCTGGATCGTAGATTTCCCGCTTTTTGAATGGGACCAAGAAGAAAAGCGGTGGAGCTTCGTGCATCACCCTTTTACCAGCCCTAAAGAGGAGCATCTTGACAGGCTGGAAAGCGATCCCGGTTCGGTATTGAGCAATGCCTATGATCTGGTATGCAACGGATACGAGCTTTCCAGCGGTAGCATCCGGAACCATCGTCGTGACGTTCAGGCCCGAATTTTCAAATGCCTGGGATACGATGACGAGGAAATCCGGCGCAGGTTTGGCCATATGCTGGAGGCGTTTGAGTTCGGTGCGCCGCCGCATGGGGGAATGGCTCCGGGAATCGACCGATTGGTAATGCTTGTGGCTGACGAGCCGAACATTCGCGAGGTGATTGCGTTTCCCAAGACAGCCAGTGCCAGCGATCTAATGTTTGACGCGCCCGCAGACTTGTCCCCCGAGCATCTGCGCGAGCTGCATATTAAAATTGTCGACTAATAGAGCTTAAGCATTTCGACCCGTCGGTTCTGGGCGAGGCACGAAAGAGGTCTCTTGCCTGCAGCACCCGGCAGTCGGCTTGGAGCATCG
>FWPV01003973.1_pt1 | contig 11167 bp, 11 predicted proteins | sample 2228371 | NCBI WGS metagenome assembly FWPV01 (sample SAMEA103939776, study PRJEB20133) | metagenome | reverse complement strand
ATCGCCGGCCTGACCCTCCTCGTGGGCCGGCGCGGGTTCTGCCACACCCTGTGCTGGATGGCGCCGTTCATGATCCTTGGGCGGGCACTGGCGAACCTCGCCCATCTCCCGGCGCTGCGCCTGCGCGCCCGGCGGGAGGAGTGTGTGGGCTGCGGCGCGTGCACCCGCGTCTGCCCGATGAGCCTGGACGTCCAGCGGATGGTGGAGACCGGGGTTCTGAACCACCGTGACTGCATCCTGTGTGCGCGGTGCACCGACCGCTGCCCCAAGGGCGTGATCGGCCTCGCGATCGCTCCCCCCAGAAGCGGTCCGCAGCTTTGTAGGCTGGCTGAACACCCCCGGTTGCGGCCTTAGGAGAAGATGGGCCGACCACACATGCATGGAGCAGGATCTACCCCGATAGGGGTGCACTGCATCCTCGGGGATCATCGAACTACCTCCCAGGTTCCTTGTCCAATCCCTGGCGACCCTGCCGCGGCGCCCATCGCTTCGGCTGCCCTCTCCCCGCACCTGTCCACACTGCTGTGAGGCGGAATACTTCCCGACAGGGAGGGTCGGCCGCGACCTGGAGCTCCCGTCCTGGGGTCCACGCTCTGTTACTGTCGAGGTTGTACAATGGGCGACCTTCCAGGCAGGCTGAGCATGTCAAGCACGGAGATCTACTACTTCTCGGGCACCGGGAACTCCCTCCGCGTGGCGCGGGAGCTGGGGCAGCGACTGCCGGACGCCGAGCTGATCCCGGTCGTGCGCCTGCTGGGCCAGGATCGCATCCAGGTCAAAGCGAAGGCCGTGGGGCTCGTGTTCCCGCTCCACGGGATGACCGTCCCCATCCCGATCCGGCGGTTCCTGAAGAAAGCCGACCTCGGCGCTGCGCAGTACGTGTACGCCATGGTGACCTACGCTGGCACCGCGAGCTGGGCAGCGCGCTACATCCGGAAGCGCCTCCAGAAACAGGGAAAGGACCTCCATGCTTCGTTCTTGGTGCGCATGCCGAGCAGCAACCCCAAGATCGCCGGCTTCGAGCCGCCGACCGCGGAGGACCTGGCGGCGCTCGAAGGGATGATGCAGAAGAAGCTCGACACGGTTCTGAGGGTCGTGGAGGGGCGCGAGCGACACGCGGACGACGACTTCGCCGGAATCCGGATCTCGCTCCCTCAGCCGTTCCGGTTCCTCGTGGAGCACCTGATTCTCTGCGGCATGGGCTTCCTCGAACACAGGGATGCGCGACGGTACTTCTTCGCCGACGAGAAATGCGCGGGGTGCGGGACCTGTGCCCACGTGTGCCCGGCAGGGAAGATCGCGCTCCGCGACGCCCGGCCGGTGTGGCAGGAGCGGGTCAAGTGCTACATGTGCTACGCCTGTCTCAACTTCTGCCCGATGCAGGCGATCCAGATCCGCTCGACCTGGTACATGAAATCCCACACGGAGCATCAGGCCCGGTATCCTCACCCCTACGCGACCGCGGACGACATCGCTGCCCAACGGTGAGGGCGCCGACTCCTCGCTGTCCCCGGGGTGACCACGAAGACGTGGCGGCCGCGGTACCATGCGGTGGAGAGCTCTCCATGATCGAACTATCTGAAGCAGTCGTCATCGCCGGCCAAATCAACGCGACGGTCGCTGGAGCGCGGATCGCCCGCGCGGTGGCGAGCGCATTCCCCCGGTTCGCCTGGTCCATGGGCTGGGGTTCTCGCACCAGGTGTTGCTGGGGGATCTGGCAGGTGCCAAGCTGTAGAAGCAGTTTCACAGCTTCCGGCTCGGCTGTGATGCGGAGGCATGACGAGAGGTGAACGTACGGACGAACAGTGGACGAGGATCGAGCTCCCCTTGCCACCTAAACTGCGCATCGGCCGTCCTCGGGTGGATGAGCGCAAGGTCATCGGGGGAATCCTGTACGTGTCACCTACCGGCTGCCGATGGAAGAACGAAGGGGAGAAAGAACCTAGCAGGTGTTGTTGGGCACCCGGCACGAGGAAGGGAAGATCGAGTGGGCACGGGCGTCCCTGGGCGGGAGCTTCGTCCCAGTGAGAAGAGTACGACTGCGACGAGTTCCGGTCCTGGCTCTGCCAGAAGGGTGTGCTCCCTTGCATTCCCCCGGAAGAACCGTGCAGGGCGGCGCAAGATCTGGGACGAGGAGTACAAGGAACGGTGGCACGTCAAACGGACCTTCGCCTGGGTAGGGAACTTCCGTCGCCTCCTCGTGCGCTACAAGCGGCTGAGCTCCGTGCACCCCGCGTTCTTCACCATAGCGTGCCTCTTCCTTTCCCTGAGGGAGGATGGTCAAGGAGTAATTGCCAGATGCGCCTGATCCAGCCAAAACACCATCGTCTCGAGCAGATCACGGGCTACTTCCTCACAACCGCCGAAGCTCCTCCGACACCGCCTGACAGGACGTGACTTTCTCACATCTCCTCCCCGTTCTGGGTGCGGAGGATTCTCATGAGGTTGTCGATGGAGGGGAGTGAAGGCTGGGCACCTCTCCGTGTCGCAGCAAGCGCACCTGCAGCATTTCCCCATTGGACTGCCACCTCGATGCTCTTCCCCATGGCCAGCGCTGCCGCCAGCGCGCCGTTGAAGGCATCCCCCGCAGCAGTTGTGTCCACCGCTTGTACCCGGAAGGGTGGGTAATCACTGCTTCCTTCCTGAGAGAAGACACTACATCCCAGTTCCCCATTCTTGCAGATCACACAGCCTACTCCTTGGCCTAACAGCTTCATGGCTGCCGCCCGCCGATTGTGCTTACCGGATAGCCGCTCGATCTCCCTGCGGTTCGGCGTCATGATATCCACCCGGGCCAGTGGGAGGGAAAGAGCTTCGGTGGCAGGCGCTGGATCCAAAATGACGATTGGCCCAGGCCAGGGCAGAACCTCAAGCACATGAGCCACTGTCTCGACAGGAATCTCTAACTGCAGCAGGATCACTCGTGCCGCGCTTAGGATTGGGAACACATAATCCACATACTCACTGTCCACTCGCGCATTGGCTCCCGGAGAAACCACGATTGAATTCTCTCCCCTCTCATCCACCCAGACACAGGCCCTCCCAGTAGGGTACCCTGATTCACGAATGACTCGTTGCGTATCTACTCCATCAACCTGCAAAGCTCGGAGTAGTTCAGCTCCAACCGCGTCATCGCCGACCTTCCCCAGCATCTGTACAGCAGCGCCGAGGCGAGCTGCCGCAACAGCCTGATTTGCCCCCTTCCCACCTGGATACGACGCAAAGCTGAGGGCCTGCACCGTCTCGCCTGGTGTCGGCAACCGCTTGACCTCGGCTACAAGGTCCATGTTGATGCTACCGAGAACGGCAACGCTCATCCGGCATCATCTCCCTGGGGCGTACCTAACCGACGGCCGAGTGCACCGCCCGGGCAGCCCTGTGTCCTCCCCCCGGACTCAAGGACACGCTGTCCACATCGAACCGTCCATGCGGCAAGTTCGTCGAAGCTCATCGTCTCGAATCCGATAACGTAGCTTTGGAAGCTGTCACCAATGGGTTCTCGCCAACGCTGAGGTATGTGGCGGCACCCCACCAGCGTACCCAGGAGAGCCGCTGTCTGCCCCGTCGAGCAGTCTGTGTCAAAGCCGCAGTGGAGGGTACTGAGCAAAGAACGTTCGAAATCACCCTCTCCCAGACAAAGCCCAGTCACCACCGCCGCGATGTTCGGAAGCGTATGGATCCAATGGTAGCGCGCGACCTCACGCTCGATCCGGTGGAGCACAGCATCGAACTGGCGGAGCTCCGCGCACCACGCCATTGTCGCTTCCACTAGTTGCCGAAAGCGGCTTCTCGCAGGAACCCACGACAGAGCGAATGAGAGGAGATCTTCAACTGGACGTCCTGAGAAAGCAGCGCTCACCAATACTGCACAAAAAACACTCCCGAAGACCCCCTCGCCGCGGTGCGAGATGATCGCATCTCGAAATGCCATAGGTGCCGCAAGATCGGGGCGCATAGGTGCAAGGAGGCCGAAGATCTCCGACCGCATCTGGGCTCCTACCCATTCCGCATACGGGTTCCGAAACCAACCGCTCTCCGGCGGCATCAGGCCTGCTTTGATGTTCTCCAGAGCTACCCACTCAGCGGTAAATGCGTGAGGCAGATGCTCAACCCATTCCAACGCGAGCGCCTCGCTGGAGAAGGAGGGTCCGTGTTCATCAAGCGCGTGAAGCACCAAGACCTGGTAAGCCGTATCATCGTTGGTGATGCTCGGGCGCGCGACGTAGTCCGTAATCCATCCATACCGCTTGCGAATCATCTCTGCGGACCAGCCTTCAAGGGGATCACCAAGCGCTACCCCGATGCACTTGCCGATCCAAGCTCCCTTGACCCGGTCCATGTACTCCTCGGGCGACAATGCACGAGGCTCGAACATTGCCGGGTCGTGGAGCTCATCCAGGTACTCCTGATAGAGGGTTACTCCACGTGCTCCGCTCTCAAGCGCTGCATGGATCTCCTTGTTGATGAGAGCTACTGTCACCAACAGCTTGTCCCAATGATTCAACCTGTATTCTTCCTCAGCTCGTGCCAGGAGACGGCGGGCAGTGGACATCGCAAACCCCCGGTTGGCCATCTCAGCAACAGCCGCCGCGAGCGGGTACACATCAACACCCGAAAGAGTCGTGGTCTTCCACATGTTTCGGATTGCGTCCCTCCGTACCTCAAGCGGATCCATCTCACCCTCCGATCGTTGCCCCAGCACCTTGCACACGTGTCTAGAGCGCTCTCGCCAGAAACTCCGCAACGTCAAGCACTTCCACCTGCAGACCTGTAGAGACCCGTTGCTCCAGGAAGGCTGTCTGGCAGGCCGGGCAGGAGCTCAGCATCGTTTCAGCTCCCGTCCCCACCGCCTCGGCCCAGCGATCTCCTGCGCTCTTCTTCGCCACATCGATGTCCACAGCTCGGACGAACCCGCCGTGACCACAGCAGAACGCCGCCTGCCGGGCGCGTGGCATCTCGACCAGACGCACGCCCGGAACAGAGTTGATCACGCGGCGGGGCGGATCGTAGACCCCCAACCCGCGCCCAAGGTTGCACGGGTCATGGTACGTGACGAGACCTGGGGTTCTGCGAAAGCGAATCCCACCGCGGTTCAACTCACGTGCCACGTATTCCGTCACGTGCAGCACCTCGAACGGCAGCTTCCTGTTGAGCAATAGCGGCATCTCCACCCGGAAGGTTCGGAGACATCCGGGACACGGAGTCACCACGGTCTCCGCCCCTGATCCCAGAATAGCTTCAAGATTCTGCTCCGCCAATGCCTGGGCCTGAGACACCAGCCCCAGGGAGAGAAGTGGATGCCCACAACATTGCTCGTCAGTGAGAAGCGTGAATGGGCTTCCCAGCGCGTCCAGGACTTCAAAGGCGCTCCGCGCGACGCCTCGCCTGAGGTAGGATGGGGTACACCCTGTGAACAGCAGGACTTTGGCGCTTCTTCCTACCCTGTGCCCGCCGGGCAACCATGCCAGGCGATCCTCCCCAGCCTTGGAGTAAGGGTTCCCTTCATTCTTCACCGCGTCCGCAATGGATTGGAGAGCTTTGGGCAGCAGTCCAAGCCCCGCCATCCTTGCCTTCATCGCTCGGTAGATTGCGCTCAAGGGGAGGTACTTGAAGCACTGGGACTCACATGCTCCGCACTCCGTACACGCGTACAGCCGATCTGCCACCTCGGCATCGGCCTCGAGCGCACCGTCGAGCAGTGCCCGCGCAGCCGCCATCTTGCCCCGAGCTCCGTAGGACTCGAACCCGTGCGCGTAGTACGGCGGGCAGATGCGACGATTCCCCTGCGCCGGCAGATCGAAGCAGAACCCACACCGCAGACAGCTGTACACCTGATCCCGGTAGCTCTCCAGCATCACGGCATGCCTCCGCTCTGAACCAAGATCCCGGGGTTGAGAAGTCCTTTGGGATCCAGCGTTCTCTTCAGCGTCTCCACGAGCCTGGTGTAGGCGCCGAGCCGGGGCATGATCAGCGGCGTCAGGCCAGCGCCAATCCCCCCTGGACTCATCCCCTCGGAGAACATGAGATCCGCAATCTGCGCCCGAAGCCGTAGCCCATACTCCCACACGTCCTCGCGCCGTTCGTCGTATAACGTGTCGATCCACAGAAAGGCCCCATTGCGGGAGAAGTACGCGTCGACCCCCTTGATCCGGATTCCATAACGGTCAAACTCTTCCTTATGCTCTTGCACGAACACCCTGAAGAGCCCAACCGCGCGCTTGAGGCTCTGAGTGGAGATAAACCCGGCAACCTCAGGGCAGAAGTAGGGGCGATCGCTGTAGTATGGGCCGGGAGGAGTGTTCCGTAACCACGAGTACATGTGTTCCTCCCAGTAGCTGCGCGTGCCCGTAGCTGAGACCCGACGTCCTCCCATCGACTCGCAGACAGCCCTGGCTCGTGCAAGCCGCTCTGCCGTCGGTGTCACATCACCCCTCACGATGATGTGAAGGAAGGCATCCCCATCCAAGCCCGCAGGCTTGGGCCCCCCGAAGAGCCCCACGAGAAACGTGGCTGCCTCCTGTGTCTGGACGCCGCACGCTGCATCAACCGCTGCACAGTAGTCCTCGAACGCATACATCGCGAAGCTCTCCGATTCGGGGACCCTCCGCAGGCGGTACACAACTGAGGTGATGATCCCGAAGATACCGTAGGACCCAACGAATAGCCCTGTCAGGTCAGGGCCATTGGCATAGCGTTCAACGGGCTCAGATCCAGGGTTGGCTGCTGAGCCCGTGCGGATGATCTCACCGGAAGGAAGCACGGCATCAAGGGAAAGCACATGGTCACCCGTCATGCCGTACTCCGTCAAAGCGTGCGGGATCGCATTCACCGCCACCGATCCACCGATGGTGCAGGAAAACAGACCTCCGCCGCCGGGAACCGCCAGCTCCCGCCCCAGCCGCCGCACCTCTGCATCCACGGAGTGCCAGATTGCCCCCGCATCCACCCTGACCCAGTTGGCATCTGTGTCTACGTGAACCACCTGATTCATCCGCGTTGTCTCCATCACGATACTATCTGTCCGCACGCCGCTGCCAAGGAAAGCCGTGCCGCGACCGCGAACGAACAGAGGTATCTCCAGACGATTGCTCAACTTGAGCACTTCACCCACTTCAGCCGCCGAGGCAGGCCTAACCACCACCGCCGGCACGCCAGCTCGATCCGGACCGCAGTCACGTGAGTAGCAGATCCGATCAACAAGCGCATCCGAGACATGGGCATCGCCGACGATCTTGGCTAATGCGTTCTGTATTCGGCTAGGCATACTCCCTCCCTGCCCTCCTGGCTTCACGGATAAGCGCCTCCTCATCCACCGTGACCATCCGCCGATTCAGCAGTACGGGTCTTCCGTTCACAATGACAGTTTCCACATCAGCGCTGCGTCCGCAATAGACGAGCATGGGCACAATCTCGTCAGTGAGCCCAAACATTTGAGGGCCTGATAGATCCACGATCGCGATGTCGGCCAGCCTCCCTTCATCAAGAGTACCAGCGTCGATGCGACACGCTCTGGCCCCACCCACGGTGGCCATCTCAAACACATCCCTTGCGTCGATCACCGTGGGATCCCTGCGAACCGCCTTCTGTAGCATCGCGGCGACCCGCATCTCCTCAAACATGTCCAACAGGTCATTCGACGCTGCGCCGTCGGTCCCCAGCGCAACAGCGATGTCCGCCTTGTGCAGATCGGGAATGGGCGCCACTCCGCTGCCCAGCTTCATGTTGCTCTTGGGATTATGAACAACGGTGACGGGGTGGTCCCTGGCGAGTTCGATCTCCTTGGGCGTCAAGTGGACCCCATGCACGGCCATCACTGGTCGATCGAGAAGCCCGAGCTCATCCAAGTACGCCAAAGGGGGCTTGCCGCACTCTTTAAGCGAGTGTTCGACTTCCCACAGCGTCTCCGACACGTGGGTCGACACAGCCAAATCGTAGGCTTCTGACTGTTCTCGAATCCACGCCAGCATCTCGCGGCTGCATGTGAAGGGAGCGGAAGGACCCAGGGCCACTTGCACCAATGGAGCCTCAGGCGGGTAGCGGTGCCATCGGTCAACGAGCGCCAGCGTTCTCTCGTAGGTAGCCTCCCTGGGCATCATCAGATCGTCGGGAACCCAGCGATCCACCATGGTCATCGCAGCGACGGCGCGAACCCCTACCTCGCACCACGCTTCAACGACGCTGTCAAAGCTGATATCCATATCCACAAAGCAGGTGACGCCGCCCCGGATCATCTCCACCGTTCCGAGCAGCGACCACAGTCTGCCGATCTCCTCGCTCCCATCCCCTTGCCAGGCGCGCGCGAGAACAGCACGCACAAAGGGGAACGTAACCTGCTCGCACCACTCCACCAACGGTAGATCATCTCGCCTCCCCTTGAGCATGGATTGGTAGAGGTGCGTGTGGGCGTTCACGAGCCCAGGGATGACTGCCTTCCCACGGCAGTCAATCGTGTCCCAATTGGGCCGCTCCGGGCCGGCGTGTCCGATGAGGGCAATGCGGTGGCCCTCGATCACCACGTCGACATCCCGCTCCACACGCCGCGCATCGCGCACGACGTAGGACGCGTCCTTGAGCACGATCACAGCGATTCCTCCTCCACCAGAAGCGCACCTGTGGGACAGACGGAAGCACAAAGACCACACAACCGGCACTTGCTCCAGTCGCTCCTCCCTGGTTCCGATCGCGCCGCGTAAGGACACAGCTCTACACAGCGTCCGCACTCCGTGCACAGCTCCCAGCTCCACACCAACTGCATCCGGCGGCTTCCAGGTGCGGCGGCTAGGGCCGGGAGCGCTGCGCCGATCGCCGATGCTGATGTCGAGAACCCAGCTCTCACCAACTCGGCGTCCAACTCAGCTCGCAGCGTGGCGAAGCCGTGAAGCCCTTTGAGCAGGAGAAAACTGCACACACCCACGGCTGTCCCGCCAGCCATCATCATCTCGAGCGCGTCCTTCCCCGAGGAGACGCCGCCTGTAGCGACTACCGGTCCACCCGTGGCCTGGTGCACAACGGCAACCGCCTGCAGCGCGATCGAGAGGAGCGCCGGCCCAGAGAGCCAGCAGGCAGGACTGCCCAGGAGAGGCCTTCTCCGCTGCACATCGATCCGAAGCGCAGGCCCAATTGAGTCGACTGCAGTGATCGCCTGCGCGCCCTGTTCCCGACACTCTGCCGCGATCTCCCCAAGGCGCGGCCACAGGGCGTTGACCTTTGCCAGGACAGGAACCCCCGCCCGGTCCGCGGCTTCCGCGCTCATCCGGGGAAGCTCAGCGGGGTTATAGCTCACTACCTCTAGCGCATCCGCCCCCGCTTGCCAAACCGCTCGGGCCAGTTCTTGCACATCACGAACCGCGGGACCGATGCTCGCGATCACGATCGCGCCCGACTCCTTGGCAAGAGGGAGCTCATGGTGGATCCACTGATCTGCGCCGATGTCTGACCAGAGTTCGCAGTTCAGGATTCCCTGCTCTGTGACCCTCAGATGGGGGATGGGGTTCCTCGCTGGCCGACAGCTGATGGTTTTGGTGACCACTGCCGCAGCCCCCGCGCGATGCGCTCGAACGATCGCCTCCCCATCAGAAGAGAGTGGCCCCGACGCCAACACTACAGGGTGCTCCAGGGGGATACCAGCGAGGGTCGTGGAGAGGTCAGCCATGCTCCTCCACCTGCCACAAACGCGCCGCCTGCTCCCGGACACAATGGCGAAGATGGTCGATATCCTCATGGATGAGCTCCCCTCCCGACAACAAGACCCGCCCATCCGCCACCACAAGATCGACCCCGACAGCATCACCGTGTACAACAATCTGGTCCGCAGCATTCTCCTTGGTCAGCGGCGTCGCGAACTCCATCGGCACCCCAATGAGATCAGCGCGATACCCTGGCTTGAGTGCACCCACCCTGTCGAACCCGATCGCGGCGGCACCCCACACACTCGCCATCGCCAACACCGTTGGGGCAGGCAGGGCACGAGGGTCGCACTCAGCCCCCTTATGAAGTAGGAATGCGCCTCGCATGACCTGGAACATGTCTGTGATGTACCCGTCGCTACCCAATCCTGGCCTCAGGCCACACTCCAGCATCCTCGGGACTGGCGCAATCCCTCCTCCCACCTCGCAGTTACTGAGCGGCATGTGCGCAACGCGAACTCCACGCTCCGCAAGAAGACGAATCTCGTCATGTTCAACCGCCACCACCTGAGAGGCCAATACTGAGGAATCCCACAGACGCAGGCTGTCATACCAGAATACAGGCCGGGTCCCATATCGGATCTCGCACTGACGGGGTTCATATTCGCTCTCCGACAGATGAAGATGAAGGTCGCATCCCAACGCAGTGGCGCGCTCCTTGGCGAATTGCACGAAGGGCGCCGAACATGTAAACGAAGTATGCAACGAGATCATACCCCGAAGACGTTTCTCCCCTCGGCACGCTCGCACGAACCGAACGTTCTCGTCTAGGGCCCGAGCACCGTTTTCCGCGCCGTGGCGCTCGGACGCTTCCACGGAGAGCACCGCGCGAAGGCCCGCCTTTTCCACTTCTTCGGCCAGGATGTCGAGCGCTCCGTCGGGAATCAACGGCGCTTCCAGCACGTCGCACAGGCTGGTCACACCGGAGCGAATCAGATTGGCGCACGTCAGGCGGACAGCGGCTCGGATCATCTCGCGATTGAGCCGATCCTCCACCTGCGGCCACCAAAACCCTTTGAGGAAGCCCTCGAACGACTGCGGAACCCTGGAGACAGGCATACCGTGAGCAAGCACTCCGTAACTGTGGACGTGCGCATCCACAAGACCCGGCAGGATGAGCAGATCGCGTGCGTCGAGCAAGTCAGCGTCAGGGAACCGGTTGACCAGGCCATCATTGGGGCCGACCTCCACGACATTTCCTTCCCCGATTGCCACCCCCCACCCCGTGCGAAGCACATCGTGGGCTGATGGCAGCAGAGCCCCACCGAGCACGAGCCGATCAACCATGGCGCAAACCCTCCAAGCGGTCGGCTACGTCAGCTAGATCGAGTCGCTCGAGGGTCGCCCGCGTGGGCCAACCTCGCTCCTGGTCCCAGCCTCGCAGGTTGTAGTACTCGTCCAACATTGCCTCTGCTTGTGCCAATTGACCCCGAGCTCCACCCGACGGAGAGGGTTCCTCGGTGAATCTTCGAGGGAGCCGG
>FWPV01015114.1_pt1 | contig 11168 bp, 11 predicted proteins | sample 2228371 | NCBI WGS metagenome assembly FWPV01 (sample SAMEA103939776, study PRJEB20133) | metagenome | reverse complement strand
ATCAATCCCCGTCGAATCGAAGCCTTAACCAATTTAGGTCATATCTATTATGAAAATATGAATTATCAACGGGCTGAAGAGGTCTTAAAAAGAGCTTTAAATTATGACCCCGATTTAATAGATGTTAGGTTAATTTTAAGCGAAATTTATTTTCGCCTATATGAGCTCGATGATTTAGGTTTTCAATGTGATAACCTCTTGCGGCTACTTAATTTGAATCGTCATATTACGATCAATAACTTTCGAGAGTTGAGTGACCAGTATATAAGAATAGCCCATACTTTATCTTCCACGGGTCGAGAAGAACTTTCTCTTTTAGCCTGGAGGGCGGCTTTTTTAATTTACCCCCAAGAAGAGTTGCTGGAAATTATTATAAACAAGGCCTCAGCCCTGCGGGTAAAAGAAAAGATTATTAGAGCATTGAAAGAGATTTTGCTATTCCACCAGCAGAGGGAAAAGATAAAAAAAATTGCTCTTTTCGTTAATTGAACATTTAAGTTTTGGCAGAGGCGGACGATAAATACTTCGACAAAAGCCCGGGCTCAGTCAAAATAATAATCATGGGCAAGGATGCCCAAAACCAAAAACTTCAAGGAGGAAAAAACTATGGCTCTACGAATTAATACCAATGTTGCGGCTTTAAATGCCCACCGCCAACTGGCAGATACTGATGCCCGCTTATCAGTATCCATGGAAAGGCTGTCATCTGGTTACCGAATTAATAAAGCGAAGGATGATGTTGCCGGTCTTTCCATAGCTAACAAATTTAGAATGGAAGTAAGAAGTCTACGCATGGCGCAGCAGAATGTTTCCCAGGCAACAGCGATGTTACAGATGGCTGAAGGGGGGGCCCAGAAAATTGAGACTATTATTGAGCGTTTAAAAGAGCTGGCCACCCTGGCGGCTTCTGATAACACGGATAGCGCTGGAAGAACGGCCCTTGATTCCGAAGCCAGTAAGCTTCTGGCGGAGATTGATCGAATAGCTAACGATACGAAATACAGCGGTACAGCCATGTTGAATACTGCTGTAAGCTTCACCTTCCAAGTTGGCTCTGGAAATACTGCAACTGAGGATCGCGTTACGGTAACCACAAGCGATGGCCTATTATCAAGTGATTTGGGATTAAACTCTTTGTCCCTAACCAGCGTAGCCTCGGCTCAGGCAGCCTTAACTTCTATTGATAATGCTTTGACTTCCGTTAATAGCATCTTGGGAGAGATCGGGGCAGCTCAGAGCAGATTAGAATTTGCGGCAGCCAATTTGGCCATAACAGTTGAAAACATCGCGGCCACGGAATCAACCATAAGGGATGTGGATATGGCCTTCGAAGTAGTTAACTTCACCAAGAACCAGATATTGTTACAGGCGGGCACAGCCATGCTTGCCCAGGCTAATATGGCTCCCCAGAGTGTGCTTGCCTTACTTGGTGGCCGTTAAGGTAATTAAAAATATGGAGGCAAAGGGAAAGAAGGGGTCTCTCTTCTTTCCCCTTTTATATAGAGGAGGGTAAAGTGAAAATTGAAGAAGTAACGAAGCCCGTAATAAACCCTCCTGCTATGCCAGAAGCCTTACAGATTTCGATCCCCAGAAAAGAAAATCTCCATCCTCCAGGCGAAAATAAGGGAGCGGAAGCTAAATTTCGGGAAGCTTTTATTGAGGAGAACCAAAAAGCCATCCAAAATTTAGCCGAACATATCAGCAAATTAGCCGAAAACAATCAGTTCAGCATAAAATTTGTTCCGGAGAAAGAAGCAGGAATAGTCATAATCAAAGTTTATGACGCCCAAGGAAAGCTCGTTCGCCAAATACCTCCAGAGGAACTTTTAGCCCTTTCGGCCGAGTTAGGAAAGAAGAAAGGATTTTTATTAAATTTAAAAATGTAAGCCCAATTTTTCATCAAAATTTAAATAAATTCTATTTTTCTATGGCTGTGAAAGGGTTAAATCGTAAATAAGAAGGAGAAATTTATGGCGGGAACCAGCATGGTCAGCGGCCTGGCCAGTGGACTTGATTGGCAGAAAATCATTGAACAGCTAAGGGCTGTTGAACATAAAAGAATCGATCTCATAGAAAGTAGAAAAAAGACATACGAAGACAAACTTAGCGCCTGGCAAGCAATAAATACAAAACTTTTGTCGCTAAAGACCGCTGCCGGCAAAATCAACCGCCCTGCATATTTTAATCTCTTTAAAGTATCTCTTTCATCCAATACGGCTACAGAAGCAGAAGAAATCCTTTCCGCCACGACCACAACAAGTGCTGCTCCAGGTTCTTACCAAATCAAAGTAAACTCCTTAGCCAGTGCCCAAAAGCTTTCCTCAACCAGCTTTGCCAGCCAGACGGCAGCTCTAAATCTTTCCGGAGACATAATTATTGGCGGCCGAACTGTCTCAATTTCGGCGACGGATACTTTATCCTCTATCCGGGACAAAATTAATGCCGTTAACTCCGGCTCTAAGGCCTCCAAAGTGACCGCTTCGATCGTTAACTATGGAGATGAAGGCTATAGATTGATCTTGACCAGTGATGAAGAGGGAGTGGAGGGTATTAGCCTCCTTAATGGAGGAGCTACAGACCTTCTTGGTTTTTTGGGTTTCGTTGATGGAACGGATAAAGTAGCGAAGAATGTTATTACTGGCGGCAACCAGAGCGATTCTTTTGCTGAGGCCGATGAAGCCATTGGAGGAGCAAATCTTCTTAATTTAACTTCTCCCCAAAGTGGAGAAGTAACCATAGTTATCAATGGAATCTCCAGGGCGGTAAGCATTGACTTGGCCACAGATTCGTTAAATACCATAAGAGATGCTATCAATAATGCTTTCCACGGGATATTTACATCCGATCCAGCTTCGGTTATAAGTGAAACGGATGATGAGGGAAATAGTTACTACAGGCTGCTTATTGAGGGAAATACCATCTCTTATACAGATACTAATAATATCTTGGAGACTCTTGGCCTTTTAAAGAGAGCCGGATTTTCAGATGAAAGAGGCCTTACGGGTGATATAGCCAATACCTCTGCTGGAGCTTATATTACCACAGCAACTTTGATAAAGGACATAGATGGCTATAATGATTATGTTGCGGGAGATACCATTGAATTTAGTGGGGTAGATACGTCAGGTAATGCGGTGAGTTATTCTTTTACCATAAATGATACTACAACAGTAGGTGACCTACTAACAGCTATCGAAAGTCAATATGGATCGGTAGATGCTCAAGTGACAACGGATGGGAAAATAAGGGTGGTGGATAACGAGGTCGGAGATACAGACCTTTCCGTGATCCTTACGCCCAGCAAATCCACTATTAAATTTGATAGTGATCATAACTTGGGGGCTTTAAATACGATTAGAGCCAGGCAAATCCAAGCCGGGGCCAATGCCAGTATTACCATAGATGGCGTAGAAGTTTCCCCTACTTCTAATATAGTGGAAGATGTAATCCCTGGCGTAACCTTGCATCTGAAAAAGGCTGCCAGCGATACTACCGTAACCTTGAATATCAGTAGGGATCATGAGGCGATAAAAGAGAAAATTGAAGAGTTCGTTAATGCTTACAATGAGGCCATAGAAGCAATCAACAGTCATTTGCAATATAATGAGACAACTAATGAGCCTGGTGGGGTTTTATTTGGCGATAATACTTTAAAGACTATTAAAGCAAGCCTTACGCAAATTATCTTAAATAGAGTTTCTGGGTTAGATGACAATTTTTCAACTCTTGGTCTATTGGGGATTAATGTAGATACCGATAGCAAATTGAGCATTGATGAAGATACATTCGATGAATATTTGGCAAGCAATTTCGATGATCTAAAAAAGCTTTTTGTCGCCAATTGGTCATCTACCAATAGCGATTTATCTTATATTTATCACACTATTGATACGCAAGCAGGTACTTATAATATCCAGATTACCGGGGTTAATCCAGTTGCTGGTTATTTTGAAAATGAAGGAGATGCCCTCGGAGAAGGGGAATATCTACGCGGGATCTCAGGAAATGCTAAGGGACTTACCATACGTTATTCGGGCACTTCTACGGGAGAAGTCGGCAGCTTTACCTTAACCTATGGAGTGGCGGAGTTACTCGACCGCGCGCTCTATTATATTACAGACTCGGTTAATGGGACAATTGCTAATAAAGAAGAGACGATTCAAGAAACGATTTCTAGTTTAGCAGATGATATATCAGAGATGGAAGATCGGCTTGAACGAAAAATGGCGGACTTAGAGCGAAAATTTATTGCCATGGAGACGGCCTTGAGTACTCTGCAAAGTCAGATGAGCTGGCTGGCAAGTCAGATACAAACAATTAATAAGAGTTGGGGATAAAAATAGATTAAGGGGGTTTTTAAAGCATGAATAATGCTGGCTATCAACTATATCAGCAGACAAATATTTTAACCGCAGATGAAAAAAAGTTGATCATCATGTGCTACGAAGAGGCGATTTACAGCCTAAAAGCAGCTAAAGAATACTTTCGCCATGAAAATTATGAGGCCAAAGGGCGAGCCGTCCAAAAAGCCTTAGATATTATTAATGAGTTAAGGGTGGCCCTGAATTTTGAAAGAGGAGGAAGTATAGCTAAGAATCTTGATCTCATATATGGCTTTCTTGCCCGCTATATTTTGGATGCTGATGTAAAAAAAGATCCAAAAGCGTTTGAACAAGCAGCGTCAATATTAAGCGAATTGAAGTCTGCTTGGGAACAGATTTTCTATGGTAACACCAAAAAGGAAAATTTTTATTCACCTGAACCTCAGCCGTTGATAATTTCCTGAAAGGATTTAATGGCTAATGCAATTAAAGAGTAAAGACTTTTTTATTGGTCCAGAGACAAAGTTCCCAGAGAAAATAGGTTGCCTAAACAACTATTTAGCCATGACCAAATCTTTAAATGCCCTCTCATCTCTTGACCATCTTCCCGAAATTTTTAAACTTTTGGAGCAGAGAGAGGAGATAATCAAAGAGATAGATAGGCTGGATAGTTTAAGTGCCCAAAATCTGCTGAATAACGGAGAAGACCCAAATAGAGAAGGGTCTTTAGCCACTCACCAAAGACTAACAGAGATTCTTTCCGAGATAGAGTTTTTAGATAATCAGGTGCAGCAAAAATTAATTGCTTGGCGAGAAGAATTAAGGAAGGAATTAATGGCCAACCAACTTACCTTTAAGACCCTCCATACCTATGCGCGGACCATTGCTCACCAAGTCGAACCCCGGTTCCTTGATCTGCGCCGATAAAAGGTCATAAGTACCTCATGGAGAATAAACAGGTAAATAACATTCGTTTGTGGATTGCGGAAGATGATGATGAGTTTCGGGAAATTTTGGCCAAGAGCTTAACGGGCAGCTCAAGAGAAATAAGTATATTTCCTGATGGGCAAGCTGTTTTAAAGGCGTTAGCCAGAACTTCCTTTGATATTCTGGTCACCGATTTAGTTATGACCGGTGTTGATGGTCTCGAACTTCTTCGCCAAGTAAAGCGGGTGAATACGGAGAGTTTGGTTATTATAATGACGGGCTACGCCTCAATAGATACGGCAATAAAAGCTATTCGGGGAGGAGCTTACGATTATATAAGGAAGCCTTTTAAAATTGAAGAATTGGAAGTTATTATTGATCACGCCTGCGAAAAAATTAGGTTACAAAGAGAAAACAAACAACTTTTATACCGCTTACAGGAGGCAATGAATGAACTAAAAAAATTTAAAGAATCTGTTCACTCTCCTCGCTTGCCCGCCATTTTTGACCACAAATTATCCGAAGTAGAGCTTATCTTAAAGCAAATGGCCTCTTCCCCTGGAGATCTTGCCACCGAAAAAAGGGAAGAAAGAATCCTCAGAGATTTGAAGAAATTTATTGAGTGGCGTAAAGAAGGGTTACTCGACCAAGCTGAATTTAACTTGATTAAAAAGATACTTTTGAATCTGTAATTACAATTTTAGACTGTCTAATCACTTATGAAAAGCCAGTAGTTTGTTACCTCCCTACTTGACTGGGCCGTGGAAACTGCTTGGGAGGAGGCAAATGATGTGGAAGACTGGGGTTTTCGCTTTCTAAAACAAGACTTTTACCTGCAGATTCTCTTTGATTTGGTTCCAAGTTTTCTTCTGTACTGCTTAAAATTACTACATCCACTCGCCTATTTAAGGCTCGCCCTTCCGGAGTGGAATTGGAAGCAATTGGCCGAAACTCCGCGAATCCTGTGGCGGATAATTTTTCTGGTTTAAAATTGAAGTTGCTCAGTAAATAGCGCACGACCGTGGTGGCCCGCGCCGTAGATAATTCCCAATTAGAAGGAAATTTAGCCGTCTGAATGGGCACGCTGTCGGTATGCCCTTCAATCCGGATAAGGTTTGGAATGGTTTCTAAAGATTTTCCTAAAGCATTTAAAATGGGAATAAACTCGGCGCGGATGGAAGCTTCTCCAGAGTTGAAAAAGAGACTATCCGGAACTCTTATAACTAACCCTCTTTTTTCCAGAATATATTTAATTTGATTAAAAGGTGGGCGTTTTCTTTGTTCAATACCTGACAAATTTTTTTCAATCTCTCTCTGGATTTCCGCGACTAATTTCTCAAAAGCTTTCCTTTCTTTCTCAGCTAATCTTAGGTCGAGGTCATTGATAATACCTTTTCCTATAGGCGTTGAGGTGGGCGTAAAGGCTCCTGCGTCCCGTTGAGTTATTTGGACGGGGATTAATGATCCCAGGGCCCTTTGCAAAGACTCAACGGCTGATCCAAGCTTCTGTTCATCAACCCGGGAGATCGCATACATGGTGACAAAGAAGGCAAAAAGGAGAGTAATAAAGTCCGCATAGGAAACTAACCAGCGTTCTAAGTTTTCGTGTTCTTCTTCGTGCTTTTTTTTGCGCCGGGCCATGTCTATTTGCTCTTCTTCTCAGGAATTAGCTCAGGAATGTAAGATCTTAGCTTTTCTTCTATTAATCTGGGATTTTCTCCGTTAGAAACCGCTATTACCCCTTCCAGCATCATTTCCCGTAAAATCATTTCATTCCTATGACGGACTTCCAATTTAGTGGAAATGGGTAAAAAGAGGAGATTTGCTGAACCTACGCCATAGACTGTGGCTACAAAAGCCACAGCAATTCCTGCCCCCAATTTGCTGGGATCGTTAAGATTCTCCATTACGTGAATAAGTCCTAAAACTGCCCCTAAAATGCCAATAGTGGGCGCGTATCCTCCCGCAGATTTAAAGATTTTGGCACTTATTTTGCCATATTCGTCTAAATATTCTAATTCAGTCTCCATGGCTTCTCTAATCAAATGTGGTTCCAAGCCATCTACAGCCATAGTGAGGGCTTTCTTCAAAAAGGAGTTGTCAATATTCTTTAATTCTTTTTCGAGAGATAAAATACCTTCCTTGCGAGCTTTATTGGCATATTGAGTTATTTGCTTGATAATTTCTTCGGCATTCTGGGGTGGTTCTTTGAGAATTGACTTTACTCCCTTAAGGGCGTCGATAACTTGTTTAAAGGGATAGCTGAGAAAAACTGCTCCAAAAGTTCCGCCAATAACAATAACGAAGGCGGTTATCTGCATGATGGATCCAATATGTCCACCCTCTAAAGCTTGTCCACCTAAGACAGCCCCGATCCCTAATACGAGTCCTATAATAGATGCTTTATCCATCGTTCTTGATCATTCAATAGGGAGAGAACAATTAAATACGCGGCGGCGGAATTCAATTACCCGACGAATTATCTCCACCACTTTTTCCTGCACGGCAATCTTTTCCCCATTAGCCATGGTTATTATAGTGTCCGGAGTTTCTTCCATAAAGATTATTAGATCAGGATTGATGACTAAAGGAGTATTATTTAAACGAGTTAAGCTAATCATGGCAAAAGAATCCCTCCCGCATTTTTGCAATAGATATCGGAAGATTATAGAGGAACTTAAATAATGGTTGCCAAAAATTTCCTCCTCAAAAATTTTTATATATTTATTTAAGAAACTTAAAATTTGTTCGATAACTAAGGCAGGTTTGGAGGAAAGAATTTTCTTAATAGAGTAAAAAGAAAAAATAATTCACAGAAAGAATTATTAGTTAGGGGAAAGAGATAATGATGGAGAGTAAAAATAACCTGAGCGAGATTATTGACCAAATTTCCGTGCAAGCAATGATCGCTAATGATGAAGATATCCAAACCTTGGGCTCCATCTTAGAAAAATTAGAACTAATCCAAAAAGACAAAGAGGCAGATCAGAATAATCTCCAGCATTTGACTATCATCCTGAAGAGCCTGGTCGAAAAAATTATTTTACAGGAGATTCCCGAAGGCCAAGATGCCTTTACCTTTCTCCGCCAAGGGATCAGGCTTTTGCAAGAAAATTTCCAAGCGCCTAAATCTGACTCCCAAGTCGAAAAAATAAGGGGATTTGTGGAAGAAGTGAAGACCCTGGGTGTAAAGGTAGATATTCAATTAGGAAATGAGAAGACTGAAGCCGATTCGGCGAAAAAGGAAGAGATCAAAGGGGAAGAATTAGAGCTTTACAAAGACTTTATTAGCGAAGCGCTTGATTATTTAAATAATATGGAGTTGCCCATCATTAATTTAGAACAAAATCCAGAGGATCAAGAGGTAATAAATGCCATTTTTCGGACCTTTCATACGATCAAAGGCATTTCGGGTTTTCTTCATTTGCAGCAAATAAACCAATTGGCGCATGCTGTGGAAGGTCTCTTAGACAAAGTTCGGCATAATGAAATTAAGGTAGGTCAAGAGGTCATCGATTTTATCTTAGAAGCGGTTGATTTATTAAAGCGCATGATCCTTGATTTAAAAACACAAATTGAGACAGGGCAATCTTTTCTAACATTTTTTAATATCAAGCCGTATTTAGAAAGAATAGAAGCCTTACTCAATAAGAGTAATCCTTTATCTAATATAGAATTAGAAAAGATAGAAAGCTCTAAGAAGTCCAGGGATGAAGAGGTTATTCATGAGCAAGAAAGAAGAATAGGTTCAATAACCGGAGTGGTCCAGGAGGAGAAAGTAATAGATAAGTCGATGGGTAAAGGAATGAAAGAGGACTTGCGTGCGGAAAAGTTGATAGGAAGAGAAGTTGTTGAATCTGCCATAAAAGTGGATACCAAGAAATTAGACAATCTAATCGATCTGGTAGGGGAATTAGTGATTGCTTTATCTTTAGTGCAACAAAACCCCTTGGTTAGTTCAATAAAAGACCAAAAATTTATCCAGGATTTATCTCAACTTAAAAGAATAACCAATGAATTGCAGAAAATTTCTATGTCCCTGCGCATGGTTCCTATTAGGCACACTTTTCAAAAGATGCACCGCTTAGTAAGAGATTTAGCCAAAAAATCAGGGAAGTTAGTACAGTTGATCGTGGCCGGAGAAGAGACAGAGATTGATCGCCATATGGTGGATAGTCTTTATGACCCCTTAGTCCACATGATTCGTAATGCCATTGATCATGGAATTGAGCCACCAACCTTGCGGCGCGAAAAAGGGAAAGAGGAAATTGGGAAAATAATTTTAAAAGCCTATCAACAAGGTGGTAATGTGGTCATAGAAATTGCTGATGATGGTCAGGGACTCAACCGGGCGAAGATCATCCAAAAGGCGAAAGAAAAAGGCCTATTAATTGATGAAAAAACATTAACAGAGTATCAGATTGATAATCTTATTTTTGAACCCGGCTTTTCTACAGCGGAAAGGGTGACCGATGTGTCCGGACGTGGTGTAGGCATGGATGTGGTGAAAAAAGCCATCGAGAAATTAAAGGGGAAAGTAGAGATTATTTCGCAAGATGGCCAAGGTTGCCGCTTTATTATGCGCATCCCCTTGACTTTGGCCATCATGGATGGAATTGTTGTACGCAGCGGCGAAGAACGATTTATCATCCCCACCGAATTTGTCAAAGAAGCCATAAGGCCTGCCCGCGAAGAAATATTTACTTTGCACAAAAAAGGGGAAATGGTCAAAGTGCGCGATAAAATTTTACCGCTGCTAAGATTGCACCGCTTGGTAGGCATTAACCCCAAGAAAGTTGAACCCTGGGAATCATTGGTTATAGTCCTGGAAGGAAATGGACGTCAGAATGGTTTAATGGTTGATGACCTGTTAGGTAAACAAGAGGTAGTCATCAAAAATATGGGCGAAAAATTAAAAGATGTTAAAGGAGTGGCTGGAGCAACCATTATGGGCGATGGCCGGGTGGGATTAATATTAGACGTGCAAGAAATGTTTGCTAATGGTAATTTCGGATAAAACCTATATTTTTGGAGAATAACAAAATGCAAGTAAATTTTGGCGAGCGAGATAATTTGGGGCCATCAAAAGAAGATAAAAATTTATTTTTAGAAACTCCCTTGCTCTCATCGCAAAAAATGGAAGCCCTGGGAATATTAGCCTGTGCCCTAGCCCATGATTTTAATAATATATTAACTGCCATGATAGGCTATACAGAACTTTCCTTGGCCCAAATACCCGTGGACTCTACAATAAAGCAAAATCTATGGGAAATTTTGCAAGCGGGTAGGAGAGCCAAAGAATTAGTGGACCAGATGCTGAGATTTAAGAGAGAAGAAGATGATGGAAAAAAGATCATGCAAATTGTTCCCGTCATCAAAGAAGTTTGTAATCTTTTGCGGGCCTCCTCGCCCGCCAATGTGGAAGTGAAAGTAAAAATTGAAGATGAAAATTACTTATTAAGAGCCAATCCCACACATATATATCAAATTTTGTTAAATCTTTGTCTGAATGCCATTCAAGCCATTGGTGACAAATATGGTTTGCTGGAGATAAGTTTATCTTCTTGGCGTTTGGATGATGCCCTGGTCAGCCAATATGAAGAGTTAAAACCAGGCCCTTATGTGTGTCTAACTGTTAAAGATACAGGAGAGGGCATACCTCCTGAAATAATGCCCAAGATATTTGACCCTTATTTTACGACCAAGAGAGATAAGCAAGGAAGCGGTTTGGGTTTAGCAATAGTCCGCTGCCTGGTAAAGAGCTATAAAGGGGCCATCTTCGTATCCAGCGAGGCAGGTAGAGGTACTATGTTTCAAATTTATTTGCCGGCCATTGATCATCGGATAGCCAACGATGGAAAATAGCAAAGCAGCGTATAAAAAATTAATTCTAAATCTTGGAAAACTATTAAGTGATTG
>FWPV01015113.1_pt1 | contig 11169 bp, 10 predicted proteins | sample 2228371 | NCBI WGS metagenome assembly FWPV01 (sample SAMEA103939776, study PRJEB20133) | metagenome | reverse complement strand
AAAAAAAACATCGAATAAAATAAATAAAAAGATTTCTTTAGACTGATAATAAAAAAATATACCCCTAGCAAAAAAAATAAAGTAAAGGGCAATTCTAACATTGAATGCCATAAATGATCTAAGAATAAGTTGTCAAAAGACAAAATTAAAACTGCAACTAAAGATAATAGCTGGTCTTTTAAAATTATCTGACCAATTTTAAAGGTAACAAAAAGAAGAAGGGCAAAATAAAATAAATTTATCATATTTTCATTTTTAAACAGCTTAATTGATAATCCAATTAAATATTTCCCCAAAGGCGGATGTTCAAAGTTGACTGCTGATATATCTCCTTTATCGAATAGATAGTAATAACCAGCAAACGCATATAGACCATCATCACCGATACCATTATCGGATTTTGGTCCAATAACATATTGAGAATTTGTATATGCATTTCCAGCTAAAATAGGATCGAATTTTTGTAAGAAACTTTCTCTGTGTATATAGATAAATTCTCCTAAATGAAAAATAATTAATAAAAAAACAACTCTGCTGATAAAAATAACAGACCTTAATCCAAAAACTTTTCTAATAATAAAAAACGGCAATTGCATACTCAATGATTGATAATAAATTACATCTTTTCTAAAGCTTAACCAAGTGTTATTGTCTTTCCTCTTTTCTGCAATGAGATTCCAATTACTAGATAATCTGCATCAGTATTGCCAATATTTTCCATCTTGTGCACAGATTGTTTCGGAATTAATACCATATCCCCTTTTTTTAACATCGCTTCCTGATTATCGATGATTATTTTTACTTTTCCAGAAAGAATAATAAATATTTCTTCCATATCCTGGTGAAAATGGGGTTGAAAACTTTTTCCCTTTAGGATACGCGCCCAGTTTATCATCTGCAATTTTCCTCCCTCTAAGAAATCTTTACTTGTGGCGAGAATTTTTTTAAAAACAGCTGGATCCTCTGATTTTTCATGAGAAGCTGGTAAAAACTTAAGACTTCTTGCTGAAATTATCTTCATATAGTAAAGTAATTTAAAATTGCATTTATATTTGTATTATAGCTAATATATGGCTAAATTTCGATTTAAAATAAAAATAAAAGATCGTAACTGTCAGGCAAAAATCGGAACAATCAACACCCTACACGGCAAAATCCAGACGCCTGCTTTTGTACCGGTCGGCACTGCCGCTACTATAAAATCACTAACCCCCCAAGAAATATCTAATTGTAAAATCGATGTATTTTTTGTAAATACCTACCATATGCTCTTTCGGCCTGGCATAGAAACTGTAGAAAAATTGGGGGGGTTACACAAATTTATGAATTGGAATGGACCTATTATGACCGATTCCGGAGGCTTTCAAATTTTTAGCTTGGCAGACACAGAAGCAAAACAAAAATCTCTAACTGCCAGAAATCTGGTAAAAATAGGTGAAAAGGGAATATTTTTCAAATCTGCTTGGGATGGAAAAGAAAAATTTCTAGGTCCAAAAGAATCTATTCTAGCTCAACAAAATCTCGGCGCCGATATTATGATGGCTCTTGATGAATGCACTTTTTATCCAATTTCAAAAAAAAGAGCCAAAAAAGCGATGCAAAGAACACATGTATGGGCAAAACTATGTCTGAAACAGCATTTGGAAAGAAATTCTAATCAAGCTCTTTTTGGCATTGTTCAGGGCTCTGTATTTGAAGATTTAAGAAAACAATCGGCTAAATATATAGCTCAACTACCTTTTAATGGGTTTGCAATAGGAAGTGTGGCTAATAGTCGTGAACCCAGAGAAAAAGTTTTCCAAGTGCTTGACTGGACACTTCCAATTCTTCTACCAATGGCTAAACCAATTCATTTTTTGGGTATCGGAGAAATAGAAGATATTTTAATAGGTATAGAAAAAGGAATCGACAGTTTCGACTGTGTCACTCCTACAAGACTAGGTAGAATGGGTTGGATTTTTCACAAACAAGCAGGAGTAAAAAATAAATTCCGTTATGATATTACAAAAAGATATTATTCTCTAGACAAATCTTCCTTAGAGAAAGGATGCAAATGTTTTACCTGCAAGAATTTCACTATCGCCTATATTCATCATTTATTTAGATCAAGAGAGCTTTTGGCTTATCGGCTGGCGACAATTCATAACCTATATTTTTTTGGAAATTTTATGGAACAAATAAGAAGCTCAATTGCAGAAAATAGATTCAAAAAAATCAAGAGTCACTGGCTAAACATAAAGTAAATACCATTTCAAATCGAGATACTTATTTTTGAATAAAATCGAATGGTCTTCTTAAAACAATATATTTGATAAATAAAAATATATACAATTTTAAATAACTTTTTGTCATTGCAAATAGTTTAAAACTAGATATTCCTTCAGTTCTATTTGTATAAACAGTCGGCACTTCTCCTAATTTAAATCCGGCCAAATGTGATTTAATCGCCAGCTCCGGCGAAATACTAAAACCTGACGAGGTCAAAATTAATCTATCGAATTTTTTTTTGTAAAATCCTCTAAAGGCATTGGTAATATCATGAACCGGGACAGAAAACAATAATCTAGCCAAAACCGTACCCCATGAGCTAAGAAATGCCTTCAAAGGATCTAAATTCCCCTTTGATCCTCCTGGCATATAGCGGGAACCGAACACCAAATCAAAGCCTTCTTGTAATTTAGCGATAATATGTAGATAAGTATTTGTATCATCGGCCAGATCACCCATTGTCCAAATAATAATCGAGCCTGTAGCTGATCTAGTCCCTTCAATTAACGCTTTTCCCATAGTATTTCCCTTCTCTTTATCATCTTCTTTCCGGTAAATAGGCTTGACCAATTTAGAATAATAATTTTTGAATCTAGCGATAATTTTGCCGGTATCGTCATTACTTCTATCATCGACTGGAATTACTTCAAAATTCAGTCTGTTTTTTTTACCAAAATCAATCACCCTTTTAATCATAGGAGAGCAATTTTTTTCTTCATTATGGAAGGGGATTACAAAAGAAACTTTCATCGAAGACCTCTTTTTTCTAACTGTTTAAGTGCAAAATCAAGTTTGTCTATAGACTTTTCTTTTTCACTCCAGGCAATGACATCTTTAATACCTTTCTCGAAATCAACCTGAGGATACCAATTCAAGTCTTTATTAATTTTTGAAATATCTGCAAAACAATGACGAACATCTAGTTTTCTAAATTTATAACTAATATCTGGATTTATTTTCTTTCTGCAAATTTTAATCAAAGTTTCAGCTACTTTTTTAATCGTAATTGGTTTTCCGCTACCTACATTATAGACTTGATAATCAGCTTTTTTATTTTCCAAAGCAGCTATATTGGCTCGAGTTACGTCTTTGATGTGAATAAAGTCTCTTGTTTGAAGTCCATCTTCATTGATTATTGGTGATTTATTATTCTTAATTCTACTGAGAAAAATCGCCACAACTCCGTTATATGGATTGGATAAACTTTGCCTTGCTCCATAGACGTTAAAATATCTTAATGCCGTAACTGGAATATGATAAGTCTGACCAAAATTAAGCACCATTTCCTCTTGATTTTTTTTAGTAATAGCATAGATTGAATTTGAATTTTGCCTTGTCTCTTCTTTAGTAGCAATAGGATTGATTTTAGACCGACATTTCGGACAATAGACATTGAAATCTTTTTTTCTGAGAAGCTTTTCGGATCTCAATGGTGGCTGTACAACACCGCATTTAGAACAAAAATAAGCTCCTTCTCCATAAGAACTCATCGAGGCGGCAACAACTATTTTTTTAACTTTATGCTTAGTATTATTAGCCAAAATATCTAATAAAACTGCGGTGCCAAAACTGTTGACTTTTACATAATGCTCTATTTCATACATGCTTTGTCCCACACCTACCGCGGCCGCTAAATGAAAAACAGCATCGATATCGGTTAATGCCTTTTGCCAATCCTTTTTTTGCGTCACATCTCCTTTAATAAACTGGGCTTGTTTGTTAAAATAAGACGGCAGTTTTTTGGAGGGATGAATTTGAGGAAATAAATTATCCAAAACACGCACAAAGTACCTTTTCTTAAGCAAAGCGTCAACAAGGTGAGAACCAATAAATCCAGCTCCGCCGGTAACCAATATTTTCTGTAATGTTTTCATTTTTATTAATTTTTTTTAACGAAATAAACCATTGAATAGACTTTTATTTTCTTGAATCCAGTGAAATAACTTGTTTATTCCACTTTCAACATTAATCTTTGGCTTCCAACCTAGTTCTCTTTCAACCAGTCTTATATCACTAATATAGACTTTTTGATCTCCAGGACGCCAATCTAAATAAGATACTTTTATTTTTTTTTGAAATAGATTTTCAAGAAGAGGCTTAAATTCATGCCAAATTGAAAGAGTATTATTTATCCCTCCTCCAACATTATATATTTTTCCTTTTGCTATATTAATCTTATTTATAGCTGTATCAAAAAGGTCTACTAAGTCGTCTACATAAAGTACGTCTCTAACTTGCCTGCCGTCACCATAGACATTAATTGTCTTTCCAAAAGAAGCGGCGATAATGAACCACGCGATCCACCCCTGATCTTCTATGCCGAATTGCCTTGGACCATAGATGCAGGATTGACGAAATACTACAGTAGGAATTCCATATATCCTTGAATAATCTCTAACATATTGATCGGCGCTTCCTTTTGAACAACCATAAGGGGAATGAAAATCTAATGGCTGATCTTCTGATATTCCAAAATGAAGATCAGAATAGGCGTACCGAGTTTTTTTCTTTATTATTTTAATATTCTCCATCCCTCCGTATACTTTATTTGTCGAGGAAAAAATAAGAATTGATTTTTGTTTGCTGTTTCTTATTGATTCAAGAAGATTAAAAGTACCCAAAGCGTTTATTTCAAAATCAGTTCTAGGATCAGAAACAGAAGTGGTTACCGCCACTTGAGCTGCTAAGTGAATAACTACGCTTTTTCCTTTTACTGCTTTCTTTACTTGCTGATAATTTCTTATATCTCCTACTATCACTTTTAATCTAGAATATCTCTTTTTTAACCAGGAAATATTTTCTTTAGTACCATAACGAACCAAATTATCAAAGATAGTTACCGAGACTCCCTTTTTTAAGAAGCGATCGGCAATATTGGAACCGATAAATCCCGCTCCTCCAGTAATAAGTAATGATTTATTCATAACTTTGTCTTTTTCTGATTTTATTCCAAGGTCTAGTCCAAAATAATCTCCAAAGTCCAGCTAAATCTCCATAAACGGTTTTTAATACTCGAACGGTCGAACCTGGGTTGTCTACCCAATATACCGGTTCTTGATGAATTTTATATCCTAATTTCTCTGCCACTATCAAAAGCTCACTGTCGAAAAACCAAGCATTATCTTTGATAAGTGGCACTAATTCATCTGCAATTATTCTGGTGACTGCTTTAAAACCACATTGGGCATCGGAAAATTTTATTAAGAAAAATAATTTAATTAAAATATTATAACCTCGAGATAAAATCTCTCTTTTGAGAGGACGATTTACCACTTTTGAATTAGGTAGTAATCTTGAACCTATAGCTATGTCGTAACCTCGGGAAAATGAGTCTAGCAGTGGTTTAAGACTTGATAAATCGGTTGACAAATCTACATCCATATAAGCTAAAATGTCAGCTTTACTTTTGCTCCAAGCAAGTTTTACCGCTCGTCCTCTGCCTTTTTTATTGAGATGAAGAACTCCTACTTTTGGTAAATCTCTTTGGATTTTTTTGGCGATGGCTAAAGTCTTATCAGTAGAAGCATTATCTGCTATGGTAATATGCCAATGATAAAAAGAGGATATCTTTTTTTTTAGAAAACCATGCAGCCTCTTGATATTTTTTTCAAGTTCATCCTCTTCATTGTAAACTGGAATCACAATCTCTACAGATTTTTTCTTGGCCATAGATTATTTTTTTTCCAAAATAATGATAAATATACTAGCAAAAAAAGAGACAAAAGGGAAATAGCATTTGATACCACTCTTATGGGCGTGTCAAAAAACTTTAATGTCAGAGTACTCCAGCCAGATCTCAAATAAACACCAATTAAACCTTTCTGATTACTAATCCCTGCTGGACTATTATTTACAAAAGCTTTCCATCCCGGAAAGTAGGCTATTTTAAGAATGATTAAGTCTGGTTTTTCCAAATAAAAAGAATACTTTTTCTCTGTTGGAGTCTCCGTTATTACTTGGTAAACCTGTTGAGTAAAGAGTGAATTATCAACCAAATTTTTAGTCACTAATTCTTTAGGCAGATATTCATCGGAAATTCTCGATATCTTGTTAATTAAATTTTCCTTGCTGATATAATCTGCTGAGGTCACCGCTAAATATTCTTTAGGAGTAAAGTATTTATTATTTACCAAAATTATTAGATCAATTAAAATAAATGTTAAAAAAAATTTCCATTTATTTTTGAATGGAAAAACTAAAATTCCGGCCATGCTTGACAAACCAAAAAGAGTAAAGTTCAAAAATCTCCAGGGATATTGAATAAACGCAAATCCTGGTAAAATTTTCCAAATAAATTTTGACTGCTCCAGCATGAAAAATATTGAAATAATACAAATAGCAAAATAGAGAAGAAACAACATCGAAATATTCTTATCCAATCTTTTACATCGAGATAAAAAAAGAAATAATATTGTCGACAGAAATCCCAAGTATAAGTGTATTTTTCCTATTTTGAAGGACATACCGTCATTTTTTCCTGGAGCTGAACCAGCAAAACCCCAGGGAGAATTCCAGAGCTGGTCAAAGTAAACAAAATGATTAGTAAAGTCACTTCCTTGTGTTGTCAATTCATCAACTTTAGTGTATTTCTTCTCAACTAAAGCTGGAATAGTAAAAAAAGAGGATAGACCAAAACCTAATATTAAAAAAAAAGATATGTATCTAAACACTTTTACACTTTCCTTTTTTATTAACAAAAAAATAATATAACTAAAAATAAAAATAATAAGAAAAAAACTGCTAATAAAACCGAGTATATTATGTGATAGTAAAGTTAAAGCCAGACCAATACTTAAAATACAACCTCCTTTTATTAATCTAATACTAAATTCCCTTTTATGCATTGATTTAAATATTAAAATGATTCCTAATACAATTAATGGCAAAAAAGCATATGCATAAAATTCGCCTACCGCCCCTCGGATGTAGATATTTACTGCATGATACGGAGCGTAAATGTATAGTGTGCTTGAAATAAGTCCCCCCAATTCCCCAAATAATTCTTTACCCAGTAAAAACATAGTAATTCCTGACAATATTATTCCTTTTGCAAACATTATTTTTGTAGCATCTATAGCAGACAATCCCATTAAGTAAAAAAAAGCTCCAAGATAATACGGCAGTGGAGCATAAAAATTAAAAATCGGATAACCAAGACCATAACCCAGATCTGGAACTAAACGAACAGGAAACTGACCATAAGAGAGAGCCTTTGCCATTTCATACACTCTGGCAGGCTGAGTATCATCATGCATAGGAAAAAATCCGCCTTGCAGTAAGGGCAACAAGGAAAAAAAAGTTATGATAATAACAAGCAACAAGTAAAATATTCCTTTCTGTTGTTTTGTCATACCTTTTCTTTATTTATAAGAAGCTTTAAAAAATGATAAAAAATTACAGAGCATACCACAATTGCGCATAATAAAGATATCCAATTTGAAATTGTACGAACCAGTGTTTCTCTAAAACTTCCTTTAACATAATATTCACCTGTATTAAAAGAAAACTTCATAACTCCTTGGGTGTTGAAATAAGTAGGAATAATTTCTTCTCTATCAGCAGTGAATTGCCATCCTGGAAAATAAATTGTGTTTATTTTGACAATACTTTCTCCTTCGGAGTACAAGCGGAAACTTATCATCTTTGAATTATACTTTAAATTAGCTACTACTGCAGTTCCTTTCTCTATCTCTACTTTATCTTTATATCTCTGCGTAGGTTTATCAACAACCCAAATAGGTAACAATTCATCCTTTGAAGTAGTGGTGGCGTCATTAGTTATGTAGTAATTATCTGATTTTTGAAAATATTCTTTTGGTACGGCAAATTTTACACTTAAAACAACTGTAAGTACGATTAAAATAATACCGATAAACTTGGTAACTTTATGAATTGAAAGAAATATAGTCATTAAAGCAATAAAAAACGCCAGAGGAGTAAGAAGTCTCCATGGAAAGTCTATCCAAGACAAAGGAGGCAAATTCCAAAAATCTATCGAGATTGGATGTGCCAAAAAAATTAAAATAATAGTAGTAATAAAAGTAAACATCGCAAAAGGAAGATGCTTTTTTTTATTTATTCCTTTAGCCTGTAAAATAGCTATTAATCCAAGAATTGAGGATAAAATATGTGCCCAACCTAGCTGAAATGAAGGTTTATCATAACTCCATGGTGATAAAAGATAATCTGGAATATTAATAAAATTTTATCTTGCTTCTACTAGTTTAATTTTTGAAAGAAGAATATATTTCTTTTCTAGAATAGCCGGTATAAAAAAATAAGCCGACAAACCTAAACCGAGAATAAGTAACGGAATGAAATAACGCCAAGTGTAGTACTTTAAATCTTCAAAATAGGTAGCTACCATAGTAAAGAAAAAAGCAATCCATAAAGGAAAAAAAATAACGGCCATAATATTATGAGTAAGAATAAGCATCGCCAATACAATCGAACAAAGACAAAGACGAATGGAATTTGGTTTTTGAATAAATTTTAAACTGGATAAAAAAAGGAGTGGAAAGATTGCTAAACTTAAAGATTCACCTATTGATCCTCTAACATATAAGTCTACTAATCTAAAAGGAGCTATGGTATAAAAAACTGCAGCGATAAATCCTGCTGTTTCTCCTGCTAACTCTCTCCCCAATAAATACATAAATAAAGCAGATAATAAGACGCTTAAAACAAAAAGTATCTTTACAGACTGAATAAAACCAAAACCGATCAATTTTATTCCAAACCCTAAATAATAGGGAAAAGGATAGGTAAAAGAAAAAAGCGGATATCCATATCCATGATTAAGATAGTCAGACCATCGCGGTGGAAACTGCAAATCCTTTATTTCTCTAAACATTTCCACCAACCTAACTATAGCCCATTCTCCGTCATGAGTAGGAAAAAAACCAGATCGAAAAAATGGCCTACAATAAAAAAGTACAATTATTAACAATAATATAATTGGTGCTAACCGTTTCACATTTTATTTTTGTTTGGGAACTACTTGATAAAAAAGAAGGTATGTATTACCTTTTCCTCGACGATATTTATTAATCAACTTAATCGGCCAGTCATCTGGTATTTTTTGTCTCTCCTTAAAGATCAAATATGTTGGATAAATTGAGGCGGCGCTTAATAAATCGGCAGGAATTTCTGTAATAGGCCAGTATCCATGAATTTCTACATTTTTATTTGAACCTAAATATATCTCATAAACAGCTGGATTTAATCCAAAAGTTCCCTCTGTTCCTACTACGATCTTTCCTTTTTCCGCTTTTTCTTTTAAATAAGAAATTACCTCCTTTACGCCATAACCTGAAGGCCAATCATCAAATAGCTGATCGCGGTCAACTTTTGGAATAGAAGCTTGAACGGGAGAAACAATAAGAAAATATGTTTGAATTAAAGGATAAATAAAAATCAGCAATAAAAATAAAATGCCTACAAAGACGTTTTTATTTAATCTCGAAGAAAAATCCGCTAATGTCTTGGCTGCAATTACAAAAAGCGGCAATACCATAAACAATATAAATCTTGGAAAAAGAACTTTTCCAAAAGTTGCCAGAGAAAAAAATGGAAAGATGAAACAAAAGAAAAGATAAATTATTTTTTTATCTTTTTTTATTAATCCTGTTAATATTCCCAAAATTATCACTAAAGCAATCGGAATCGTAAGATAAGAAATAAGCATTTTTAATAATCCGTAAAGATTCGATTTAAAAACTGAAAAGGGCGAACTCATAAACTCCGACAAAGTATAAATAAAAGTGTAATTTTTCTGCTCAATAAGATAAAAAGCTGGTGAGAGTCGCAACGAATTATAAATTATTTGCGAAAGAATCACACTAAGCATTGATAAACCAAGCCAATTCAATATAAATTTAAACTTTTTCTTGTTTTTGTAATTAAAAAGAATTAAGCTAAATGGCAATAAATAAATATAAAACTGAGCTGAAGATTTATTTAAAAGATTTAATCCAATCATCATTCCTAAAAGAAGAGCAATATCCAGTTGAGTTTTTTTTATCAATAAAATTTCTAAATATAAAATCCATACCCCCAGACTAGCTAAAAGACTATCCATTAAGGCTAAACGATCATATACTAAAGCAAAAGGAGAAAATAAATAAATAAAAGTGGCAAATTTTGCTTCTTTCTTTCCAAATATCTCTTTGGTGAAAAAATAAATACCAATTACGCCGGCAACGCCTGATAATACAGAAACAAATCGTCCGGCAAACAAGGGGTCTGAAAAAAATTTAAGCATAGGATACATAAGCCAAGTAAATAAAGGCTGTTTTCCGTCTGTAAGAGAAATATATCTTTGGGCTGGATCAGCAAGTCCTATCTGAGCCCAGCGAATGTAAATGGCTTCATCGGTAAAAATTGGAACGGCTAGAAGATTTATTATTCTGGTAAGAAAAGTGAGAACAGCGATAGAGATAATAAAGATTAGCTCCATAACAATAACAATTATTAAATCATTATATCATCTGATTTTTAATCTGACTGTTTTTTTTCCAAAGATAAATAATAAACCCATCGCTAATGGCAAATAAAACAGCAGATTCTGCAATAGAAATACATTTTGATTATATTCTCCTAAAAGAAGATAAGGAAAATAACGAAGTAAAGATGCCAAGGTGAGAAAATAAATCATTATTTTAATACTTTCTCTTTCGCTTAGAAGAGAAGCTACTCCAACAAGGATAACAAAGTACCAAGGATAAGCCTCGCGGATAACTATTTCAAATATTATAGCTGGAAGCAAAGAAAATAATACGCCAAAGAGAAAAATTTCTTTCCTGATTTTTTTCTTTAAATTTTTAAAGATAATAATTAAAGGTAAAACTAACAAGGAAACAAATTTAATTCCGATTGATAAAACCAAAAATAAAATAATCC
>FWPV01014502.1_pt1 | contig 11170 bp, 5 predicted proteins | sample 2228371 | NCBI WGS metagenome assembly FWPV01 (sample SAMEA103939776, study PRJEB20133) | metagenome | reverse complement strand
TGGTGAATCGCGACGGCGAGGTGTGCGCCTACAGCACCTCGACCGACGACCCCACGCAGGTCTGGCCCGGCAGCCAGGCCATCGCCAAAGCTAAGGCTTACACGGCCAACGCGTTCAGCGTCGACACACTGCCGCTCTCGACGGCTCGGCTGTACACGTTCACGCAGCCGGGCCACTCGTTGTGGAGCCTGGGCCAGTCCAACCTGTTCGACCCTTCGGCCCTGGCCGGTGCGAAGGGACTGCCCGGCGGGAAGAATCAGATCGCCGGCGGATTGATCTTCTTCGGCGGTGGCGTCCCGCTCTACGACGACTCGGGGAACGTCGTGGGCGGCCTCGGTGTGAGCGGCGACACTTCGTGCGCCGATCATGAAATCGCCAAGCGCGTGCGCCACCTGGCGGGCATGGATCCCACGGGTGGGCCCTTGGCGGATGACATTTCCTACTCCTCGGTGGAAGGCGCGTCGGTGTTTACCCACCCGGCCTGCCTCAACACGTGGCGCAACGGCGTGCTCATCGGCAACGAGCAGCCGGCCGCCGGCTACTGAGCCGGCGCGCGGAACACCGTCGGTGGGGGGGCCTTGACCCGAAGCCAGCCCGGCCAGATCAGCTTTGGGGAGATATGGTAGTATGGTACCGGTATGGTCCAGAAAGTCACCTTCACACTGGATGATGCAACCGTGGCGCGTCTGAGGCAGACTGCTGAGCGACTGGGGATGGCGAAGAGTCAGGTGGTGCGCGAGGCGATCCAGGACTACAGTGCGCGAGCCGGTCGTCTCAGCGAGGCCGAGCGGCTCCGCCTCCTGAAGACCTTCGACGACCTCGTTCCACGTATTCCCCGCCGACCCCTGCGAGAGGTCGAAACAGAACTCGAGCAGATTCGCCAGGCGCGTCGTGGGGGGGGCCGCAGATCTTCAAGGGAAGATCCATGATCCTGCTGGATACGTCTGTCCTCGTCGATGCCTTGACGGGGCCACGGCGTTCCGCTCTCGACCTGCGAAGCGCCATCGAACGCGGTGAACGACTCGTGCTCCCCACACTGGTCTTGTACGAGTGGCTGCGGGGTCCGCGCCTCGAGGAAGAACTCTTCGCCCAGGAAGCACTCTTTCCCCGGGAGGCGGCAGTACCCTTTGGAATGGTTGAGGCCGCCAGGGCCGCGGAACTGTACCGCGGTTTGCGCAGGCCCAGGGGAAGGGAGATCGACCTTGCCATAGCGGCCTGCGCGTTGGTCAGGGACGCAGCCCTGTGGACTCTGAACCCGGCTGACTTTCGAGATATCCCCGGCCTTCGGCTGGTATAGACACCCTCGAGTTTGCCGCCTGCCCGCAACTCACCGCCTGGGTTCCCACACCAGGGAGAACCTTCCTTCACCAGGCTCGGAGAGTGAAAGAAGCACCCGGTCGTCGGTGAGGCCGACCACCCAGCCCGGGTAGTCACCTTGCGCAAGAATTGTGCCGCCCGTGTCCGAGAGCACCGTTTCCAGGCCGGCGGACCCCCGTCCCTTCCATTCGAGAGCGACGTGAGGCGTCCGTCCATAGGGAATGACCCCGGTGATGAAGAATCCATCGAATGGCGGAGTCGGAGACACAGGCACGCTCTCGCCCCGCGAGTCAATCCTGTAAAGACGCGACGGAAGCTTGCCCTGAGGGCGGGTCCATTCGTCAGGAAACTCCATCCAGAGAACCCAGACATCCCCATTCTGTGCCACCGCGAAGTTGCCCGGGTGATGCAGAGGGCTCGCCAGCTCCCGGGTGAGCGAATCCTCCGATCCAGCATCGATATCAACCGGCAGGAAGGAGCCGGCATATCCGCCGCCGGCGGTGTATCGGTGCACGACGGGGTACCTGCCGCTGATGTGTTGGAGCTCTGTCTTCACGAGGTCGGTCGATTTCAAACCAAGAATCACGAAATTCCCGGAGGCGTCCACGCCCAGCTTGTATCCGGCGACGCCGTTCTCCAGGGAAATCACTTCCGGCTGGCGTTCCAGATCTGCAAAGCGAAGAATGAACGATGCAAACCGTTTCGTGGGACGGTGGGAAACTCCAAGCAGAGCCAACAAGCGGCCGTCCGAATCGAGCGCGATGTCGTGCAGAGTCTTTCGCTCTCCTGGAGACAACAACACCTCTTCCAGGCTCGAGGTGTCAAATCCCCTGAGGATGTGGCCTTGCCTCGAATACTTGTGGATGATGGAAGACCTCGAGAACAGGACCCAGATTGCGCCATCCCGGTCGGGCAGCACCCGCCTGACGCGTTGTTCCGCTGAAAGCACCCGCTCGGCAGGTGCTCCTCTTCCCACCGCCGCGACAGAAAGGAGACCCATCAGAATCAGAGTCGGCACTCGCATGGTCTACCTCCTCCGGCCACCTCCGGCCCGGCTACTCAGACCTCAGGACACTCCCAAGCTCCGGCTCGAGACCAACCCTGTTGACAGAAGACTGGAGGGACTGGACGGGCTGCAGAGGAACTACTCTACACAGCAGTTGATGCGTCCTGAACTTCAGGCACTCGTTCCAACTCCCCTGTTTGCGGCTCACTGGCTTGCCTCCTCCGCCATGGCCAGCTCTGGCGACTGGTCCCTCCCACCGAGGTGAGATTCCGATGGCGGCAGGTAAGATCCATTTTGGGCAGGGGAAACGACTGGGTCAACAGGAGACTAACGGGGGATGGCGGGATTTCTCGGATTCCGAAAAGCTTTCCGAGCAGCGCAGGCGACGCGGGCGGGGTGGACGCTGATGGGCCCAGCCCGTCGGTCCAGGGTTCACGTTGCCACATCACCCGGTGAAGCCGTGACGGACTCGCTCCGGGCACCCGGGTCAGCGGCGGAACCCGAGCCACAACGGTTCGCCGGAGGTGTCGAAGAACCGGAAACTCCCTTCACCGGCCTGCTGCGAGTCCCAGAACAACAGCATCCGGTAGCCCAGACCCGACAGCAGACGCCCGATCACCAGCGTTTCCGGCAACGCCGGAACCCCTTCCGTCCCGCCCACCAGCGAGCTGAGCAGGAAATCCCCACGCTGGTTGTAACTCCCCAGCAGCGGCAGCACGCTGACCGGTCCCGTCGAACCGACCTGCAGGAAAGACGTCCCGTTCAGCTCCATGCCGGGCCACAACTCCCGGACGAAGAACGATCGGCGTTCGCCGGGTGCCAGGGTCAATACCCGCGCCTCCGGCGGCGACGGCTGCTCCGGGTTCGGCAGAAACTCGAAGCTGACCTGGACAGGCGCCTCCCCCGGATTGAGCGCCGCCAGCGCCGTCCAGCGGGCCCACCGTTCGGGACAAAGGACGCGGTGTTCCCTCCCGGCGGGCAGGGCCGGGATGGCAGTCTCGGAAATCACCATCGCCCCGCGGTACTGGGTGATCACCGCCGACACGGCGGGCATCTGCGGCCCGGACACCAGTTCCACAACGCCGTAGCCGTAGAACTCCTCCTCGCCCCGAGGGATCGTCACCACCGCCACCTGTCCCGGCGCCAGTTCCAGCAGAATTTCCGCATGGCCGCCCACCGGTACGGGGGCGCCGTCGGCAGAGCGGAAGAGGAACCGCGACTGGACGGGCGAGGCCGCCGTGTTGGTCACCAGGACATCCGTCGAATAGACCCCGCTGCCCGCCAGTTGCGACAGGTAGACGGGGTCGATGCCGGACGGCTCCAAAGGGGTGATGGGGGTGAGGAAGTACTCGCCCTGGGCGCCGATCCTCGATCGCAGCAGGAGGACCCCGACCGGCCCGTCGGCAGTGGCGGTCAGGATTCCCGTGAGGTTGCCCAGAGGGCCGAAGAGTTCCTCCAGAAACTGGGCTTCCGAGGCCCCCGGAGTCAGGGTCAGCGAGCGGACACGGGTCTGCTGTCCTCCGGATCGCAGGGTCAGGACCACCGTCCGGTCTCCCTGTCCGGAAGGGTTGATGACCGCTACCGCCGCACCCTTCCCAGGCTCCACCACGAGGGGGTAATCCCAGCGGACGGCGGGCGGCCCGGAGGGGATCCGGACCAGCGAAGTCAGCGTCCCCCGCACGGAGTACTCCATCAGAGCGGTGACGGCGGGAGCCTGCCCCGCCGCGGGTTCCACCTGCAGCCACCCCACCCTGAGCTCCGGCTCACTGCGATCCGAGTAAAGCTGGCCGACCCCGCCGTCCGCGGGGGAGTAATGGGTGGTGTTCGAAGGCGGTTGGAGTTCCACCTCGAACCAGAACGTGCCCGACGTCCAGGTGGAGATGTGAAACACGGTGGCGGCGGCAGTCCGGGACGAGGCACTGACGCGGGCCCTGCGCTGCCCGCGCTCATCCAGCGCCCAGACCTCGGCATCCGGCGCGCGGGACAGGGCAAACTCGACCTCGACCTCGCGGATCAACGACGGGGCCGTGCCCCAGCGGTTGTCCAGGGAGTTGCCGGCCGCATTCCAGACCTGGCCGGTGTTCTGGTGTTCCGACCAGACGGACAGCAGATACCGGGGCGACTCCCGCCAGGCGACGCCGTCCGGCACCTGCAGCACAACGGCGGCGTGTTCCGGGCTCCGGCCGGTCACCTGGAAACTCCAGTCGCCGAAGTCAATCCGTCGCCCGTAGAGGAAACCGATGGCTCCCTGGACGCCTTCACCCCGGATTTCCAGGCGGCTGCGGGAGGGATCCCCACGATCCCAGGCCAGGGCTCCGTCATCGGTTTCCACCCGGGAACCCAGCGGTCGGGTTTGGAAGCGGGAGGTTTGGGAGGCGGTCAACGACCGGATCCGAAGACCGGACTCGAGGAAGGCGGCAGGATGAAGTCCGAAGCCCTTCAGGAAATCGGCGGCACCGGTCCTTCCCTGGATGTAGCCCAGCCAGGCCTCTTCCAGGTTTACGTCGATCTCCAGCCGTTGGCCGGCGGGCCGCACCTGTCCCCCCAGGAAGATGCGCGCGGCAATGGGCATCTGCCCGGTCTTGACCGGGTTTCCGGCCAGCGAGAAGAACGAGCGGGTGAAGGTATCGCGATAACCGGCCGTGCTGCCGGCGTAATCGAACAGATAGACCGCGTCCCAGTCCTGGTACGCCCCCACGAGGGCCATCAGCAGTGGACCCTCCACGGCATAGCGGTTGGGGAAGCTCTGGTTGAACTCGCTCACCGTAAAGGGCTTGCCCTTACAGGCCTGGGCTGCCAGGTTCAGGAGGCTGTCCAGGTTGTTGAGAAACGACTGGTTGCTGATCACCCATCCGGTCGGCGACCACGCCGGTACCGACGGCCACCAGGGGTGGTCCCAGTAGTAATGCCCGTCCACGAAGTCCAGCTCTTTCTGAATCGCCACGTCCCCCAGGAACGCCCACCATGGTGCGGTACCACTCACCAGCGCCCGTACCCCCAGATCCTGCTTGAGATATCTCCGCATGCCGGTGAAGTAGGCCAGGTCGAGCTGGTGGTAGAAACGCATCAGATCGAGGTTGCGACGCTCGGAATAGCGGCCGAACTCCCCGCGGGGAGGACGCCGGACGGTCTGGCTGGAGAGGCTCTCCCCGCTGTCCAGCCCGACCGCACGGACCTCGCGGAACGTGATGTCATCGAGCCAGATGGTGCGCGCGGCCGCGCCCAGCTCGAAAGTGATGCGGGCGGTGGAGGGGTCGGTCTCGTTGGCGATGAAACGGGCCGTGTATTCCTGCCAGCTCGGGCTGAGGGTGAAAGCCTGGCTCAGCCCGTAGTTCTGCCATTCAGGCTCGCCCTTCATCAGATCCAGCCGGATGTTGGCCGCAGCGGATGCTTTTGCCTTGAAGGTGATCTCGTAGCGGTGCCCCTGTTCGATGGAGTGCCCGGTCTGGATGGCCTGGACATGCCAGTCGACGCCGTCGGACCGGCTCACATCCACCCGCAGCGCCGGGCTGCCGTCCGGGCCCGCGCCCGCTTCGACAGAGTGAGCGGCCTGGGCCTGATCGCCGATGGCATAGACCGACCAATGATTCGCGCCGTTGGAAAACCGGCCGTTGCGGACGCGGTCGCTGCCGTCCACCGGCGGTTCGTCGGATTCCCAGGCCGCGGCCAGGGCCTGATCCGTGGCGTACCGGTCCCGCAGCCACCGGTTCCAGAGTTGGTCCAGCTCCTGGCTGTAGAGCTGGGGGAGGGAATCCGCCCGGTTCGGGTCGAAGTTGAGTTCGTCCGACAGCAGACTCCCGAACAGCGAGTCCTCGTTGGTGATCTCCACGCAGAACACCGCCGGATCCTCGGCATAGGTGAGTCCCGTGTACGGGTTGCGGTGCAGCAGGAGCTGGCGGGCGTAATCCCGCTGGAGCTCGATCATCCGGGGGTGGTAGTGGGAAACGCCGCGGAAAAAGTAGTTGGTGGTGAACTTGTGGGTTTCCGCGATTCCGTCGCCGGGTCCGAAGTGCCGTGCCACCTTGAGGTTGATGTTGATGTAAATCCCGTGACGCCGGAGCTGGTGGACCAGGTAATCCCACCGGTCGAGCTGCTCGGGATCCAGGTGTTGGGTGTCGTTGGGGAAGTAGCGAGGGTCCCAGATCCCGTCGGGGCGGGCGAAATAGTCCATATGGTGGAACCGCACCAGGTTGAAACCCAGCTTGGCCAGCCGGGCCGCCACTTTCTCCGCCGAGGCGTGATCCGGAAAGTTGGCGTTGAAGGTGAAGTTCACCCCCCAGAAGCGCGCCCGGCGCCCGGTGCGGCTGAAGTAGAAATGACCGTCGGCTCTGGCCACGACGTGACCCCGGCTTTGGATGGCTGTCAGCGGGTCTTGGCCCGGATAGTCCACCAGCAGCCCGGAGGCGTCGATCACGGTCGGGGCCGCGTCGTCCCAGGGCAAGGTGAATGGGAACCAGCGCTGGGCCGGGACCTCGGCTGTGGGGAGAAGGACCAGGAACAGAACCGGGATGAGGCGTTTCATGGCGCTCCCCTGCACCGGCCGGATCACGGATCCGGCACCTGAAACTCAACGGCCGACACTGATGGGGGTCAGCTCGATCCGCCGGAACTCGATGGGCGCACCCTCCGACTGGAAGCCGATGAACCCTTCGGTCGGTTGGGCGTCGAGCGCCCAGTTGACCAGGCGTCCGTTCACCTCGAGCACGATCGTTCCCTCCAGTGAGATGATCTCGTAACGGTTCCACTCGCCGGGGGGATTCTCGGCAGCGACCATCTTCCGGGTGTTGATCTCCGACTCCGGGTTGACCCGTCCCGGTTCGGTCCTCCCCTTCGATCCCGCCATGAACCAGAAATCCCCGGCATGACCGCTGTAGAGCTGGGCTTCGATGCAGTAAGGCCAGATCTTGTCAGGCCCGTTGATGTGCAGCAGGACGCCGCTGTTGCCGGCGGCCTCCGGCCAGCGCCACTCCACCACCAGCCGGTAATTGCGGAACGCCTGGCGGGTCTTGATGTAGCCGTTGGGTTTTCCGCTGCACCGCAGGACGCCGTCGACCACCGACCAGGTCGCCTCCGGACGGGCGGCCGGATCCTCCAGAAAGAAGGTCCACCCGGACAGGTCCTTGCCGTTGAAGAGCGGGACGGTCAGGTCCTCGGCGGGGGCTGGAGCACTCGTTACAGCCAGAAGAACCAGGAAAAAAGTGGTCGGGAGCAAGCGCATGGTACCTCCGCCGTTCGTTCCCCACCGCCGGCGGCCAGCCGGCGGCGGAACGACACACCCCCAGCCTATCCGCCGCGCTGTGGTGACGCAAGCCTTCCTTACTGTTCAGCATAAGTTGAGCTGCTGGAGGAGGCGATCGAGGCGTCGCAAAGCTTGTCGGCCGTAGTTGGCGGTGAGCGCCCGCAGCAGGCTGAGATCGAGTTGGGCGCCGGAGACCTGACAGGCCTCGGCGGCCTCCTGCAGATCCTTAGGCCCGCCGGCGAACAGTTTCATGGCGACGAAATCCTCGAGGCCGACGATCTGCAGCGTGCAGTCGGCGACCGGCGCCGGGATCGTGCGGCTGGGAAAATCCGGCGCCAGACCTCGCAGTCCTGTCAGGAAATCCACCCGGTTACCGAAACCGTCGATTACCTGGATCAAACCGGGAACGGGGTCGTCGGCATCCCCACGGGTCACTCGGACCTGGAGTCCCAGGGCCTCGAATCGGGCGGCGAGCTGCTCCACTCCCGCCGGGATCCCAGCGAGAGAGAGCACGGCGTCGGCATCCAGACTCGATCGTGCAACGCCGTGGAAGGATGCGGCCAGCGCTGCGATGACGCCGTAGGGTATACCCAGTTCTTCCAGACAGGGAACCAGTGAGCATAGGAGGAACGCTGACTGGCCGGGTCCAGTGGGGGTCGTGTGGAAGAACCGTTCCCGGTGCGGGAGCGTTCCCCGCGACGGCGGTACTCCTCACCGGCGCGCCGGAACAACTCGACGATCCAGGAAAGTTGGACCGCCGCTTCCAGTCGCTGTTCGGGGCGCATCGTCCGACACAGCTCCAGCGTGTCTTCAGCAGCCTGAAACCAGGGTCGGCGAGCCATGCGGGCCAATTCCAGCAAAAAGCTGCAGGACGCCGGCCGACATTTCCGCCCCTCGATGTTGTCATGACGGGTAACCCAACTCATAATCCAAAGTGTACTTCAAGCTCATGCGGATGGCCCGCGTAGTCCACGGTCGGTTCCGGGCGGACGACGCCGGCCGGTTCCTGGAGGACGCTCATGTTCCAGCCGCGCTGCTCCCTCCCCTTTGCTCCCCTGGTGTTCCTCGTTATGACGGCTCCGTGGCCTGCCGCCGTTCGTGCCCAGGGTTGTTCCTACTTCAGCGAGACCTTCACCGGCACTGCCTCCAATCCCTGGCAGGCTGCCAACGGCCAGTGGACCTACAGCAACAACCGCATCAACGTCACCGGGATCACCGCCGGATATTGGGCCTATGCGCAGGCCCCGTTCCTTCCGTCCGACTCCTTCGTGCTGGACGTCGACTTCCAGTTGACGTCTCCGTCGGGAACCGGGGCGGTGGCGATTTACCCCTTTACCGAGGGCGACGTCTTCCTGGGCGTGGGCGAACGCACCGCCGACGGGGTCGGCGCGCTGCTGTTCGCCAGCGGCAACGCTTACCTGTTCGGGTGGGATGTGGCAGCCGGGGAATGGTTCCAGTCTGGCGCCTACCGGACTTCGGGAAGCGTCACCTCGCTGGGGGTGCGCTACTCGGCGGGTGAGATCGTCCTGCGCGTCAACCGGACCGACACCACGCTCAAGTTCACGGGAAGCTTCGGCCTCGCACCGGCGGTGCTGGAAAAGCTGTGGTTGATGGCTCTGGGTTCGGATACCACAGCCTGGTTCGACAATGTGTGTGCGGGTCCGGCGGCTGTCCCCGCCACCCGGACTCTGACCGTGACCCGTTCCGGCAGCGGCCGGGGCACAGTGACCAGCAGCCCTGCCGGCATTTCCTGCGGGAATACCTGCTCGGCAAGCTGGAACCAGGGAACGGTGGTCACTCTCACCGCAACCGCGGAGTCGGGATCGCTGTTCGCCGGCTGGAGCGGAGGAGGATGCACTGGAACCGGTACCTGCCGGGTGACCCTCAACACCGATACCACCGTGACGGCTCGTTTTGAAGCCGAGACCCCGCCGCAAACCAATCCCGACGGATTCACCTGGTTTTTTCCCTATTACCAGGGTGGAAGCGGCGACTTCACCGCCTTCGCGGTGTCGAACTGGTCGGCTCGCCCGGCTACAGTGGAGTTTCGGGCTTTCGGCGCTGACGGCAAGCTTCTCAGTTACCCCCGAAATCCGCGCAGTCTGGTGCTCAAGCCGAAAGAACAGTTTGCACAGCTTGGGCATGAGATCTTCGGAATCACGGCCGCCACCGCCCAGTCAGGCTGGGTGGAGTTGCACAGCGACAACCCTGACGTCGGGACCTTCTTCCAGGTGGGGACGGCGGACGGCAAGGAGTTGGACGGCTCTGTTCCCTTCTCCGAAGTGCACCGAAAGCTCATCTTCACGCGGGTCCACCACGGCAGCACGGCTTTCCGGAGCAAAGGCGCCCAAACGTTGATCAGCCTCGCCAATCCCAACGCTCATGCGGTGACCTTCAACCTGTTCGTGTACGGTGCGGGGACCTCCCAGTTGCTGGCCGAGCGGAGGAACGTGACGATTCCGGCGCGGGGTATGCTGTTTGGTCCCCTGCACACCGTCATGGCGAAGAGCCTGAACGTCAGCAGCGGCTACGTCGTGGCGGAGGTCACAGCCGGGGACGGTTTGGTGGGGTTCGAGCTGATCCAGCTGGCGGATGCCCGGACCCGGATCGGTCTGAGCGCCTGGAGCGGCAACCTCAGCAACGAGCTGTACTCGGCCCAGTTGGCCTACCTGAGTGGATTCTTCACCAGCATCAAGGTGGTCAACACGGCTTCGGCAGTCCGGCGGCTGGCGTTCCGTGCGATCGGGGAATCCGGAAATGTTCTTGCCCAAGTCAAAGATCGGAGGCTCAATCCCGGCGAGGTGCTGGAGCAGGATGTGGGCCAGATCTTCGGGTGGGGGGCCTCCCAGACCGTGGTGGGTTCGCTGCAGGTGACCGCCGACGGCAGCGGGGTGGTTGGAGACATTGTCTTTGGCGATGCCTCCCGGCTCTCGACGGCGGCCGCCATGCCCTTGCAGAACCGGCTGCTGACCAGGGGCACCTTCAGCCAGGTCGCCCAAATCCCGGGGTTCTATACCGGCCTGGCGTTCTACAACCCGGGCGATGCCACCGCCACCATCACCGTGGAGGCTTTTCGCGCCGACGGCATCCGGTCGGGGGTGACGCAGCCGCCGCTGAGCCTGGCAGCGGGCCGCCGCGTCTCCAAACTGCTCAATGAATACCTGGGAGCGGGCTTCCGGCAGGCCGGAGGCTACATCCTGGTGCAGTCCGATCAGCCGCTGATCGCGCAACAGCTCTTCGGGAGTACGGCGGTGTTGTCGGCGGTCCCTCCGGGGGTCCAGCGCCCCGCGGTGGCGGGTCCGGCGGGCAGCTACCTGATCCCGGCGGACCAGTCGGACCGATCGGGGGCCAAGACCAGTCTCAGCTCGGCCCCCACCGACGGCTTGGCGGAGGCAGGGCAGACCTTGCGATCCGGCGCCGTCCAGATTTCCGTCACCGGCGAGGCGCCCCTCACCGGCGACGGCTATTTCAAGCTTTCTGTCCCCCTCACTTCCACCCCGACGAATCCGGACCGGCTGCTGCTCAACGTCAGAACCCGCACCGGCACCGTGCTGCCGGTGCTGGGCCGCTACAACGCCTCCACCCGAGCTTACGAGGTGGAGGTTCCT